>Ga0209748_1001463_pt1 | contig 11631 bp, 9 predicted proteins | sample BarGraIncu00421A_FD_185490 | JGI IMG/M metagenome (GOLD analysis project Ga0209748, IMG submission 185490) | Arctic peat soil microbial communities from Barrow, Alaska - Barrow Graham LP Incubations 004-21A (SPAdes) (version 2) | ecosystem: Environmental > Terrestrial > Soil > Wetlands > Peat... | reverse complement strand
GACCCCGGCTCGGAGCTATCCTGCTAACCGTCGTCCTATCCAGGCCCGCAGGCCTCACCCGGTAGGACGTGACCGCTGTTTAAGCAGCCAGTGCCATTTCAGAGTTGGCGTTTGGTTGTTTTCCAACAGTTTAACGAGTTATTGGAGCTCGGCCCGCACCGTCGCCTCCTTCAGTCCTGTCGAAACCTTGTCGCCCCCACGTTATTGTCATTACTAGTGTTCCGCCACCGAGCGCACTTTCCTGCGCTCGGCCCTGGCCATCTCTCGAGCCGCGTCCCGGTCGGCCATCTCGCGCCTCTTGTCGTACTGGCGCCGGCCGCGGGCGAGGCCCAGCTCGAGCTTGGCCTTGCCGTCCTTGATGTACAACCGGAGCGGCACCAGGGTATAGCCCCGTTCGGCTATCTTCCCGGTCAGCCGCTTGATCTCGTCCTTGTGCAACAGCAGCTTGCGCGTCCTGGTCGGCTCGTGACCGAAGTGCGACGCCTGCAGGTAGGGAGGTATGTTGATCCCGTGGACGAATGCCTCCCCGCCCTCGATCGTCGCGAACGAATCCACCAGAGACGCCCGCCCCTCGCGTATCGACTTTATCTCGCTGCCCATCAGGACCAGGCCCGCTTCCATCCTGTCCTCGATCTGATAATCGCGCAGGGCTTTGCGGTTTGTGGCCTTTACCTGGATTCCCGTCCGGTCCTCATTCCTGGACATGTTGAGAGTATAACACCGCCTTGTGACCGGTAAATGACGCACGGCAACCCCTCAAAAAGCAAAACTGGCGCCGGGGCGCCAGCTTTGCGCGATCTCAGTTGACGCTATGCCGCGAGCAGGTCCTCCGGAAGCAGGCCGGTCGCCGGCTTCCCGTCGATCAGGTTCTGAAGCACCTGCTTGGCTTTGTCCATCTGCATGGTCACTTCGGCAGCGGGGTCTTTCTTGTTCTGCACGACGATATCGGGCACGATGCCCTTGCCGTCGATGGACTCGCCGTTCGGCAGGTAGTAGAGGGAAATGGTGAGCTTCACGGCCCCGCCGTCGCCCGTGTTGTAGACCTTCTGGACCGAGCCCTTGCCATAGGTCTTGGTCCCCACCAGGGTGGCGCGCCCATGGTCCTTGAGGGCTCCGCTCACGATCTCCGAGGCGCTCGCGCTGCCGCCGTTGACCAGCACCACCAGCGGCTTGTCGGTCTCTGCCCCGCCCTGAGCCACCTCGTTGATGGTAGGCTGGCCCTTGGTCTGGAAAGAGACGATCTGGCCGCTCGGGATGAAGATGCTCGCGACCTGCACGGCCTGGTCCACCAGGCCCCCGGGGTCGTCGCGCAGGTCCAGGATGAACCCTTGTGCGCCTTTGGCCTGCAGGTCTTTCACCGCGGCCCGGACTTTCTGTCCGACTCCCTGGTTGAACTCAAAGAGTCTCAGGACGCCGTACTTACCGTCGACCAGCTCGGATTCGAAGTCCGGGACCTGGATCTTCTCGCGGGTGATCACGAAATCCATCTGCTTGCCCAGCCGCGAGACCTTGATGTCGACCTTGGTGCCCTGCTTGCCGCGGATGCGAAGCACCACGCTGTCGAGGCTCTCTCCCAGGGTGTCCTTGCCGTCGACCGACATGATGATGTCACCGGACTTGATGCCGGCCTTGTCGCTGGGCGAGCCTTTGATGACGGAGGCGACCGCGGGTCTCGAGTTGGGTCCCGGTGTGACAGGCGTCTGGCTGGGCGTGGTCCCGTTCGGCGTCGTGGACGGCGTGGTCCCGTTCGACTGGGTAGGCGCCGGCAATCCCTTATTGGGCCCCGTCACGGCCTCGAGCCGCAGCGTGAACCCCACGCCGAAGAAAGAACCGCTGAGGTCCTGGTTCATCCTGCTGTTCTCGGCTGGCGTCAGGTACTCGCTGTGTGCGTCCCCCAGCGCCTTCACCAGGGCCGTGACGCCGGTATTGGTGAGCTCGGTGGTCGAGGTTACGCCCTTCTTCTTGGCGGCGGCCACCGCCGCGTTCGCCGCGGCTTCGATCTTAACCTGGTCGTAGGGCTTGAAGTAATAGCTCTTGATGTCGAACAGGGCTTCCTTGTAACTGGGCTGGTCCTGGAGGCTGAAGCCGGAGGCGCTGCTCTTGAACACCGTCTTGTCCACGACGAACGCGATGCCCACCAGGGCGCCGATCACCAGGACGGCGATAACGATGCCCAGTATTATCACGCTCGAGCGAGACATCCGCTTTCGAGGTGGAGGCGTGGGCGGGGCGCCATACTGCTGCGCCTGTGGCGGGTAAGCCTGCGGCTGCTGCCCGTAAGGCTGTTGCTGCTGGTACTGGGGCTGCTGCTCAGCCGGAGGATACGGCGGCTGAGGAGGGTACTGCCCTGCCGGGGGTTGCCCTGCCTGAGGCGGATACTGCCCGGGCGGTGGCTGCTGCCCGGGAGCCTGCGGCTGCTGCCACTGCTGCCCCGGCGGAGGCATTTGCGCGCCCGGGGGGCTCGGAGGTACCGGCTGGGGCGGCTGTCCCGCGTCCTGTGGTGGATTGCCTTGTTGTTCGTCCAAGTCTGCTCCTTGTTCGGCGCCATCGGCGCCAGTCCTGTGAAACATACAATAGAATTGCGGGCCCGGAGGCCCGCAATCAATGATAGACGTATTTCCTGTTCTAGAACAGGATGCGCGTTCCTTCGGGCGCGCCCTGCTCATTAAGACGATTCATCGATTAGTGCGGTTCTAGACCTCGATGAACCTTCTGAGCGCCAGTGCGCTCCCCACCGCGCCGATCACTATGCCGATCGCGACGAGCACGAAGGACAGGAGGACCAGGTATCCGCCGGCGACGAGATTGGTGCCCTCGGCCGCTGCTTCCAGCTTCGCGATGAACCAGGCGTGGACCAGCAGGGCCACGATGATGCCCACAATGGCACCGAAGAACCCTTCGACCACCCCCTCCATCATGAACGGCCAGCGGATGAACCAGTTGGTCGCACCCACCAGTTTCATGATGCCGATCTCAGTCCTGCGCGAGTAGATCGCCATCCTGATCGTGATGGAGACCAGGGCCACGGCGACCAGGCCGAACGCGACCACGATCACCAGCCCGAACTTCTGGACCGCCCCGGTTATCCTGAGCACCTTGTTAACCACGTCGCGCGGGTTCTTGATCTCTTTCTTGCCGGTCTCGTCGACGCTGACCTCAGGCCGGGACTCGATGCGCTGGGCGACGGTGTTGTTGTACTTGGGGTCGGTCATCCGCACCTTGAACTCGGCCGGTAGCGGGTTGCCTTCTATCTCGTCGAGGAGCGACTTCTCGTCCTTGTACATCGTCTTGAACTCCGCGAGCGCGTCTTCCTTGGAGATGTACTTGACGCTCTTCACCTCTGGCATCTTCTGGATGAACGACTGCATGCTGGAGCGCTCCTCGACGGTGACGTTGTCCTTGAGGAACACGCGGACCTCGTCGACCCGCTCCTTCATGCTCGTGGCTAGCCCGTTGCCGGCGTGGACCGACATGCCCACCACCCCGAGTATCAGAAGGGAAAGGCTCGTGACCATCACGGCGGCAGCCGTGAGGGCCATGTTGCGTTTCATGGACGAGCCGGATTCTTTCAGGAAGTACATGAAGTTAACTGCCATAGCCGTACACCCCCCGGGCCTGGTCGCGGATGACACGCCCGTCGCGGAGCTCGACAACCCTCTTCTTGAAGGTGTTGACGATATCCTGGTCGTGGGTTGCCATGATCACCGTGGTGCCCGTGTTGTTGATTCTTTCGAGGAGCTTGACGATTCCTATCGACATCGACGGGTCGAGGTTACCGGTGGGTTCGTCCGCCAGGAGTATGGGCGGACGGTTCACAAACGCGCGGGCAATGGACACCCGCTGCTGCTCGCCACCGGACATCTCGTCGGGATACGACTCGAGTTTATGGCTCAGGCCGACCAGCCTGAGGACCTCGGGGACGTAAGACTCGATTATGCGGCGCGGCCTGCCCGTCACTTCGAGGGCGTAGCCCACGTTCTCGTAGACCGTCTTGTTGGGCAGGAGCTTGTAGTCCTGGAACACGCAACCGACCTTGCGCCGGAGGTACGGTATCTTCCACTTCTTTATCTCGGCCAGGTTCGTATCGGCGATATAGACCTGGCCGCTGGTCGGCTCATCCTCTTTGAGCATAAGCTTAATGAACGTGGACTTGCCCGACCCGCTGGGGCCGACCAGGAACACGAACTCTTTTTTCTCGATATCAACGGTCACGTCGTCCAGGGCGTATATGTTGCCCTGGTACACCTTTGATACCCTTCTGAACTTGATCAAAGACAATCCCTCCAACTCGGAGTCAATGACAAACAGGCCCGCACATTTTCGGGCCATATATATTTGGCTTACGAGAAGGAAATCTCCTTCTTGCCCCGCTCGGCCAGGAACTCCAGAACGGATGCGGCGTCCCGGTTGACGATCTGCTCGTCGGGAATGCCGACCTCGTCGATGAGCTCCAGGGCCTTGTGGAAGACGCCTACCAGTGACGCGTCGTGCGCGTCGCTGCCCACGCAGACGCGCGCGCCTGTCTTCCTGGCCTCCGTGAGTATTGCGCGGCAGTTATCGAGGCTCCCCTGGCGGACCACCGTAAACGAAGAATTATTTATCTCTAACAGCACACCCTTGGACGCGGCGGCTCTGACAACGGTTCCGTACTCTAGAGGGTACCACGTGGTTTCCCGGGTGTACCAGCACGTCAACTTTGCCGCTCTCGACGGCGGCGACGACCGCGCGTGTGTTCTCCTCCACTGAATCCCCCTCATAACCCGTCAGGGGATGGATGCCGGCGTGGACTATATCGAGGACTCCGAGGGCGCGGTCGTGGATGTCCAGGGTGCCTTCGGTATCGAGGATGTTGCACTCCGCGCTGCGCAGGACCCTGACCCCGGAGAGCACCCGGGGCATGACAACCATGTTCGTGAAATGGTAGATGTGCGCCCCACCGGGCATCGAGGGCCCGTGGTCGGTGATGCCGACCATCTCGATCCCGCGCCGGGCGGCGTCCGCGCAGATCTCGCGTATCGTGGAGAAACCGTGCCCGCTGGATACGGTGTGGACGTGAAGGTCCGTGCTGATCCTGGGAGCGCTCTCGCTAGCCATTCTTTCCTCCGGCCTGAGTGCCCTCGGCGCCCTCGCCCTGGAGCTTCTTGCGCCAGCGCAGGCACTCTTGCATGTACTGGTCGATCTCGCCGTCCATGACCGCCTGGACGTTCCCGGTCTCCACGCCGGTCCTGTGGTCTTTCACGAGCTGGTAGGGCGCGAAGACGTACGAGCGTATCTGGCTGCCCCAGGCGATGTCCATCCTCTTGCCGCGCAGGGCCTCTATCTCCTTGACCTTCTCACGCCTGGCGAGCTCGAACAGGCGGGACTTGAGGATCTTCATGGCGGTGGCGCGGTTGCTGATCTGGGACCGCTCGTTCTGGCACTGGACCGTGATGCCGGTCGGGATGTGCGTGATCCGCACCGCGGAGTCGGTGACGTTGACGTGCTGGCCGCCCGCGCCGGACGAGCGATAGGTGTCGATCCGCAGGTCCTTCGGGTCTATCTCGATATCGAGCTCCTCGTCGACCTCCGGTATCACGTCAAGCGAGACGAAAGAAGTGTGGCGCCTCTTCGAGAAGTCGAAGGGAGATATCCTGACCAGCCGGTGGACCCCTTTCTCGCACGAGAGGTAACCGTAGGCTGAGTTGCCGTGGATGGTGAACGTCGCGCTCTTTATGCCCCCGCCGTCTCCGGGCTGCACGTCGTTGAGGTCGACCTCGAAGCCATGGCGCTCGGCCCAGCGCAGGTACATCCGCATCAGCATCTCCGCCCAGTCCTGCGACTCGAGGCCCCCCGCACCCGGATGCAAGCTGACGATGGCATGCTTGCGGTCGAACTCGCCCTGGAGCAGCGTCGCGGACTCGATGGCTGCCAGCTCCTTGTCCAGCGCCGCGAGCCCGTCCGCGATCTCGGCCTCGAAGGACGCGTCCTGCTCCTCGAGGCCCAGGCGGTTCATCTCCTCCAGCTCGGAGATGTGGTTCATGATGCGGTCGTAGAGGGCGACGTCGCCCTCGTGGCGAGAAAGGAGGGCCATCGTCTTTCTGGCCCTCTCCTGATCGTCCCAGAATCCGGGAGCGCTTGTCTCTTTTCGTAGCTTCTCTAACCGCGTGCGTGAGGTGGCGACGTCAAAGGTAATCACCGATCTTCAGCAGCGCCTGCCGGTACCCTTCTATCCGGTCTTTATAGTCCGTCACCATTCCCTGCTCCTCTCAAAACGCAAAAAGGGGACAGGCACCTTTATGCACAAATGGCGTTCAGACCTCTTGGTCTTCTACAAACGCATAAAGGTGCCTGTCCCCTTTTTGCGTTTACTCGTCGATGCCGCAGCACTTCTTGTACTTCTTGCCACTGCCGCACGGACACGGCGCGTTGCGGCCGATCTTGTCGCTCTGGCGCTGCTCGGTCTTTGACGGCTCGTCGCCCGCTCCGCTCTCGATCACGTTAAGCGGCTGCCTGTCCCGCTCGACTTCCACCAACTGCGCGTGGAAGATGTACCTGGCGAACTCTTCCTTTATCGACGCGAGCATCGAATTGAACATGTCGTAGGCCTCGGACTGGTACTCGATGAGAGGGTCCCTTCCCGCCATCCCGCGCAGGCCGATGCCCTCCTGGAGGTAGTCCAGCTCGTAGAGGTGTTCACGCCACTTGTTGTCCACGACCTCCAGCATGACGGTGCGCTCCAACTGCCGCATGATATCGCTGCCCAACTCGCTCTCGCGCTGGTTGTAAGCCGTCTCCGCATCTTCGAGGATGGTCTCCCGCAGCTCCTCCTGGGTGAGGCCCTCGAGGTCGAAGCTCTCGGTCGACACCGTGATCGGGTATATCTGGCCGAGGTAGGTGAACATCCCATCGAGGTCCCACTCCTCGGGGAACACCTGCGGGTTCGTGAATGTCTGCAGGGCTGACTCGATCGTCTCATCGATCCACTGCCTCGCCACCGACTCGAAGTCCGCGCCCTCCAGGAGCTCGTTCCGCTCCTCGTAGATGACCTCCCGGTGCTTGTTCATCACGTCGTCGTACTTGAGCAGGTTCTTGCGCACCTCGAAGTTCTGCGCCTCCACCTGTTTCTGCGCCGACTCGATGGCCTTGGAAACCATGCGGTGCTCGATCGGCACGTCATCGGGGAAGTGGAACCTCTCCATCAGGCCACCGATGGCGGCGGAGGCGAACCTGCGCATGAGGTCGTCCTCCAGCGACAGGTAGAACCTCGAGAAGCCGGGGTCTCCCTGCCGGCCCGACCTGCCTCGCAACTGGTTGTCGATGCGCCGCGACTCGTGCCGCTCGGTCCCGATTATCTTGAGGCCGCCGACGTCGACTATTCCCTTCCCGAGCTTGATGTCGGTCCCGCGGCCGGCCATGTTGGTGGCGATAGTGACCTGGCACTCCTCGCCGGCCAGCGCGATGATCTCCGCCTCGCGCTCGTGCTGCTTCGCGTTCAGCACCTCGTGCTCGACCCCGCGCCTGGACAGCAGACTGGAGAGGCGCTCGGATTTCTCGATCGACACGGTGCCCACCAGCACGGGCTGGCCCCGCTCGTAGCACTCGATGATGTCCTCGACGACCGCCTCGAACTTGGCTTTCTCGGTCTTGTAGATCAGGTCCGCCATGTCCTCGCGGACCATCGGCATGTTGGTCGGGATCTCCACCGTCTCCAGCTTGTAGGTGTGCTGGAACTCGTCGGCCTCCGTCGACGCGGTACCGGTCATGCCGGCCAGCTTCTCGTACATCCTGAAGTAGTTCTGGAAAGTGATGGTGGCGAGGGTCTGGTTCTCCTCCCTGATGCGCACGCCCTCCTTGGCCTCTATCGCCTGGTGGATGCCGTCGGAGTAGCGCCTGCCGATCATCAGCCGGCCGGTGAACTCGTCGACGATCAGCACCTCGCCGTCCTTGATGATGTAGTCGACCTCGTTGCCGTACAGCTCCTTGGCTTTCACCGCGACATCGAGGTGGTGCACGAAGTCGGAGTGGACGTTGTCGTAGAGGTTGTCGACGCTCATCATCTTCTCGACGCGGGCGACGCCGTCTTCGGTCACCGCCACGGTGCGCGACTTCTCGTCGACCTCGTAATCCTCGTCCTTGTGAAGCTTCTTGGCGACCTGCGCGAACTGCTTGTACCACTTGACCGACTCGCTCGCGGCCCCGCTGATGATGAGTGGGGTGCGCGCCTCATCGACGAGGATGCTGTCCACCTCGTCGACTATGGCGAAGTAGTGGCCGCGCTGCTGGACCTTGTCGTCGAGGCCCACCACCATGTTGTCGCGCAGGTAGTCGAAACCGAACTCGTTGTTGGTCCCGAAAGTGACGTCGGAGGCGTAGGCGATGACACGCTCGGGCGGCTCCATCTGCGCCTGTATCAACCCGACGTCCATGCCGAGGAACCTGTAGATGACCCCCATCCACTCGCTGTCGCGCCGCGCCAGGTAGTCGTTGACGGTCACTATATGGATGCCCCTGCCCGCGAAATGATTGAGGTAGACGGGGAGTGTAGCTACAAGGGTCTTTCCTTCGCCGGTCTTCATCTCGGCGATCTTGCCCTGGTGGAGGACGATCCCGCCCATGATCTGGACGTCGAAGTGTCGCTCGCCGAGCTGCCTGCGCGCTGCCTCCCGCGTCACCGCGAAAGCCTCGGGCAGGAGGTCGTCGAGGCTCTCGCCCCGCTCGTGCCTCTGCATGAACTCGGGGGTCTTTGCCGCGAGATCCCCGTCGGAGAGCTTCTCTATGTCTTCTTCCAGCTCGTTGACCCTGAGGACAGTGGCCTCGAGCTCCTTAACCTTCTTTGTCTCCCCAAAACGGAGAGCTTTCGAGACTCCCTTCAGCACTCGTCGCTAACTCCCTTGGCACTCTTGGAAGCACGCGGGATATGGCCCGCAGCACTTTGCTGTCGTACTTCACGCCCCGTTCGAGGTTCATCTCGGTCAGGGCCTCGCTCTCGGACAGCGGCTCTCTGTCTTCGCTCCCCTGGACCAGTGACACGAAATCGTCCACAGCCCTCAGGATCCCAGCCCCGACGCTCACCGCCCTTCGCTTGTCCACGTCGACGACCCTGTCCCTCAGGCCTTCCCTGCCGCCCAGGATCTCCGCGGCGACGTCCAGGTAATCGACCTTGCCGACGATGTCGACGCCTCCCGCGATGACACCTTCGACCTCGGTCAACTGACGCTGGTCCGCGGCCCCGACACCCTGCCTCGTGATGGCTCCGATGTCGTGGAGGTAGGCGGCGAACTCCACCTGCTGCGCGTCCTCGGGAGAGAGCCCGAGCTCGCGCGCGACTCCGACGGCAAGCCCGGAGACGCGGTCGGCGTGCCCTCTCTCGAGCATGCCGGTCTCCTCGGGGATCGCCGAGAGGACCCGGATCGTCTCCAGCAGGTACTGGTCGGTGTCCGCAACCCTGTTGTAAGCGTACATGAAGACCAGCAGCGCCGGTAGGACGATTATCAATGACCACATGCCTATCCCGACGAAGATCAGGCCCATCAGCCCGCCCGTGAAGGCGAGTATTGCGTACGGTAGCCACGACTTCCGCAGCGCGCTCTGGAAATAGACCCCTGTCGGGAACTGGCCCTCCGCCGAGAGCATGAACGACTCTCTCGCCAGGTAGACCAGGTAGAGCACCCCGGCGCAAACCGCGGCGGCGCCGAGCACCGCCGGCGTGTAGTGGCCGATGAGCACCGGCTTCTTCGGGAGTATCTTGACGAGGAAGAAGAACACCAGCGCGGCCAGGCCGACGCCGGCAAAATCTATCAGGGTCCCGAGCACGTCTTCCTTGGTGAGCTTACCGATCTTCTTGGTCACCAGCACCACCAGCGTCCCGAGAAGGAAGACCCACACGACCTGGACGCTGCCCGCCGCGGAGATCTTGCTGTAGGGGACGTTGGGCAGGTTGACCGGTAGGGCTATCAGAGCCGCGAGCAGCGGCGCCACTCCAAGGCTGATCTCTCCCCCGCCCTTGAGCTCGAGCTCGAAATACGAAGCCAGTGTGAACACGACCAGGAAGAACACGAAATTGCTGTAATCGATCGAGCCCAGCCGGGTGAAGATTATCGTCACAACGAGAGTCGCGAGCGCCGCGACTATCGCCACCGGCATCACCAGGGAGGTGCCGCCGCCGACGCTTACCCCGCGACCTCTGGTGGCGCGTCCCCTCGCGGGCCTGCGCTCCGGAGCGAGCCGCTCGCCTGCCGGTTCCATCTCGCCTGTCTCACCCGCCCCTTCAGCGCGGACAGGTTCGGGAAGGCCCGGGCCTTCCTCGGCATCGAAAATCCCTGCCGGGCGCCTTGGCGCCCGCTCCTCATCGCGAGCCGGGCCGGCCTTCCTGGCAGGCTCCATCCTTTCGGGGGGCGGTGGCGCAGGCGGGCGCAACTCGGGCCGGGGCGTCTCCTCTTCCAACCCCGCGTCCGAGAAGTCTATGTCGTCGAAGCCGTCGGAGAAGTCTTCGCCATCGAAGATCTCGCGGCGCGGCCTCTGCGGCCGCTCCCTCGACTTTCTAGCTCTTCTTTTTTCGGGAGCCCGTCCTTCGTCTTTGCTCCCTGGCTCTTTTCTCGCCACTTTCCGACCTCTTCCACTCACGCATGTCTTTCTCTATCTCGCCCCTGACCTCGTCGTAAGAGATCCCATCCGCGGGGGTGCCGCCTGTTGGCTCCGGCGCTTCAGTTCCCTCCCCCTGTGGGACGTTCTCCTCGAGCGTAGGCTGTTGGGGCTCGAGAGTGAGTTGTGCCTGCTCCTGTTTCTTGGACGGCATCCGCACCCTGCCCTTGAGCGCGCCGGTCCAGAAACCACGCTTGATCGCCACCTTCAGGAAGGCGTCCACGACCTCCGGGTCGAACTGTATCCCTTTGCCTCGCACTACTTCCGAAGCCGCGTCGTAAGCGCTCATCGGTTCCCTGAACGCGACGGGCCTCTGCATGGCGTCGAACGCGTCCGCCACTGACAGTATCCGCGCGCCGATCGGTATGGTGTCGCCGGCCAGCCCGTCAGGGTACCCGCTGCCGTCCGTCATCTCGTGATGGTGCCTGACGGTCGGAGCCACCATGGCAAACGACTCTTCCTTGCTCACGATGGTCGCTCCGACAAGCGGATGCTTCTTGATCTCTTCGTACTCCTCGGGAGTAAGCGGTCCCGTCTTGTCCACGACCCGTGGGTCGAGGGCGAGCTTCCCGATATCGTGCAGCAGCGCCGCCTGGCGCAGGAAGTGCAAGTCCTCTTCCTCGAAGTCCATCTCATCGGCGATGGCGATAGCGATGTCAGCCACCCCGACGCTGTGCCCTTCCATGAACATGCTGCCACCCTCTACCGCCTCCATGATAGCGAGGGTCGTGTTGTCGCAGACGTCACGCATGGTGCCGTACCTCGTGTACATCACCCGTACCGCGAGGATCGGGGCGAACAGCAGCACGACCGCGGGGAACTCGAGCTTCACATAGACGATCGCCGCCAGAAAACCGATGCCGGAGTAGAGCAGGTAGCCCGGGAACCGCGGCATCAGTCGCCGCTGCCAGAACCGGAACAGCTTCTCTCCCTCGGGCGCGAGGACCGGCATGGCCAGCAGCGTGTTGAAGACGAAGAAGACGATCGTCGCCAGTATCCACGGGAGGACCA
>Ga0209748_1001459_pt1 | contig 11652 bp, 10 predicted proteins | sample BarGraIncu00421A_FD_185490 | JGI IMG/M metagenome (GOLD analysis project Ga0209748, IMG submission 185490) | Arctic peat soil microbial communities from Barrow, Alaska - Barrow Graham LP Incubations 004-21A (SPAdes) (version 2) | ecosystem: Environmental > Terrestrial > Soil > Wetlands > Peat... | reverse complement strand
TCGGCATCGACCCCGTCATCTTGCGCATCGCGACGATCCTGCTGGTCGTGCTCGGCGCCGGCGCTCTCATCTTCGCGTACATCGTGATGTACCTCGTGGTGCCGGAGGAGCCGCTCGTGCCCGCCGCTCCGTCCGCGTACACCGCAGCCGAACCGCCCACCCCCGCTCCGCCCGCGCCTCCCGCGCCGCCGGCGCCCTCCGCGGACGGGTCGTAGCGCATGTCCGAGGACAAGCCCGCCGCCCGACTCGAGCCGGCGCCACCCACTCGCCCCGGCGAGGTCGTGGACGCGCACACCCACCTGTTCACGGTCGGTCTGCTCGAGGAGGTGCTCTCGAAGCAGCCCCCCGAGGCGATGAAGCGCTTCCGTCAGAGCCTGAAGGACCGCAAATGGGGTCGCCCCGGGCGGGAGCAGAACCTGCCGGAGCTGACGCCGGAAGAGACCGCCCGGTTCTACGTCGAGCGTCTCGCGGCCGCGGGCGTCTCGCGCGCCGTGGTCATGTCGGTCATGCCGGACAGCCAGTGGACCCGCGACTTCATCGCCGCCGCCAAGGGCCACGTGCACGCGCTGTGCAACGTCGATCCGCGCGACCCGGGTGCGCCGGAGTTGCTCGAGCGCGAGATGGCCGCCGCCTTCAAGGGAGTGAAGCTGCTTCCCGTGAACCGGTGCTACCGCGTGTCGGACCCCGAGTGCCGTCCGTTCTTCGAGAAGGCCAACGAACTCAAGGCGCCGATCTGCATCCACTACGGCGTGACCGTCGACCCGACGGGTGACCTGCGCTATGCGGATCCGATCGACCTGTCGCCGGTGGCACGTGACTTCCCGGACGTCTCCTTCGTGATCGCGCACTTCGGCGCCGGTTGGCTCGACAGCGTTCTGCGACTGGCCTACCAGTGCAAGAACGTGTGCGTGGACACTTCCGGCACCAACAACTGGATGGACTACCACGTCCCGAAGATGACGCTCGCCGAGGTCTTCGAGCGCACGCTGACGGCCATCGGGCCTGAGCGCGTCCTGTTCGGGACGGACGCGGGCACCACGTCGGCGTACCGGACGTGGATCAAGTTCCAGCAGATGCGCGTGATGGAGGAGATGGGACTCTCCGACCGCGACCGCGACCTGATCCTGCGCGCGAACGCCGTGCGCGTGTACGGTCTGGAGGGGTAGACGTGTCCGAGCCCCTCGCCGAGCCGGTCCGGCCGCCGCGGGTCGCTCCCGCCTCGGACTACGACACCTTCGTCGACTGGAAGAAGCGTCTCCTGCGGGAAGCCCCCTTCTTCGGCGCGCGGTTCGAGGCGCACGGCGTGCGCCGCGTTCTGGACGTCGGCTGCGGCAGCGGCATGCACGCGATCATGTGGGCCAAGTGGGGTCTGGACGTGGTCGGCGCGGACCCGGACGAGTCGATGCTGGCTCAGGCGGAGATCAACCGCGCGGCGGCCCAGCCCGAGGTCGATGCGGTCGGCGGCTCCGTCACGTTCATCGCATCCGGGTTCGGGGAGCTCGAGAGGTTGGGCCTCGGCTGCTTCGACGCCGTGACCTGCACGGGCAACGCGCTGCCGCACGTGGCGGGCGTGGCGGGCCTGCATGTGGCGCTGACAGACTTCGCTCTGGTGCTGAGGCCCGGTGGGATCGTCGTGCTCCACCTGCTCAACCACGACCGCCTGATCGCGGGACAGGTCCGCTCCATCGCCCCCGTCGTCCGCGACACCGACGAGGGCACCCGGGTGTTCCTCCGCGTGATGGACTACGCACCGGGCGAGATCCTCTTCGACTTCGTCACGATGGAGCGGCCCGCGGGCGCCCGGGAGAGCGGCGCCGCCTGGGAGGTCGCGTCACGCCGGTCGGCGCACACGGCCTTGCCCGCCGACGTGCTGCTCCCGGCGCTCAGGGACGCGGGATTCGCCGAGGTGGCCCGCTACGGCAAGCACGACGGATCGCCGTTCGATGTCGAGAAGGACGAATCGGTGATCGTGGTTGCCGTCCGCGTCTGACCCGCCGGACCGAAGGGCCGCTACAGGCCCGGCGTCACGCACGCGCGCGGTCCGAGCACGCACGCGCGCCCGCACGCTGCGTCGCACGCGGCCACGGGCTCGGTGAGCCCCTCGACGCCGATGCGGCTCAGGCGCTGGTAGAGGTGGCACAGCGGCAGGCCGGCGACGTTCTGGTAGCACTCGTCCTCGGTGACCGAGGCCAGATGGTGCTCGATGTTGTAGGCACCGGCACAGCCGAGGGCCTCGCCCTTGGCGAGCCACGAGGCGATCGCGTCCTTGTCCAGCTCCCGCATCGCCACCGCGGTCGTCACGGCGAACGTGACGGGCTCGCGCTCCCCTGGAGCGACGATCGCCACCCCCGTGATCACCCGATGCGTGCGTCCCGACAGCGCCCTCAGCATGCGAGCGGCGTCCTGCTCGTCCACGGGCTTTCCCATCACTGCGCGGTCGAGCAGCACGACGGTGTCGCACGTCACGAGCGCGCTCGCCGCGGAGCCGCCGGCGAGTGCGGCGCGCGCCTTGTCCGCGGCGAGCGAGCGCGCCAGGACCGAGGGCACGGAGCGCAACGGCGAACTGAGGTCCTCGTCGGTATCGGTAGCGGTCACGGCGAAGGGGACGCCGAGCCACGCGAGCAACCGACGGCGGCGCGGCGATGCGGACGCGAGCGTGAGGGAGGCTGTTTCCATGGGCGGATGATAGCGTACCGTCCGCACTCGGACGGCATCCCGCCCGGCGTGGTCAGCGTGCGCCGCACAGTGCATAATCGGCTGGAACGAACGGCGGCCGCCACGGTGCGGCGCATCTGTTTCGGGGGGAGCGAAGGCATGGCGGAACGACCAACGGCCGTCCCGAGACGGGTCCTGTTGTTCACCACGCGTCTGAGCACTGCCATGAAGTCTCTTCGGATCTATCCGCAAGGGAGCGACATCCCGCGGAAGAACGCCCAGGAGGCCCTCGAGATCCTCACCGAGGCCTTCGAACAGGACGAGTACCTCGAGCTGGGCATCACCCGTGTCGGACTCGTGTTCGCGGGCACCAGCGTCTTCCCGCGGTCCCAAGGCTTCCAGTCGTTCGCTCGCGAGTTCTACAAGCGGAACCTCGCAGCCGTCCGGTTCCATCGGGGAGTCACCCCTGACGAGATCCTGCGGTTCCTCTCGCTCATCATCATGCCGCCCGAGACGCTGGCGCTGCAGGGCGGCATGGAGCCCTCGCTGTCCGAACTCGGAGTCGTGAACATCTCGGCCACGGAGGCGGCCACCCGCATCGTCGAGACCGTGCTGCCGGGTGCTGCGGGTTCACCCGAGGCTGCCGAAGATGACGAGGCGCCTGCGGAGCGCGGTGTCGAGGAGCTCCTCGAAGAGGCCGGGTACGACCAGAATCGCGACCACCGCGTGCTGATGCGTGTGTTGCGCGACCGCCGTGCCGTGGCCCAGTACCTCCAGGAGGCGCGCGAACACGAACCCGAAGCGAGCGTCGAGGAACTCGCGCGGCGCGTCCTCACGCTGGCGCGCAACACACGTGACGAGCTCCCCACCGACCAGCAGGCCGCCCTCGACATCATCGCCGAGGCGATCATGGAGCTGCATCCGCAGGAGCGCGGGGAGCTCTACGAGTCGCACCTTCTCGAGCAGGGTCGCCTGGACGAGGCGATCGCAGCCATCATCGAGCGGCTCGGCGTCGAGGAGATCGTCAACTGCATCCTGAACCAGATCGACGAGACCCCCGAGGCGCTCACCGGGCTCTCACGCGCGGTGCGGAACCTCGCACTCATGAACGTCAGCGCCGACAAGGACGCCGTGCTCGAGTTGGCCGTGACCAAGCTGAAGACGCGCGGCTTCGGCGAGGTGTTCGTCGAGCAACTCGGCGAGCAGGTCGCGCCGCCCAGGATCACCGGTGCGGAGCCCAAGCGCAGGGCCACGGCCGGTCCGGTCGAGACCGTTCTGCGACTCGTGGACATGTCGCCCGATGCCAGCGACGTCTTCGTGTTCGACGATGTGGTCGAGCCGCTGCGCGCGGAAGCCGCCCGGGGTACGACGGACGGCGACGTGATCTCCGCCCTGGTGGCCATTGCGACCATGGAGCGACGCGAGGTGGAGTTCGCCGCGATCATGTCCATGCTCGAGGACAGCGTCGGCGTTCTCGTGGACGCGCACGAGGCCGACGTGGCCGCCGACGTGGCCGAGGCCCTCTCCAGGGTGGCTGCCGGCCCCGATGTCCCGCCCGACCAGAGCGAACGCATGCTTCGGGTCGTCAACTCCATCGCGAGTCCCGAATCGCTCGCTCGCGTGACCACCGCCCTCCGTCGCTACAGTTCCGATTCCGCCGAGTACCTCGCCTGTCGAAGGCTGCTCGGCGTTCTCGGCGAGTCGATGATCGACCCGCTCCTCGAGGTGCTTGCCGACGAACAGGACATGGCGGCGCGCAAGGGGCTGATCGAACTCATCTCGTCGAGCGCGCACGACTACATCCCCGAGCTCGGCGCGCGGCTGACCGACCCCCGGTGGTACTTGGTGCGCAACGTCGTCGCGATCCTCGCATCCACGCGCTCGGCCGACGTGCTGCCGTATTTGCAGCGCACGCTGCGCCACAGCGACGCCCGTGTGCGCCGCGAGACCATCCGTGGTCTGGCGCCGATCCGCGCGACGATGTCCGACTCGATGCTCGCCGCTGCCCTGAACGACGCTGATGCGCAGAACGTACAGATGGCGGTCCGCTATCTCGGTCTGGTCGGAGCGCGTTCGGCCGTGCCAGCGCTCGAACAGGTCGCGCTGGGGGAGAGCCTCGGCAACCATGAGACCGCAGTCCGTGTCGAGGCGATCAACGCGCTCGCGAAGCTCGGTTCGCCCTCCTCGATCGCGATCATGAACGAGCTCTCGAAGAAGCCCGGGCTCTTCGGCGGAGGCCAACCCCGCGAGATCCGTCAGGCCGCTCTGGCCGCGCAGCCTGCGCTGTCGATGGCCGAGACCCGGACCGGGGTGACCTCATGACCGACGAGACGACCGCTCCCGTGACCCCGACGTCGCCCGGGCCCGGCGCTCCCACACCCTCCAAGGTCGAGTTCGAGCGCGCCGCCGCCGGGGAGACGACGGCGACCGTCTTCTCGGTGCACCAGACGGCCCGGGCGCGCGAGCTGCTCGCCCGGTTCTCAGGCGCACGCCGCTCGGTCACGTTCTATCCGCGGGGGCACGTCGTCGTGCGCGACAACCTCACCGCCCTGATGGCCGCCATCCAGCAGTACCACCAAGATGCCGTCGATGTCCCTCTGGTGTTCTTCGACAACGAGGTGCTGCTCGGCGAGCAGTTGCTCGCACAGGAGAGCATGATCTTCGACCAGCTCATCCGTGACATGACCGAGTCGGGCATGACGAGCGTCACCTTCCTCCAGGGGCTCGATCTCGAGGAGCTCGAGAGGGCGTTGCAGGTGCTCGCGCTCGACGGGAACGCGATCGAACAGCTCGGAGGTCTGGAGGCCGCTGTCGCTTCGGTCTCCATCCCCCACGTCCAGATCGGGACGGTGGCGTTCGCGCGCGACGCGGGCGACTTCGACGACCCCGAGGCAGCGAACCACCGGCACTCCTACATGCACGCGATCGACGCGGTGCGCGAGTTCGGCGCCCACGCTGCAGCCGAGAAGCCCGTCTCGGTCTATCAGGTCCGGGACGCCGCCCGCAGCATCGTCGACAACGTGCTCAACAACAAGTTCGCGATGATCGAGCTGAGCGGCCTGAAGAGCCACGACGAGTACACGTTCTTCCACTCGGTCAACGTCACGATCCTGTCCGTCGCGCTCGGTTCGCTCATCTCATCGAACCGACGGTTCCTCAACTCGCTCGGGGTCGGCGCCCTGATGCACGACATCGGGAAGATGACGATCGACCTGGACATCATGAACAAGCGGGGGCCGCTGACGGCGGCGGAATGGGATCGCATGCACCTGCACCCCGTCCGCGGCGCGGAGACCGCGGCGATGATGCGCGGTCTGGACCGGTCGTCGATCGTGGTCATCCTCGAGCACCACATGCGCTACGACCTCGACGGGTATCCTGAACGCACGCCGCGGCGCCCGCAGCACCTGACCAGCCGGATCGTGGCGTTGACCGACGCGTACGACGCGATGACGTCGCGACGCGACTACGCAGGGGCGCGACCGCAGGACGAGGCGATGGAGATCCTGGCGAAGAACGCCGGGACCGCGTTCGACCCCGTACTCGTCCGCATGTTCACGCAGATGATGGGTATCTATCCGCCGCGCTCGGTCGTTCGCCTATCGAGTGGGGAGATCGCGATCGTGGTCACGCCGAACACCGACATCGTGGCGCCGAGCGTGCGCGTCATAACCGACGCGGATGGAGCGTTCATCGAACCGTACGATCTCGACCTGTCGGACGAGGCCGCGGCCGGCGGCCGGCGCATCGACCAGTGTCTCGATGCGGCGGCGCTCAACATCGAGGTCGGAGACTACCTGTTGCCCCACTAGCACGCACCCGCACCACCCGACCGAGGAGCCGCCCGAATGGCTACACGTCCCGCGCGGGGCACCGTCCCGCCTTTGCGTACGCGCATCATCACCGCCATCGTGGCGGTAGGTGTGTTCCTCACCGCCACGGCGGGGGTGCTCGCGACCTTCTACACCGACCTGAAGTGGTTCGTCGATCTCGGCCAGCCCGCGGTGTTCTGGACGCGCATCTGGAGCGAACTCGGCGTCGGCGTCGTCTTCGGTGTGCTGACGTTCGCGGTCCTCTACGCGAACCTGCTCGTCGCCCGCCGCTTGCGCCCCCAGGTCACGCCTGCCGCATGGCCCGTCGGCGTTGCGCTCACGCCGCAGCAGCAGGTGGAGGAGCTGCTCGTTCGGGTGAGGGGGGCCCTCGACCCGTTCGCCGGGTGGATCCTTGTGGTGATCGCGGGGCTTCTTGCGTGGGGGATCGGCTCGTCGATGTCGGGAGGCTGGGAGACGTTCCGCCTGGCGCTCACCGGGGTCGCCTTCGGCACGCCCGACGCGCACTTCGGACTCGACGTTGGCTTCTTCGTGTTCACGCTGCCGGCGCTGCGCCTGGTCTCCGACTGGCTGTTCGGGACGCTCCTGCTGACACTGGTCGTCACGGCGCTGGTGCACCTCTACGAAGGCGGCATCCGTCCGGCAGAGCGCCTGCAGGGCTTCGATCCCCACGTGAAGGCGCACGTCTCGGTCCTGCTCGGGCTGATCGTCGCGTCGAAGGCGTTCGACTACTGGCTGTCCATCTACGAACTCGACTTCTCGCCGCGCGGGCAGGTCCTCGGAGCGTCCTACACCGACGTGCACGCGCAGATCCCGGCGTACTGGATCCTGATCGTCATTGCGCTGGCGGTCGGCGTGCTGCTGATGCTCAACATCCGCTACAAGGGCTGGAAGCTGCCGCTGATCGGCCTCGGCGTATGGATCGGCGCGAGCATCCTGGTCGGTAGCGTCGTCCCGGCGCTCATCCAGCAGCTCGTGGTCGCTCCCAACGAGTTGGCCTTCGAGAAGCCCTATCTCCAGCGCAACATCACCGCCACCCGGGCGGCGTTCGATCTGACCTCGGTGGACGCGACCGGCTTTCCCGCCGTGGACGACCTGACCGCACAGGACATCGTCGAGGCGACCTCGACGGTCAAGAACACGCGCCTGTGGGACCCGAACGTCGCCATCGACGCGTACAAGCAGGTGCAGGAGCTCCGCTTCTACTACGACTTCAAGGACGTCGACATCGACCGCTACACGATCGACGGCGTCCGCCAGCAGGCCCTCATCTCCGCGCGCGAGATGAACACCGGCCAGCTGAGCGATCAGTCGAGGACGTGGATCAACCGGCACCTCGTCTACACGCACGGTTACGGCGTGGTCGTCAGCCCGGTGAACAAGGTCGGCGCGGACGGCCTTCCCGTGCTCATCGTGAAGGACCTGCCTCCCAAGACCACCACGAACCTGAAGGTGACGCGCCCCGGCATCTACTTCGGCGAGGAGACCACGGACTACTCCATCGTCGGAGGCACCCAGAAGGAGTTCGACTATCCCATCGGCGGCGAGAACGCGACGACCGTCTACGCGGGCAAGAACGGCATCCCCGTCGGCTCGCTCATCGACCGCCTCGCGTTCGCGATCCGCACCGGTGACGTCGAGATCCTGTTCTCGAGCGCGATCAACTCGGACAGCCGCGTGCTGTTCCGTCGGCTTATCACCGAGCGCGTCAACGAGCTCGCTCCGTGGCTCACGCTCGACGCGGACCCCTATCCCGTCATCACGACCGACGGCAGGCTCGTGTGGGTCCTTGACGGCTACACCACCTCGTCGTACTACCCCTACTCCGAGCGCGCCGCCGGGCTGAACGAGAACTACATCCGCAACTCCGTGAAGGTGACGGTCGACGCGTACGATGGGACGACGGTCCTCTATGCGTTCGACGACAAGGACCCGGTGCTGAAGGCCTATCGCACGCTCTTCCCGACGCTTCTGACCGACGTCTCGAAGATGCCGGCCGACATCAAGGCGCACCTGCGCTACCCGGAGGACCTCTTCCGCCTGCAGGCGGAGGTCTACAAGACCTACCACATGCTCGATCCGGCGGTCTTCTACAACAAGGAGGACCAGTGGGCTCTGCCGGGTGAGAAGACCGAGAAGCCGATGGATCCCTTCTACGTGCTGATGCAGCTGCCCGGCCAGGCCACGGAGGACTTCCTGCTCATGGAGCCCTTCACGCCGCGCAACAAGGACAACATGATCGGCTGGATGGCCGCCAAGTCGGACCCGGGATCCTACGGCACGCGCATCGTGTACAACTTCCCGAAGCAGCGGCTCGTCCTCGGACCCCAGCAGATTCGCGCGCGGTTGAACCAGGAGCCGGACATCAGCAAGGAACTCACCCTGCTCAACCAGCAGGGGAGTCAGGTGATCTTCGGCAACCTGCTCGTGATACCGATCAAGGACTCGATCGTCTACATCGAGCCGCTCTACATCCAGGCGTCCCAGTCCGCCATGCCCGAACTCAAGCGCGTGATCGTGGCGTACTCGGACCGGATCGCGATGGACTCGACGCTGGGCGGCGCGCTCACCAAGGTGTTCGGAGCGGCGCCGGCAGGGTCGGGTGCGACCACGACGACGCCCGAGGCGGGGACGCCTGCGGGCGGTGTCACCACGACCGATGCGGCGAAAGCCCGCGACCTCTACTCGAAGGCGATAGCGGCCCAGAAGGCCGGGGACTGGGCGGCCTACGGGCGCTACATCTCAGAGCTGGGCGCGACGCTCGAGCGTCTCGCGACACCCTCCACGACGACGACGGTGACCAAGTAGCAACCTCTCCGGAAGGCGTCCGTTCGTCTTCCAAGAACTGCCGATAGGGTACGGCCATAGCCGCTCGCGGCCCGCTTCCGACCGCTCGTAGATGGCGTCTTGGCCTCATCCGTGCTACGCTACGTCCTCGTGCGGCCCATTCGGGGCCGCCGGAAGGTGCTCCGCTGGCGTGTGGCCGCCCCCGAAACGGGTAGGTCGCAGGGATCGGCGCCGGAGCATGTCGCATCGGACTAGGTCCGCCGCTCGGCGGGTACGCAGACGTTTCGGTCGAGCAGAGTGGCGTTCCAGGAGACGAGAGCATCGGTCCCAGCGTCGAACAAGCGAATACTCGTGCTTCTTTTCATGGCACACGGCGGCGGCCCGGTGACGGCCCCCAAGTGAGCCGAAGGTGCGAGGCAGCTGATCACTCTGCTTCATTCCCGCGTCACGCTCGAGGTGACGCACTCTCGAAACCCAAGCTGTCTTGACGCATGTCTGCATGCGGATCCTCTGAGTGCCTTCCGCCCGCCGCCCGTCCTGTACCCGGCCCCGGGAGGTCCTTCTTGAAGGTCCAGAATCAGATCGGTTCGAAGCTCGTCACACGAGGGCTGTTCGCCTTCTCGCTCGCCTGCGCGCTGGCTGTCGTCGGCGTCGCACCGCTGACGGCCAGCGCCGAAGCGGTCGCACCCGTCGCGAGCGTCGAGGCGTCCGTTGCGGCGACCACCGCAGCCTCCGTGGCGACGGCGTCCGTCTACGCGACCCCGGTAGCGCCCGTGGTGTACAAGCGCGCAGTCGCCAAGAAGCTGACCGTGCGGCAGATCATCGCGAAGGTCGGACGCCAGCGCGGGTTGTCCGGCAAGGAGATCGCAGCGCTGATGTGGATGGCCAAGCGCGAGTCGAACTTCCATCGTACGAGCGAATCGCGCAGCCAGTGCCATGGCCTGTTCCAGCTCTCAGCGGGCATGGCCCACGGTCATCCGTGGAAGGATCCCGCCTGGAACACGAGGCGCGCGATCAGGTACATGCGCGGCAGGTACGGGAGCGTCCTGAGGGCGAAGGCGTTCTGGATGTCGCACCACTGGTACTAGGAGCTCAAGGCCGTCCCTCGGGGCGAGCCATCACGGCACTGCGGCCGTCTTCCCCAAGCGTCACACGGGAGGCGGCCGCCGCCGTTTCGGGGTATGTTCATGGAGGCATATCGGGAGGATGGGAGCGAGGGAGCCGATGAGCGAAGAAATGTCTCCGCCTGAGGGCGGCGAGCCGCGCGATGACTTCCTGACGCGTATCCTCGACCAGCTGGTCGACCTCGCGCAGACTGCGCGCGACTGGGTCCGCCAGGAGGCCGAGGCGACCGTCAAGGAGAAGATCGTCCCGCCACTGCAGAAGCTCGGGCTGACGGTGGCGTCCGCGTTCGCCGCCGGCTCCCTGCTCGTCATCGGGATGATCTTCATCGCCGTCGCGGGAATGGTGTACCTGTCGCAACTGCTCGGGGTTCCGCTCGCGTTCCTGATCGTCGGCGCGGTCTACCTCGTCGGCGCCGCGATCTTCACGGTCGTGAAGGTGAGGGCGATGCAGAGATGAGCACGCTGACAGAGAGCGTCGCCCTGCCGGCCGCGCCGATCACCCTCGAGGACCTGCGCCACAAGGCGCTGAAGATCCGCGAGGACGTCGTCGACGAGGCGAAGACGACGGTCGCCGAGCGCGGCACGCAGGTCGTGCTCATCGGTGTCGTCGCGCTAGTCGCGGTGATCTCGGTGGCGTACTTCGTCGGGACTCGAGCCGGCCGCCGGGCCGCCGAGCCGCTCGACCGCTAGGCGCGCGTGCGCGTCGCGAGCACGAACGTCAGCCCCGGGCTGCTCGAAGCGCTTCTCGTCTTCGACCCGGGTGAGCCCGTGCGCACATCCGAGGTGCCCGGGCTTGCGGCCGCGGCGCTCGAGGCGCTGCCGGGGCTGAAGGGCCACCGGTGTCGCAACGACGCCGGCGCCGGCTTCTCCGACGAACTCCAGGACACCGAGCTGGCGCACCTGGTCGAGCACGCGACGCTCGAGATCATGGCGATGGCCGGCTCACCCGAGACGCTTCGGGGGGCGACCCGGTGGGACGTCGCCACGGACGGGCCGGGTGCGTTCCGGGTCTCGATCGCCTGGGACGACGACCTGGTGGCCCTCGGGTCGCTGCGTTGCGCGTGCGCGCTCGTGGGCGCGCTCGTGCGCGGCGAGGAGTGCCCCGATGTGACAGCGGAGGCGCGACGGCTGCGCGGTCTGCGAAGGAGCTGACGTGTCCGGAACGGCGAGCACGGTATCTCGCCCGTGCCGTACCTGAGCCCGGTGTTCTTCGCCTTGGGCTAAGGCCGCCGGCGGACGGGACGGGAGGGACGCAT
>Ga0209748_1001458_pt1 | contig 11654 bp, 7 predicted proteins | sample BarGraIncu00421A_FD_185490 | JGI IMG/M metagenome (GOLD analysis project Ga0209748, IMG submission 185490) | Arctic peat soil microbial communities from Barrow, Alaska - Barrow Graham LP Incubations 004-21A (SPAdes) (version 2) | ecosystem: Environmental > Terrestrial > Soil > Wetlands > Peat... | reverse complement strand
TTAGTGTGTAATCGGCTGAGACAACACTATCATAGTTATTCTTAGTATTATCCTCTCCAAACATTCCTGAAGGGATATCAATTGAAATAATCGTTGAATTAAGACTGTTTATATGTTTAATAACATCTCCGGCCAAACCTTTAACAGGACGTGTCAGTCCGGACCCGAAAATTGCATCGATAATTATGTCCCCGGATGAAATAGCAGGAAACTGATCTATATCGTTCAGATAATTCAACGTCACATTTGTTTCGGTTTTCAGACGCAGGAGATTTATCTTCCAATCCGTAGATGTCTTATCGGTAAAATCAACATAATGAACTTCAGTATCGTACCTATTGGATGCCAGTAACCGTGCAAGGGCAAGTCCATCACCTCCGTTATTACCAGGACCAACAAAAATGAAAACAGGTCTGGATCTTTCAAACCTCGGAAGATACCATCTGAGCAATTGCCCTGCAGCCCTTTCCATAAGATCAATTGAAGCTATAGGTTCATCTTTTAAGGTATATTCATCAATTTGTTTTATCTGATCACATCGAAAGAGTTTCATCCGTAAATTATATTTGTTTCACAAATTTACACTCTTCAGTCAGTAATAAAAAGGATGAAGGCAATTTAGAATGAAAAAGAGTTGGGGAAAGCAGGTTTTTTACTTTCAAAAAGATTAATATATTTGTTTATGATCAGAATCAATATTTAAAGATTTAATGTTATGCTAAAAAATCATCCCAAGGGATTACTGGTTGCTTTCTTCTCTAATATGGGAGAAAGGTTTGGATTTTATACAATGATGGCAATACTGGTTTTATTCTTACAGGCCAAGTTCGGACTTTCTGCAGAAAAAGCCGGTGGAATCTACAGCTGGTTCTATTTCAGCATATATGCCCTTGCACTTGTTGGTGGTATACTTGCTGATGCAACCAGGAAGTATAAATTAGTAATCCTTTCAGGAATTATTATCATGTTTGCCGGTTATATAATTATGGCAGTACCCGGTATGACATTAACAATCACCATTACCGGACTTTTTACCATTGCTCTGGGGAATGGTCTTTTCAAAGGTAACCTTCAGGCTGTCGTTGGTCAGATGTACGATGATCCTAAGTATGCTAAGTTAAGAGATTCGGCTTTCATGATCTTTTACATGGGTATAAATATAGGCGCCTTATTTGCACCTTTTGCTGCAACAGGGATGAGAAACTGGTGGCTGAAAACTAATGGCTTTTTGCATGATGGCAGCCTTCCATCGCTTTGTCATCAGTTTATCAATGGTACTCTCACAGATACTTCAACATTTCAACTGCTCGCAGATAAAGTAAATCTTAGCGGGCATGTTTCTGATCTTTCCACATTTTCACATAATTATCTGGAAGTATTTTCCAGGGGATATAATTATGCATTCGGAATAGCAGCCGGAACAATGGTAATATCCCTTCTTGTCTATATCATCTTTAACAAGTATCTCCCAAATAAAGAAAAGAAAGCAACAGAACCTTCAGAAAAAGTTGAATTTAATCCGGTTACTCTTTTGGCTGCAATTGTGGCGATGGGAATAACAGCATTTGCATTACATTTCATCAAGCAGGTTGGGTGGACTGCAGGTTTTGCCTTTGGTTTGTTTGCCGCATTTGTGACCTGGATAGTGCTTACGGCGAAGAAAGAAGAGATGTCAAGAATTGTAGCACTTATCCTCGTTTTTGTCGTTGTAATATTTTTCTGGATGTCATTCCATCAGAACGGACTGACACTCACTCTGTTTGCCCGTGATTACAGTGCCAAGGCCGTTAACCCTTTTACAAATCTTTTCTTTAATGTTATCTCACTTCTTGCAGTCAGTGGATCTATTGCCGGGCTGGTACTTCTTGTAAAAGAGAGCCTTGGGACAAGAGTCAGAATATTCGGAGGAGTGCTTTTTGTTCTGGCCTTTATAGTTGCATATTTCAAGTTTGTAAATGCAGAAAGCATAAATGCAATCTCACCTGAAATATTTCAGTCATTCAATCCATTATTTGTTGTGGCCCTGACCTTTCCTGTAATGGGGTTCTTTGCATGGCTTAACAAGAAAAATATTGAGCCTTCAGTCCCGAAAAAGATTGGATTCGGAATGATAATTGCAGCAGTCGGCTTTATAATTCTGCTAGTCAGTTCATTAAATCTATCCTCACCTCATTTGTTAAATGGTTCTCCGGTTCCTGATGCAGAAAGGGTTTCTCCATATTGGCTCATTAGTATTTATCTTGTACTTACGGTAGCAGAACTTTTCCTGAGTCCAATGGGATTATCATTTGTGTCAAAAGTTGCCCCTTCCCGATTCCAGGGACTAATGCAGGGTGGCTGGCTACTCGCAACTGCGGTGGGAAATAAACTACTTTTTGTTGGAACACTTCTCTGGGATAAAGTTGAACTCTGGCAGCTTTGGCTGGTATTTATTATATGCTGTCTTACATCGGCTGCCTTTATCTTCTCTATTCTCAAAAGGCTTGAGAAAGAGGGACAAGGTTAGGAGATTCTTAACCCTTCCCCGGAGGGTGTTGAAAAAGTAGTTTTTTAAACTTTTTTCCTTTGTGTTCCTTTGTGGTGTACTTTGTGATCCTTTGTGGTTCAATGTTTTAGCTTTTACCACAAAGGGACACTAAGGTTATCACTAAGGGTCACAAAGGACTTTTTAAACAGCCCCGAAAAATCACTGACACAGAATCTTGGGGGATGGGTTCTAAAACAAAAGAGAAGGGCCAGTTGTAGGATTCATATCGCTTAATAGATGTAATTTATCATTTACTATTACAATATTTATACTAATTTTGCCACTGATAATAATGCATCCTTTGAGATGCATTTTCATTTTAATTATTTACATAATGAAAGTCCTGAAATTTGGTGGCACATCAGTCGGGTCTCCTGAAAGGATCAGGGAAGTAAAAAAGATAATTGAATCTCAGAGTTCTCCCTGTGTGATAGTTGTTTCGGCCTTCCAGGGTATTACTGATGAATTAAAACATTTAAGTGAGCTTGCATCATCAAGGAATGATGAATACAAAATATTGCTTGATAAGATAATTCTGAAGCATATTGAATTTGCAAAACAATTGATTGTCAAGAATAAACTGGATGTCGTCATTGAAAACATTAAAAATATTTCTAATGACTTGAGGGAGACTCTGAACGGGATTTACCTGCTTCGTGAACTCAGTAAACACTCTCTTGATCAGACCCTGGGAACCGGAGAAATGCTATCTTCTCTGATATTAAGCAACTTAATAGACGATTGTCAATTGATTGACTCCCGGAATTATATCAAGACTGATAGCAACTTCGGATTTGCCAATGTTGATTTCAGCAAAACAGATAATCTTATCGCAAAAAATTTTACAGGAACCAGAAAACGGATTATTGTCCCTGGTTTCATTGCCAGCAATGAAAGAGGCGAAACAACCACTTTAGGAAGAGGAGGATCTGATTATACAGCTTCAATTTTTGCCGCAGCCCTCGATGCCGAGGTTCTGGAGATCTGGACTGATGTTGACGGTTTTATGACAGCGGATCCAAAAAAAGTTGAAAGAGCTTATGCAATTGAAAATCTTACATACTCTGAAGCGATTGAATTATCACATTTTGGCGCAAAGGTAATTTATACTCCTACCCTTCGGCCTGTTTATAAAAAAAATATCCCCATTATTGTCTTAAATACATTCAACCCCGTATCTAAAGGAACTATTATTACCAATAAATCGACTGCTGATAACAGAAGTCCTATAAAAGGAATTTCATCAATTGATCATATAGATCTGATTACATTACAGGGAACAGGAATGGTTGGTGTCTCAGGAACATCAATGAGGCTTTTTGGAGCATTAGCCAGGAAAAACATCAATATAATCCTTATAACTCAAGCCTCCTCAGAGTATTCTATAACATTTGCTGTCATTCCATCCGATTCGGAAATTGCTTCCGATGCTTTAAATGAGGAATTCAAGATTGAAATTGATCATAACAAGGAATTAAAAATCCTGGTTGAGAAGAATCTGTCAATAATCGCAATTGTGGGTGAACGAATGAAAAACACACCCGGGATATCAGCAATCCTCTTCAAATCCCTTGGCCAGAATGGAATAAATGTCATTGCTACGGCACAGGGTTCCTCTGAACTGAATATTTCCGTTGTAATAAAGAATGAGAGTTTAAAAAAAGCACTTAATGTAATCCATGATGGTTTTTTCCTCTCTCGATTCAAAGAAATGTACCTTTTTATAGCAGGTACAGGGTTGGTTGGATCCAGTCTGATGAAACAGATTCAAAAACAGCATTCAACACTTCTAAATGAACATAATCTCAAAATAAATCTGGTTGGTGTATCTAATTCCAGAAAAATGTTCATCGATAAGAAGGGTATTCCTCTTGAGAATTACAGAGAAACACTTAAGACTTCAGGTGATAAAGCAGATATATTGGATTTCATTCAACAAGCAACAAGACTGAATCTGCGGAATGCCGTATTCATAGATTGTACGGCCGATGAGAATGTAGCAACCAGATATGGGGATATTCTTTCAAGATATGTTTCAATTGTGACTGCCAATAAAATTGCGTGTTCTTCAGAGCAGAGTTATTATCAACAACTAAAGGCTATTGCCAATGAACGTGGCGTGAGGTTTATGTATGAAACCACTGTAGGGGCCGGATTACCAATTATCAAAACTATCAATGACCTGGTTCTCACGGGCGATAAGATACTTAAGATAGAAGCTGTCCTGTCCGGTACAATGAATTTCATATTTAATGAACTCAGTCCTGAAATGCCATTAAGCAGCGCTATCAGAAAAGCTAAGGAAAAAGGTTATTCAGAACCTGATCCACGTGTTGATCTTAGCGGAACAGATGTAGTTAGAAAAATTCTAATACTGGCACGTGAAGCTGGTTATCACATTGAGAGAGAAGATGTTATTGTTAAGAAATTCCTTCCTGATGATTTTTTTAAAGGCGATTTGAATGATTTTTTTGAAAAAGTTAAAGAAATTGATGCGGATTTCGAACAAAAAAGAAAAGAACTGGAAAGACAGAACCTGAAGTGGAGGTTTTTTGCATCGCTTGAACTGGGTAAAGCAAAGGTTGAACTTCTTACAATTGGTTCAGATCATCCGGCATTTAATCTGGAAGGAAGCAATAATATCATTCTTCTTACAACCAACCGATACAATGAGCTTCCAATGGTGATTAAAGGATATGGAGCGGGAGCTGAAGTTACAGCTGCCGGGATGTTTGCAGATTTGATGCGCGTAGTCAATGTATAAAATAAGACAAAAGACAATCCACCTTCGCTAAAGCTATGGTGGACGAAGAAAGTAAAAAGACAAAAGTGAAACCCAATTAATTGAAAAGAAAACCAATAAAATATTATTCAACGAACTTAAAATCACCGGAAGTTTCTTTTAGTGAGGCTCTACTCAGAGGGCTGGCCACGGATGGCGGATTATATCTTCCAACTTCACTCCCATTAATATCCCTCACGGAACTCCAAAGTTTTTCTTCTAAAGAATATCAGGAAATAGCTTTCTGTATCCTTAACAAAATCATTGGTAATGAGATTAATAAAGATATATTGAAAAGTCTGTGTATTGATGCTTATAACTTTGATGTTCCACTTGAAAAAGTATATGATCGCAAATACATTATGCGTCTGGATCAGGGACCCACAGCCTCATTCAAGGATTTTGCAGCCAGGATGATGAGCCGTCTGATGCAGTATTATTTATCGATTAATGATCAGCACCTAACTATCCTTACAGCCACATCAGGAGATACAGGCAGCGCTGTTGCCAATGCTTTTTATGGACTTAATAACATCAAAGCAATTATCTTGTTCCCAGCCAGTGAGGTTTCCCTGATGCAACGAAAACAGATGACCACTCTGCAAAATAATATAAGCGTTATTGCAATTGATGGGAAGTTTGACGATTGCCAAAAGCTTGTTAAAAAAGCCTTTTTGGATCAGGCACTGTCGAAAATTTCGCTTACTTCAGCAAATTCCATAAATATCGGAAGGTTACTCCCGCAATCAATATACTATTTCTATTCGTATTCAAAGCTTGCTGCTAATATTGATGAAAGAGCAATATTCAGCGTACCGTCAGGTAATTTCGGAAACCTTATGGGTGGACTTATTGCGAAGAAAATGGGTCTCCCGGTTGGACAATTTATTATTTCAACAAATGATAATAACGAAGTAACTGAATATTTATATACAGGCAACTACAAATCAATCACACCTTCAAAGAATTGCATTTCCAGTGCAATGAATGTTGGTCATCCCAGTAACCTGGCAAGAATAATAGCCTTTTATGGAGGTGTTATGGATGAATCAGGAAAAATAATCAATGCACCAGATCTCAAACAGATGCGTGAAGATTTTTTTGCAGTTAGTGTATCAGATGAAGAAACAAGGAATACCATAGGTGAAGTTTACAGAAAATATAATATATTGCTCGAACCACATGGAGCTGTTGCATGGAAGGGGGTAAAAGAGTATTTCAGGTTAAATAAGGACTCTATATCAGGAAAACAGCTTTGTATATCTCTTGAAACAGCTCATCCTGCAAAGTTCCCTGAGGAGTTACGGCAAATTATAAATGGTGATCCTCTCCTTCCCGCATCGCTAGTTGGATTAGAGCAAAAATCTGAACATTATGTCTCTCTGGAGAATAATTATGAATTGTTTAAGGATTTTATATTGAAGTATTATTTATAAGAATAACTATCAATCTATGTATATTGTTTGTTCTGACCTTGAAGGTGTATTTGTTCCCGAAATCTGGGTGAATGTCTCCAGGCACACCGGAATTGATGAACTAAAACTTACAACCCGGGATATCAGTGACTATAATGTTCTCATGAAGAGGAGATTAGAGCTGTTACAAAAATATGGATTGACACTTCGTGATGTACAGAATGTGATATCTCTCCTGAAGCCGTTACCAGGAGCGCTGGAATTTGTCGACTGGGTTCGCTCTAAAACTCAACTTATTATAGTATCAGACACATTTAGTGAATTTGCTGATCCGCTCCTCAGACAACTTGGAAGACCAACTCTGTTTTGCCATCATCTTACTACTGATGACCAAGGCAACATTACAGATTATAACCTCAGGCAAAATGACGGGAAAAAGCATGTAGTAGAAGCAATGCAAAGTCTTAATTATAAGGTAATTGCCATAGGTGATTCCTACAACGACATTTCAATGCTCAAAAAGGCAGACTATGGAATACTATATAACCCTCCACAAAATGTGGCCGATGAGCATTACGATATAAAGGTTATTAAAACATTTGCCAGTCTGAAACGGATCATTTCACAACTAATCAATGGCGAAGAATAGATAGATTCATTCTTCTTTACATTTCCTGAAACCTATCTACCCTTTGAATAATTAATGTCCTCCTGTGGATGAATAATCCAATAATTTCCTATTTTTACTTCCATTCTTAATTAATCAACCTGACCCGTCACAATGAAACTTCCACCCTCCTCTAAAAACTGGTTAACAATTATCGGTTCTATTATTGCCGGAATCAATCTGGCATTAATAATCGTACTGTTTATTATTTCAACAATCTTTAATAAAGCGAATACTAACCTTGGGTTATTTATTTATATTATTCTTCCCGGGTTTATGATTTTAGGTCTTTTATTGATCCCGATTGGAATAATTCGTGAAAGGAAAAGGATCCGTAGAAGTGTAGTTAAGGAAGAAGACAGGTTTCCCCATATAGATCTGAATGATCCAAGACACAGAAACGCTTTTATAATATTTACAATAACTACTATTATTATTCTTTTTCTTTCGACACTTGGAAGTTTTCAAGCCTTCCATATAACTGAATCAGTAGAGTTCTGTGGTACTTTATGTCACCAGGTAATGGAGCCGGAATATACCGCGTATCAGAATTCCCCACATGCAAATGTTGCCTGTGTAGAATGTCACGTCGGATCGGGAGCATCATGGTATGTAAGATCCAAATTATCAGGAATGTATCAGGTTTATGCCGTGATGACAAATTCATATCCACGACCAATTGAAACACCTCTTCATGATCTGCGTCCTGCAAGAGAGACTTGTGAAAAATGTCACTGGCCACAAAAATTTTATGCACGTACACTCTGGACGAACAAGTATTTTCTTGCCGATTCATTGAACACTGAATGGGATATAATGCTCCAGATGAAAACCGGTCCGGAGTATAGTGGACTAGGTCTCAGGGAAGGAATTCACTGGCACATTAACCCGGCTGTAAATATTGAATACATTTCAGAAAATGACAAGCGTGAAAATATTACCTATGTGAAATATACCAATAAATCTACCGGAGAGGTGACCATCTACAGGAATGACAGCAATCCAATTTCAGACAGCCTGTTGTCAGTATCTACAACAAGAACAATGGATTGCATTGATTGTCATAACCGTCCGTCTCATAACTATAATTCTCCGCCGGTATATTTCGATAAGGCAATGCTTACAGGTGCGGTTTCGAAAAACATTCCGTTCTTTAAAAAGGTTGTTATGGGCATATTGAGAGATACATTCAGTGACAAGGATACTGCTTTGATGAAAATAAAAGACAGTATAACGGATTTTTACAAATCGGGTTATAATGATTATTATACCAGAAATAAAGATCTTATCGATAATTCAATTGCAGTAGTTGAGAAAACATTCAACCAGAATACATTCCCAAAAATGAAAGTAACTTATGATCATTATCCTGAACATATCGGACATCTTGAATCTGACGGATGTTTCAGGTGTCATAATGATGCTTTTAAAGCAGTGAATGGCCGAATAATCTCCCGTGACTGCAACCTCTGCCATAATATTGTCGGCCAGGGAAAACAGGGAATGATGGAATATACCAACATAAGAGATAATCTTGAATTTAAGCATCCAACAGATATCGGGACAGCCTGGAAAGAAGCCAATTGTTCTGAATGCCACAAGTTTCTGTACTAGAGACAGAGGTTGAGGATGAGGTTGAGGTCAAAGACAAAAGATAAAAGTGAATGCTATTTAAGGATTTCTGAGGTGTACTTGTCTGCCACTTCAGACTGATCTTTAGACAAACCTGAAATAATAACAATTCTATTTTCTTTCCATGCCAGAAAAATAGTTCCATTGTATCCGTCTTTCAGCATATATCTGCCAGTCTCCGAATCTACTGCTTCTGCTCCAGTTGATGCAAGATAAGCGTTTATTGAATTTCGCGTCTCTTCGGGGGAATTATTTTCCATAATAAAAATCGAGAAAATATCATTACCTGCTTCATAAGATGCTTTAAAGGCTTTATTAAGAAACTTATGCCCAAGAACACTTTCATTAATAAAGGTCTCCTCATTAATCTTTTTACCAATATCAGGGAATAGAGAAAGTACTGCAGGCATTTCGGAACCTCCTTTAAGCATATTTGCAACTTTCAATGCCAATGATTCGACTGATTTTAAAGTAGTTTCATTCTTTGAATATGACCTGATCTTGACATAATAATTGCCTTTAAAGAAATTTATTGCCCCATCAGCTTTGTATCCCTGTGAACCCAGATTCATGAAACGAAATGATGGCGACCGTTCAGTTGAATATATTCCAAAGGCCAGGGTATTATCTTTGTGCCTGTAAATTTCAAGTTTAATTACATTTTTCCCCTTTTTATACTCTGCAACATGCAGATCAATGAAACCGTATGCAAGATATGTATCAGCGGCACCATTAATAAAATCCCAAAGGTCATCAGGAAGAAAAACAGGATAGCTGGTGGTCTTTTTATAGCCTTTGAGTTCGGGTAGTTTAATATCCTGTGCAAGTCCGGAACCTGAAAGCAAAATCAGGATAAATGCAATATATAATTTATTTTTCATGTCGGATGAATTATATAAAATCTGCCGGAACATTTACAAGCCGGGAAATATCTGCAATTTTCTCCCTTATATTGAAGTTCTTAGTGCATTCTACCTGACACGAACTACACTCTTTACATGGATTATCATTTGTACCCAATTCACCTAAAAGTGAGTAGGCCATTGCTGGGTTTGAATAACCATATGCATACATATAGGCTCTCATGAGGTCCGGAACAGGAAGTTTCATCGGACAAGAAGCAAGGCATTTTGTACAACCTGTACAGTAAAGACCTTTTTCATAGCCTGCAATTAAAAGATCTTTCTTTTCCTGATCAGTTATTGAAATGTCAGCCAGAATTTTAACATTCAGGTCAAGCTGATCAAAATCAGTCATGCCAGGAATTGTTGTAGTCACATCAGGATTTGATAATACCCATTTTAATGCTGCTGTGGTGTTAATTGGTTTCGTTTTTTCTTTATCGAGAAATCCGCCTCCTGCCAATGTCTTCATTGCGACGATTCCTATTCCGGCCTGATTTGCTTTTTTAATGGCATTATTTAATTCATTTATATAGGTCTGTTTAAAATTATATGAAGTCAGAATTACATCCCAGGTATCCGTGGAAGCAGCAGCATCTATAACCACCGGTTCATTGGCATGGGTAGAGAAACCCATGAACTTTATTTTGCCTTCTTTCTTAAGTTGTTTAACAGTGTTAATAATTGGCTTGTATTCAAGCATTTCAGGATTTCTGATATCATGAATATACAGAATATCAACATAATCCATCTTTAACCTTGAAAGGCTGGTATTGAATTTTGATAGAAAATCTTCTGCGGTTGTCTGGTCAGAAGGTTTGCCTTCCCTGTCAACACCAATAGGTTTAACTTTTGTAGCAAGATAAAATGAGTCTCTCGTATAATCTTTAAGCAGATTCCCCAGCATTATCTCGTTATTTCCATTCTGATAACCGTTAGCTGTATCAAAAAGTTTGATCCCCTTTTCATATGCAGCTTTGCAGAGGTTCGGATTATCGGCTCTCATAACTCCAAAACTTATTACAGGAACTTTCATTCCTGTTTTCCCAAGGGTCCTTGAAATAATATCCTTCTGCTGATCTGACGTTGTAGCGGAAATTAAGGAAGGTGATAATGCCACTATTCCCGCAGCCCCTGCGATTCCACTTCTGAGGAAATCCCTTCTGTTAATATCATTCATAATACCTTAGATTATTTTAAGTTTCTGATTCGTACTGTAATACCGGAATCCTTTAATAATTTAATAAGTTCGTTGGTATCAGTGTCTCCAAAATGGTAAGGATAAAGGATTTTTGGCTTAAAGGCCAGTGCTGCGTCTGCAACCATTGCCGGAGTCATAGTGTAAGGAAGGTTCATCGGAAGGAAAGCAACATCGATATTACTGAGTGATTTCATCTCAGGCGTGTTTTCAGTATCTCCGGCTATATAAATCCGCTTTCCACCGATTGTAAGGATATATCCTAACCCTACTCCTTTTGGATGAAAAGGATGACCCGGAGAGCTTTCATTAACAATATTATATGCAGGTACAGCTTCAATTTTAATATTGTTGATTTCCTGCCTGTCCTCTGCTTTCATAACCATGGCCCAGGGAACTTTTGAAGTTGAGTTTTGATTACAGAACAACAGGGTTCCCGGTTTCTTCAGGTCCCCAATTAACTTTGTATCAAGATGATCACCATGTTCATGAGTAACCAGAATAATATCAGCTTTCGGAAGAAAGTCATAA
>Ga0209748_1001455_pt1 | contig 11659 bp, 9 predicted proteins | sample BarGraIncu00421A_FD_185490 | JGI IMG/M metagenome (GOLD analysis project Ga0209748, IMG submission 185490) | Arctic peat soil microbial communities from Barrow, Alaska - Barrow Graham LP Incubations 004-21A (SPAdes) (version 2) | ecosystem: Environmental > Terrestrial > Soil > Wetlands > Peat... | reverse complement strand
TGGCCACCGGAGACAATCTTTTTGATAGTCAGGTTATGGTCATCTTTTATTTTAATATCTTACCGTTTGGAAACACCTTATCAACTCCTGTATGTACAGTCGTGTGGATTTAACTAATTTATTTTCCTTGTCGTTTGTATTTACCCATTAATTGTGCTTCTGCAAGCACATGTCCTCTCATGGCATTTAAGAGTTGTGCTTTAGATGCTCCTGGCTTCAGGGACAATATCGTGTCAAGAGCATATAGCTTAAAATAATATCGGTGAGTGCCACTCGGAGGACAAGGACCGCCATAACCTATCTTTGGCCAATCATTGTTACCTTGCATCATGCTGTTTTTAAATTCCAGTTCAGGTTTTACGTTCTCGTCAAGTTTGGATATGTTTGACGGAATATTGTAGACAACCCAGTGAACCCATATTCCTCCGGGGGCATCGGGATCATCACAGATTAAAGCGAAACTCTTTGTACCGGCAGGAACATCTTTCCATTCCAAAGGCGGTGAAATATCTCGTTCATCACAGGTGTATTTTGACGGAATCATGCTGCCTTCAGTAAATGCAGAACTCGTAATTCTCATGACTATTCCTCCTTTCGTTGCAGAAAAAGCTTGCTGATATAAACCAAAAAGACAAATGAAAGATGATAAGACAATAATCAAATGAATACTTTTCCTAATCATGGCCATATTCCCATATTTTAATAGGTTAGTTTGAACATGTCTTTATTTATCTCCGTTCATACCTCTCGGAATGTTCCTTATGCTTATTCCAATTCTCCAAATATGTTTCTGCCAATTTCTTATTTCTGATGATCAACAAATTCTCAGCATTTTTCTCTTCGGCTGCTTTGGTAAAATTAAAACTTCCGGTGATTACAATTTCCTTGTCGATCACCATAATCTTGTTATGGGCAATAGCATGTTTATCATCAATATAAGTTGGGATGCCGGCATTATTTAAAAACGTTGCCGAAGTATATTTTTCTTTTTTCTGGCTTTTATCCAGGATGACTTCAACTTTAATTCCTCTCTTATGTGCATTGACTAATGCTTTGGCAATTGGCGCTGAAGTAAATGAATAAGCCTGAACTAATATTTCAGATTTTGCATTGTCTATTTCATTAACGATAGCTTCAGTGCAGCCACCTTTGGGGCTGAAATAGATTTGAGCAGGAGTGTTGTTGAGAGTGATGTTTGCGGCATGTGAAGTTTGATGTAACGGAAATAAAATAAGACTGAAAGAAACGATTACTAATAGGATTCTCTTTTTCATGACATGTCCCAGCGTGGATTAATGGTGGTTATGATATAGCGTATTGGCTTGGAAATATCAAGGATAGCCGGAAGTAAAAAGACTAAAATGATGGTAAAATCAGGATTTTTAAGATAATTGACGATTTCTTAAAAATAACTTATATACCCAAAAAACGTATAAGTGAGGATTTCTATGAACGTAAAAGATATTAATGGGCACGACGCAAAAGTCCAGTTATTTAAAATGAGTGAAAAATGGAAGAACGACACTACGGTTGACGTTCTCAAGGTCGCTGACAACGGCGAAGTATCGGTATCTTCCCACAAGGTCACGACAAATAAGTGGAGAAAGAATTGTTTGATACTCTCACTCGATATGGTTAATGGACCGCTTTCCGGTAAGAAAGTATTATTGTGGCCTCTATCTAATGAAGATGCTGACGCCCCTGGCGTAATGATCATGTATTTACCAGATAAGGATGTCCATATTGAAGTAGATCCAAAACATTTTGAAACATATCCCCCGAATGGGGTAATTAACGACTGACCCCAACGCTTGAGAAATTCGTGTTGTGGGCCCCCGTCAATTTTCGTGATTATGTTTTAAAATCAATTATTATGCACAAATGAACTACTTGAAATAAAATGTTTCCTTTATTGACGATTTCTTAAAAATAATTTCTTTGCTTTGTCTCGATGTTTTTCAGTTATTTTGAATCATAACAGATAACACACAGGAATCACTTTTTATCTTTTGTGCAATACGTCTAAAATCAAAAATAGGTAAATTCTTGGGACTTGCCTCAAAACACCCAATCCTTGCCTTCATAGAGCTAATCCTAACCGACTTTTGACACCTATTTTTGTCACCATGTACTTAGTACAGGAAATAGGAGAGACTTAATATAACTGTGTATTGAAGGAAAAAAGTTTGCCTTTCGATCTTGTTCTTTTAGCCGACTGCAATGACATTATCATTTCCAAACCATTCCTTAGCTTGCTTTAATGCCTTGTCATTTGGCTGGTCATAAAAGACCACCAACGCCTGCTTGGCGCGCGTACAGCAAACATAGAATATTTGTTGTGTTCGTTTTAGCACGCTGACTTTATCTGTCCTATTATTGAACAAGTATTCAAAGTTGTAGTTGTTCCAGCCGCCGTTGTCCAATACAAGAAAAACGTTTTTGAATTCATCGCCCTTGATGTTGTGTTGCGTGGAATAAAGCGTATAGCCTTCCACATAGTTGTATAGATTTACTATTTCCTGATACTTCACTTTTCTCACCCGGTCATAAAGGTACTTTTTTTCCTCAATAAACTGTTTGAGTTTGCTATCTTTGATCCAAATCTTCTTTTCCTCCGCAAGCTCTATCACTTCCCCAATGGTATGGTCACTCATGCTCGATAATTTTTCAATGGCTTCCTTGAGGATGATTTTATCTTGTACTGAAGAAATGATGTAGTGTGTTTTTTTAATGAATTCATTGTACCGCTTCGATTGATAGAGAAAGATGCACTCCTGTACATCAGTAAGGTGTTTTATTAACCTGTCCTTTCTTTCTCCCTTCTGTCTTTCTTCATTCGCAGATCCCTTCTTATCCCCTATCAGCTGGTCTTTGTCCAAATAGACCTTTTTGAAAAGATCGAATGGATATGCTTTTGCTTCATCATAAAGTTCGGAATTTTCTTCGATAAACTTCTTGATTACGGGAGTAGGTAGCACATTCAACTCAGCGATTACGTCTCCGAAGGTTTTTGAAGAAGTATCTATGCTCATACTTTGGTTTTTTATATGGCTGTTAATCCTGTTCTTATACTCTACGATCCTATCTTTATCATAAATAGACATAAGGGTAGGAAAGCCTGCCTTTCCGGCAATTAAATTATGAGTCAGATAAAGTTCCTTTGTTTCTTTTGAATTTAAAAAATCCCAGCCACCAAAATATTCGGACCGTTTAATTTCATCTATATCGATGTTGCTTTCCGCCTTGGCCCTGTATAGAAATTTAATTGAACCCTCTATTTTTTTGTTGTCTCCTGCTGGTTCCTGGTGCAGTCCATCAGTTGCGGCCCTGAGTTTATTGACTAAGTCGATAACCAATCTTGGATTTCTTCGATTGTCTTCTTTAACAACCTCTTTCACGATACCGGCCTTAACATGTTGTTGTATGTCACCGGCTCCCGAATCATAAATCGATTGCATCGAATCACCGAAAAAACCTAAAATGTTCTTCCTCTTCGATTTTTGCAAATGTTCCAGAAGAATTTTGATTACTGCATTGAAAGTATCCTGATATTCGTCAATCAATATAAAGTCAAATTTATCCTTCACAATATCACTCAACAAAGGATACTGGCCGAACATATACTCAGATACAGCAATTACCTCATCATGAGAGATCTCTCCCTTTTCTAGGTTCACCCATTCCCTATACTCGATGTTCATGTCCTTGAATAAATCACCCGTCACTTCCGATTTGCCGGGATACTTCAAGGTTTCGTTTTTAATCAATTCGACAAGGGATTTCTTTAGATCATTTTGAAAAGATTGAATTGTGTCCCATAGAAAATCGTGGATGGTAGATGCCTTCAGGTTCTGGAAGGGAGCCCTTTCCTTTATTTCATTGACAGCAACATTCGTATAAGTGATACACGCCACATCTGCCTTAGGATTCGTTGCATAGATCCTCTGTAAAACTTGCACCAGCGAGTAAGTTTTTCCACTGCCTGCACCTCCACTTAAGAGAAAATTATCCCCTTTTGAGATATGCTGAAATATTTGCTCTATGTCATCTAAGCCTTTAGCCATAGTAGTCCTTCTTTTATATATGCGGGAATGTTCCAATTGCTGAACTTATCATCACTGAAGTAGATAATATCTATGGCAAACAGTGTTTTTTTATCTATGCATTCAGACGCAATCGCATAGTAATCCTTTGCCGCCATGGTGGCTTTATTTTTTAAACTCCTGAAGTTGCCTTTATTGGTATCAATGTAATCAAAGTTTAATGATAAAAAAGAATCTTCAAAACTTCTCGCCCTATATTTACCATTGCCTTCTTCTGTTTGATAAACAATACATAACTTTCCGTTTTTGTCGGCAATCCATTTACCCGAAGAGTTTTTAGAGAATGATTTCTCGCCAAACTCCAAGCTCTTTAACTCATCAAAGCTCTTCGCCGCATAGAAATATTTCAAAGAAGAATTGCTCGTGTGGTCTCCGTCAGCTACTTTGCATTTGTTATTTGCCACGTCAACCGAGTCTATGTCGGTTATTATCAAGGTTTTTATCCCAAAGAAATTTATAAACTTTTCAAAAACTTGAGAATATGCTCCCACTGCCACAATCGAAATATTTTGGGAAAGTAAGGGAAGCAGCATGACTTCCTCCCCTGCTTCATAATCCATTTTTTTCATTATTGCTGGCAAGAGAATTCTTTCCGTATCACCTTCGATAAACACGGCTTTATCCGCAAAGAACAGCTCTGACCGATTGAGAGTTAGGTACTGTTTCAGGAAATCAAAATTCTTCCGTTCTCCATCTTTCTCATATTCCTCTTCCAGGCTTCTTAAATTCTTTGCCAGTACGCTGTTTGGCCTGTCGACATAGAAGTATTTTATGTCATCAAAATCGCTCTCGGCAGCGATATGGGCAGAATGTGTGCTAATTATCGACTGAAGATTAATCTCGCACTTATCATTCTTTCCTTGACACTCTTCTTGCAATAATTTCTTTATGTTTTTGATAAACACGTATTGCATTTGGGGATGTGTATGTGCTTCAGGCTCCTCGATGAATAGCACGTTAATATCAGCGGGTTCGTCATGCTTCAATTGTTTCTTTTTGAAATCGTTAAGGATCACTTCAATTTCAAAAATCATGGAAATGAGATTTAGATATCCCAATCCGTTGTAATCTTCAGGTAACATTTGTGAACTATGCTCATACATCACAGAGGTGTTTTCCTTCAAGATGTTCTTTTCCTCAAGCGTTGATACTATCTTGATGATGCTATCGTCTTGTTTCATCCCGCCGAATCGCTTCACCTTTTCCACTACGTTATTAAAGAGCGTCTTGTAGACGCCATTCAGTTTCACATCTGTCTCACTAAGTTGTTTTTGGAGCTCTTTGGTGCTTTCCTTTTCTTCATCGTTTGAAATCTTTTCGTAGTATTTGGATGACATCCTGGACAATGTCTTGTCTGAAGTTTTCCGCGTGCCATCGACATTAGAAACATCTCTCTTTGCTTTTATCCTTTGAAAGTTTATGATCTTTCTGATTGTTGCTTTATCTGTAAGCACAACATGGTTGGCTTCCTGCTTGTATTCCAGTGCCTTGATATAGGTCTTGAAATAGCTGGTATAGTTTTTCTTCAGGAAGAAAAGGATGTCCTTATTCTCATCTTCATTATCTTTTTTAAAGTCACTAAAGTCTTCTCTTAACCGCAAATATTCCTGGTATTGCATAGAATATTCAAACGACAATACTACTACGTTCTCGGTTGGATTAAGGTTGAGCATCAAAGATGAGATGTTCTTCAGTTTGTCATTCTTATCATAGTGAATGTACACTCTCAAATGTATTCCAAAACTGTAATCTTCCCCCACCTCCGTCTTCAATATGTCTTCTTTTAGCTTCTGTTGATAAGCGAGGTTGAAATCCTCAAAGGAAAAATTGTTTGTATCGGCTATCAGGAACTTTTCAAGCAGGGAAAGAAACGATGTTTTCCCGCAATTGTTTTTGCCGATGACCAATGACAGGTCATCTTCCAGATCGATGGAGAAGTCTTTCAGCAGTCTGTAATTATTGATAGTTATGTTTTTAATTTTCATAATGTGACACTTCTTCCTTATTGTGTTTTTATGTGTGCCTTTTGTATTTCAGTACGTTCGCTTTGCTGTCGGATCTTTTCAGCAATTTTATGGAGATATATTTCTAAAATAAGTAAAACAATAAGTGAGTGAATGCTTACAAATAAAATTCTAAAATAAAAAAGAATTCGTTTAATTAGTATTTTAAGAAAATATGCGATTTCTTAAATTAATAATTCCAATCTGCATGGCCTGCCGGAAATTTATTCAGCTCAGTTTTTAATTTCTTCCAGTTAGGCAAATAAGTGTCCAGGTAATAAAGAAATTTATCTTTATGATGGCGTTCAAGGAAGTGAATCATTTCATGCACGATAATATACTCTAAACAATGTTCGGGTTTCTTTGCCAGTTCGAGGTTAATCCAAATTCTTTTCTTATTAATGTTGCACGAACCCCATTTGGTTTTCATTTGCTTTACCTGCCATTCGCCAACTTTTACTTTCAAAATCTTTTCCCATTTTTCTATGATGGCCGGAATTTGCTTTTTCAGTTCTGCCCTATACCATTCGGTTATTATCTCGTGCCGTTTTTTAGTTGTTGCGCCCGGTCTTATATAAAGGTCAATGTAAGTTTTATTTTTTAACAAAACCTTTGGCGAGGTCTCTGTTTCAACGATACGCAACAAATATCTTCTGCCTCGGAGGTAATGACTTTCTCTTTGCTTATATTCTCTCGGCGTAACTCTTTCCTGAACCTCAAATTTCCGCTGGTTCCTTTTTATCCAGCTCAATTTTGAAATGGCAAAAAGTCTGATGGCATCTTCACTCATTTTCTTTGGTGCCGCAATACGAACTCTTCCCGTTGGCGGGTAAACAGCCAGATGGACGTTCTTAATGTCTTTGCAAACCACATCTATTTTTATATTGCCGATAGTGATTTGTTCCATTAGTATTCTCTCTGGTTTTTCACTAAATCAAATATTCGGTGTATTTCGCTGTCTTCCGTTATTCCATATTTTTTCAATGATGCAGTAATGGCAATTCTCACCGCTTTTAATTTTTGAATGTTATCTCTCCATCCGTCTTTTTTTGTTGTGAGAATTTTTTGGTCTAATTCATTTGCCAAAGGTTCATTTTTGCCAAGGTTGTCATATAAGGCTCTCTTTGCATTTGTGTTTAGCGAAGCTGGATATTCAGAAGTAGTGTGTGGCTTCTTAACCTTGCCGGAAAGAGCGATTATTTTTTGCAAATACTTTTCGTATTCCAAAGTGGCTTCTTTCCGCAATTTAATAAGTTCATCCAATAGCACACTCATTTTTCCGTAATACATCGGGTTGGTCGGACTTTCCTCAATAATTACTCTGCGTAAGTTGTTTTCAATGGTTTCGGCCATCGCCTCTTTGTTTCCCCGTATGTTTTTAGGCAAATCTTTGATAGCGTCTTCGCCTTTTTCCACCAGCAGTTCCACCAAACTCAAATCATCAAAGTTAGCAAGCATTCGGCTTTCTTCCGCGCCAATATAGCTGTCAATCAAATGCCGCATCGCAGGTTCGTATTGTTTCAAGTCAATGTAGTCACCACTGGCAAGTTGTATTTCTTTGCGCAGGTTCTCAAAATGCTTGATGTCGCCTTTGATTTGTTCGGTCTCTTTATCTGTATAGCCTGCCTTTTTCATTTCATCGGCTATGTTGGCGTAGGCGCGGATGAGTGCAATGGTAAGTTTGTATAACGAAACTCTTCTTGGTTCAGTATCTTTTAGCTCATCAGGATTTGCCGTATTTTTGCCACAGAAGAAGCGAATATGAGCCATAGTGTCTCTGGGCGGTTCCACCGGTTCGCACAATGCTTTGATGGCTTCCAGTGCCTCGTCCAGACGTTCTTTGCCTTTCTTCAAACGGTCTTTTAATAAGCCTTCCACATCCGATTTCTCGTAAGCATCAAAAGCGCCGGAGGTGTAATCAGTGAAAGCGTCTTTCAGGCTGTCAAACAAATCCATGTAGTCAATGATATAGCCATAATCTTTATCATCGCCATCCAAACGGTTTACTCGGCAAACCGCCTGAAACAGTCCGTGGTCTTGCATTTTTTTATCAATGTATAAGTAAGTGGCAGCAGGCGCATCAAATCCCGTAAGCAGTTTATTTACCACTATCAATAATTTCATTTGTGCAGGTTCCTCTACAAACTTTGCTTTTACCTCTTTCTCAAACTGTTCAACTTTTTTAATGGCTTCTTCGGGCGATTCATTGAAATATTCCGCCAGCATTTTTTGATAAATCTCAAAGCGCTTTAATTTTTCCGTATAACCTTCGCGTGATTCCTCGCCCTTGATGTCGGCATAAGCGGGAACAAATGATGTAACGATGGCGCAATTCTTCAGCCCTGCGTTTTGAAACAGCTCATAGTAACGACAGGCATTATAAATACTATCTGAAATCAGCATGGCATTGCCTCTGCCGTTTTGCAGACGCTCTTTTTTCGCCATGTCCATCATCATGTCCATCACGATTTTTTCCAGCCGGGATTTTGAACTGAATACTTTTTTGAGCGTTCCCCATTGCTGCTTGAGTTCGGTTTTGGCAAATTCGGTCAGCCCCTTTGTTTTTAAATCAAACCATTCATCAATCTTAGCCATTGAGGTGATATTTTGCTCAATGTCCCTGGATTCATAGCGCAAATCCAGCACAACTTTGTCGGCAACGGCTTCATTAAATTTATAGGTGTGAATGTATTTCCCGAATATTTCAAAACTCGTTTTTTTGTCGTCTTTTAAAAGTGGTGTTCCGGTAAAACCGATGAATAAGGCGTTAGGCAGGAAGACTTTCATGGCGTCATGCAATTTGCCGGACTGGGTACGATGGCATTCATCCACAAACACATAAATGTCGCCTTTGGCTTTGAAGTCCGTCGGGATGCTGCTTTTCAGTTCCTGCACATAAGCATCCACATCGCCTTCTTCTTTGCCCTTAAATTTATGTATAAGGGAACAGAGTAGCCAAGGTGACGTGTCATTAAGCTTATCAAGCAAAATTCTACCGCCGGATTTGCCATCTTTTGGCAGGCAGCGATATATTTTCTCGCCAACGCCAATAAACACCTTTTCAATCTGTTCATCCAATTCTTCGCGGTCGGTAATAATCAGAACTCTGCCATTAGGATTGAATTCCCGTATCCATTTGGTCAGCCATACCATCGTCAGGCTCTTGCCACTTCCCTGTGTGTGCCAAATAATGCCGCCTTCTTTACGTTCTATATGGTCTTGGGCGGCTTTAGTGCCAAAATATTGGTTGTGCCTGCACAGTTTTTTGATGCCGCGGTCAAATACGATAAAGTCATGCAGCAATTCAATGAAGCGTTCCTTGTGGAGCAACGCCACGATGTTTTTATCCAGAGGATAATCATATTTATCCGCTCTGTCCCGGATGGGTTTTGTCAGTTGCAGCAGGTGGAAGTCATTTTTATTGATTTCTTCGCTGACCTCTTTCCATTTCATAAAATATTTTTCTTTGGTTTCAATTGCGCCGTAGGCTAAACCTTCAATGTCATTTCCGGCCATGACATACTGAACAGTTGTGAAAAACGGCTTGATGAAAATATGTTTCTGATTGTCCAGATTCTGGCGAATGCCTTCGGAGATGGAAACAGTGCTTCTTTTTAATTCTAATACACCAAGCGCAATACCGTTTACATAAAGTACAATATCCGGGCGCTTTTTATAGATGCCTTTGATGGTGACTTCCTCGGCAATGGCAAAGTCGTTTTCCAAAGGATGTTCCCAGTCAATTAGCAAAACGGTTTCTTTATTATGGCCGATTTCCGGTTGCACATTCACGCCATAGCGAAGCATGGAATAAACTGCCTTGTTCACATCATACAGAGATTTGCTTTGGTCGTTGACAGCTTTTCCGAATTCAAACAGAACTTTATTTATCAGATTTTGGCTGTATTTTTTCTTGGCGAGATATGCCGTTAGAATTTCTTCTTCAACATTACTGTTGTTTTCCCGTTCTTCCCAATTGCCGAGATAGCGATATTGCAGTTCTTTTTGAAACAGCGCAATTACTCGGCCTTGAGTTGCCCGCTCTTTTTTGCCGATGTCGCTCATACCAGTCGAATTCTCCCGGTTAATAAATTCTGCATCATGCCTTGCTTGAGCATTTTGTATTTGTCCAATTTCTTTTCAATTGATTGTATCTCATTGTCCATATCGCTTAAAATGTTGGCGATGTGGGTTTGCTTTTCTTTATTAGGAATTGAAACTTCAATCGGGTTTAAATCGCTTGGGTGAATATGTGGTTGAGCCCCACCTGTTTGCATTTGATAAATTCTTTCTTGTAACAATTGAAGGAGAAAGAAAACAAATTCAATTGAATAATCTTTGCCTTCTTCAATTGTAGAACAGTCAGAAGCAAAAATTGGATAATTATGAAATGAAACATAGCCAGCACTTGCACCAGAACCACTAACTGTAATTGTTTTTCCTAATCGGTTAGGTTTGTTATGATAGTAGGCAGGAGTTTTTCCTCCAGCTATCACTGGAATATTTCCATCAATCCGAGAGCTATCTGTAATCAGTTGTCCCTTTCTAATATTTACTATTTCCCCCAACTTCCTCACTTCCCAGCCCTCTTTTTGTTTCAGCAATTCCTGCATAGCCCCTTGCTTGATGGCTTTCTTTTTGGCAATGAGTTTTTCTGATTGGGTAATGAGTGCATCGGCATCATTTAAGGCTTCGGCTATAGCTGCTTGCTCTGCTTTGGTGGGCGGCAGGGGGATGAACGTTTTTTTAGCACCAGTTATTGTATAAGTTCCAACTGTAGTTTTGCCGGAAGCATCATCAATTTGTTTTATTATTGTTTGAGTAAAATATAATTGATGCAAATATTCTGAATTAATAGCATCCCGTATTTTAAACCAAATTATATTTCCATCTTTAAAGTAAAATTCTTTTTCATCAGGCACAACGTAAACTTTTCCTAAAGTTCCAACACCTGTCACAAGCATGTCACCAACATTAGGCACTCCATGTTGTCTTCTAAAAGCATCATACTTTTCTTTGGTGATGAACAATTCATTATCAACAACACCTTTTTCACCAAGAACTGCAAGTTCTCTTGCTCGATAAAATGGAACTCCGTTTGATTTCCACTCGCTTTGAAAAACTCGTTTACTTGAAGTTATTTCAAAAAGGTTACCTAATTGTGTAACACCCCAATCATTCGGAATTATCCCAACTTCTGTTTTCTTAAACCCTTTTTGAATTTCCATTGCTTCTACCATTTGAAATTCATCTTTTTTAAATGGCCTTCAACTTTGGTGGCTAATCCTTCCACTTCATTGCTCAATTTAGGCAATGGTGTTTCATAGCGTTCTGCCAGTTCTTTGATGCGTTGCGTCAAGCGGTGGCTGATATTGTCCATTTCGGTGCGGATGCGTTGTTCCATGCTGTGCATCCATTTCTTTTCTACCACTATTGTTTTTATTTCATTAATGTTCAGCTTGGGATATTGGGTAATTACTTTCTTCTCCAGTTCGGCTTTGGCGGTTTTTATTTTGCTTTGGGTGTCGGCTTCCTCGTCCATCAGTTTTTTGT
>Ga0209748_1001453_pt1 | contig 11668 bp, 6 predicted proteins | sample BarGraIncu00421A_FD_185490 | JGI IMG/M metagenome (GOLD analysis project Ga0209748, IMG submission 185490) | Arctic peat soil microbial communities from Barrow, Alaska - Barrow Graham LP Incubations 004-21A (SPAdes) (version 2) | ecosystem: Environmental > Terrestrial > Soil > Wetlands > Peat... | reverse complement strand
GGCGCGCACCTTGCGCGCCAGGTCGGCGTCGTTCTCGGCGTAGTACTGACGGCGCTCGGAGTGCCCGAGGATGACGTAGGGCACGCCCAGCTCACGCAGCATCTGCGGGGCGATCTCGCCGGTGAAGGCGCCCTCGGCCGCGAAGTGCATCGTCTGGGCGCCTATCACGATCGCGGCGTCGGCCGTGGCCGCCACCGCCGTCTCGAGGTCGATGGCCGGCGGGCAGATGAGGATGTCGCGGTCGTGGACGCCGGCCACCGCCGGCGCGAAGCCGGCGAAGAACTCGCTGGTCTGCGGCCGCGTCTTGTACATCTTCCAGTTGCCCGCGATGAGCGGCCTGCGGCCCGCGGCCGCGGTGCTGCCACGATCCATGAGCGCCTCCACACCGGGCAGGGCCCGGCCTTCCAGGAATTCCATCGACGCGCCGCCGCCTGTGGAGACGTGCGTCATGCGCGCCTCCAGACCGAACCGGCGCGCCGCCGCCACGGTGTCGCCGCCGCCGGCCACGGTGACCGAGGCGCTCGCCGCGATGGCCTCGCCGACAGTCTTCGTGCCGGCGCTGAAGTCGTCGAGCTCGAACAGGCCCAGCGGCCCGTTCCAGTAGATGGTCCCCGCGGTACGGACGTGCCGCACGAACTCCGCGGAAGTCTCCGGGCCGATGTCGAGCGCCATCTCGTCGGCCGCAATGGCATCCGCGGTCACGACTCTGGCGGACGCCCCCGCGACCGCCTCGCGCGCCACCACGACGTCGCGCGGCAGAACCAGCTCGCAGCGCGTCTTCCCGGCGGCGGCCAGCACCCTGGCGGCGACGGCGACCTGGTCGCCGTCGCCCTTGGACAGGCCGATGCCGTAGCCCTTGGCGGCGAGGAAGGCGTTGGCCATGGCGCCGCCGACGAGGATCGCGTCGGCGGTCCCGAGCATCTTCTCGATGACGCCGATCTTGTCCGAGACCTTGAGGCCGCCGAGGACGACCACGAACGGCCGCGCCGGGTCGCGCAGCAGACGCCCGAGGATCTCCAGCTCGCGGATCATGAGGAGGCCCGCCACCGACGGCAGGTAGTGCGTGACGCCCTCGGTGGAGGCATGGGCGCGGTGGGCGCTGCCGAACGCGTCGTTGACGTAGACCTCGGCAAGGCCGGCCAGCCGCTTGGCGAAGACGCCGTCGTTGGCCGTCTCCTCGGCGTGGAAGCGCAGGTTCTCGAGCAGGAGCACCTCGCCCGGAAGGAGACTGCTCGCAGCCGCCTCGACCGCAGGCCCGACGCAGTCGGCGGCCGTCTTGACGGGGCGGCCCAGCAGCTCGGCCAGGCGCACGGCCACCGGAGCCATGCGAAGGTCGTCGGCGATCTGGCCCTTGGGCCTGCCGAGATGCGCGGCGAGCACCACCGAGCAGCCCTGGTCGAGCAGGTGGGTGATGGTCGGCAAGGCGGCGCGGATGCGCGTGTCGTCGACCACACGGCCGCCCTCGAGCGGCACGTTGAAGTCCACCCTCACGAGGACTCGCTTGCCGGCGAGCGGGTAGTCGGTGAGCGAACGCTTCATGATGCGTGCAGCCTCCTTGGCTCCGCTGTCAGAGGACCCTCTGCACGAGGTCGACGAGGCGGCACGAGTAGCCCCACTCGTTGTCGTACCACGAGACGCACTTCACCATCGTGCCCTTGGCCATGGTGAGCGCCGGGTCGAAGATCGACGAGTGACTGTTGCCGACGACGTCGATGCTGACGATGGGGTCCTCCTGATACTGGAGGATGCCCTTCATCCGGCTGCTCTCGGCGGCCTCCTTCATGGCCGCGTTGACCTCGTCGGCCGTGACCTCGGTCTGGAGCTCGGCGACGAGGTCGGTGACCGAGCCGTCCGGCGTCGGCACGCGCAGCGCGAACCCATCGAGCTTGCCTTCGAGGTCGGGGATGACGAGCGCGACGGCACGAGCGGCGCCGGTGGTCGTGGGGATGATCGACATGGCCGCGGCGCGGGCGCGACGCAGATCCTTGTGCGGGAAGTCGAGGACCGTCTGGTCGTTCGTGTACGCGTGGATCGTGGTCATGAAGCCCTTCTCGACCCCGAAGTTGTCGACCAGCACCTTGGCCATGGGAGCCAGGCAGTTGGTGGTGCAGCTGGCGTTGGAGATCACGTCGTGCTTGGCTTTGTCGTACATCTCCTCGTTGACGCCTAGGCAGATCGTCACGTCGGGGCCCTTGGCGGGCGCCGAGATGATGACCTTCTTGGCGCCGGCCTCGAGGTGCTTGGCGGCCGCGGCGCGCTCTGTGAACCGGCCGGTCGACTCGATGACGACGTCGGCGCCGAGCTCCTTCCAGGGCAGCTTGGCGGGGTCGGTCTCGCTGGTCACGCGCAGGCGTTTGCCGTCGATGACCAGGGCCTCGTCTTCGACCTCGACGGCGCCCGGGAAGACGCCGTGGACGGAGTCGTACCTGAACAGGTGGCCCAGAGTCTTCGCGTCCGTGAGATCGTTGATCGCCACGAACTCGATGTCGGCGCCCTGCCTGAGCGCCGCGCGGATCACGAGCCTGCCGATGCGGCCGAAGCCGTTGACGCCTACTCTCACACTCATCTCACCCTCCCTATCGGATAGTTCGACAGCCTACCAGAGCGAGCCCGGTCGGGGGCGTGGCCTCACGGCGACTCCGGCGGCGCCGGACGCGCCAGGGTCGGGATGCGGCCCAGGAAGATGTTGCCCGTGCGCCCGTCGATGGACAACCACTCGCCCGCGTGCAGCTCGCCCCCGGCCAGGCGCGCGGAGCCCTCGCGCTCGATCACCTCCAGGTCCAGGCAACCGACCACGGCGGTCTTGCCCAGGCGCTTGGCCGTCACGGCGGCGTGCGACGTGGCCCCGCCGCGGGCCGTCAGGATGGCGCTGACCTGCGCGATCATGGCGATGTCTTCGGGCACCGTGTCCGGCCGCAGCAGCACGATGTTCTCGGCGGGCGCCTCGGCCAGCAACTGGCCGATCTGCTCGGCGTTGACCGCCACACGCCCCGAGTAGGCGCCCCCCGCCACGCCCATGCCGACCGCCACGGGAAGTCCGTAGTTGGGGGACGACATGTCGAAATAGGCCGCATCCTTGGCCTGCTCCTGGACGACGCCGCGTTTCTGCAGCACGTAGAGATCCGCGGCGGCCGGCGACTCGAAGGTGAACTCGATCTCCTGCGGATCGAACTCGCGCTCGACGACCAGCTCGCGAGCCACCGACAGGAGCTCCTGGTAGACTTCGGGATAGTCCCGCTCCAGGGAGTGCTCCGTGCCCCGGTACGTGGAGCTGCCGAGCCGCTGGGCTTCGGAGATCGGCAGCGGGAACACCAGCCCGCCGACCAGGTCCTCGCCCTGGCTGCGCACGGCGAAGTCCCCGAACAAGCGCACCTGACGGCTGTACGGCTCGAACGGGTTGTGCGTGAAGGTCACCCCGGACCCCGATTCGCGGCTCAGGTTGCCGAAGACCATGCGCTGCACGATAACCGCCGTGCCCCACTCCTCGGCCACGCCCGTGTACTGGCGGTAGAGGCGGGCGTGCGGCGAGTCCCACGACTCGAGCACCTTGAGGATGCAGGCGACGACCTGGTCGAAGGGGTCGTCGACAAAGGCGACGCCCCCTTCGCGGGCCCGCAGCTTGTAGGCGAAGGCGACCTCGCGCATCTGCGCGGCCGTGAAATCGAGTTTCTGCTCGACTCCGTAACGGCTCTTGAACTCGGCGATGATGGCGTCGAAGAAGTCCCGGTCGATGCCGTCGGACATGGCCCACGTCTGCAGGAAGCGCCGGTAGCTGTCCCAGGCGGCCCATCCGAGCCGCGGTTCCGCCGCCAGCGCCTCCGTCAGCTCGTCGTTGAGGCCCACGTTGACGAAGGTGGTCATGAGACCGGGCAGGGACACGGCCGCCCCGGAGCGGATGGACAGCAACAGCGGGCGCGCCTGGTCGCCCAGGCGCAAGCCGGTCTGCCTCTCCAGCTGGCCCAGAGCCCGCCGGACACGCTGGACGGTGTCGGCGTAGAGGGGCCGGTACGACATGGCGGGCATGGCCCCGAACAGCTCGGTCGTGAGGATGAACCCTTCGGGCACCCGGAGCCCGAACGACGCCATCTCCTTGAGCCCCAGGCCCTTGTAGCCCAGGCTCAGCTGGTCGTCGGTGGCGGCCTCGGGCTTGTGGATGGGCGACACGAGCCGCTCGGGGTCGTAGTTCATCATGCGGGTGAGCGCCTGGATGCCGAGCCGCTCGTTGAGCATCGCGATCTGGCGCAGGGCGGCCGCCGCGTAGCGGTCAAGAGCCTGCATGCCCAGGGCCGACACCAGCACCTCGCGAAGGACCATCTCCGCGACCGCGTCCACCGACATGCCGCGCGCCTCGCACTGGCGAGGGTCGTTGGTGAGCATGGCGTGCAGAACCTGGTCGTGGCTGAGGATCGACGTCGTGGAGAGCTCGGTCACGCTGCTCACGAGGAACTGGAACACGTTCTGGTACTGGCCGAACGTGAAGTTGCGGCTGCTGAAGCTGGCGTCGAGCAGGGCCAGGTTGGCGCCGAGGGCGCGCGAATCGACTCCGTCGATGGACAGCGCCCGCTCGAAGCGCCCGATGGCGGTGCCCATGCGGCGCAGGGAGGCACGGGTCACGTAGGGCTCCATGCCTTCCTCGACGAGATCCTCCAGGAGCCTGTCGACCAGGTTCTCCACGCGGAACGACAGGCCCAGCGCGTCGAACTTGGGCTCGCGGTAGTTGCCGTAGATCGAGGGGATGCCGGCGGCGATGTGCCGTTTCTGGTAGATGTTCTCGGTCGCCGTCGAGGGCGTCGGGCTGAGGACGATGGACTTGAGGTCCCGCAGAACGTCGAGAGCCGCGTCGAGCAGGCGGTCCAGGACGGCCGGGAGCGGGCGGGCCTGCCACGCGGCCAGCGCCCGCTCGAACTTACGGCGCACCTTCTCCTCGAGTGGCCGGTGCCGGGCGACCGCCGCACCCACGTCGTCGGCTGACAAAGAGTACTTGTTGGCGACCAGCTGGTACGTGCGCACGAGGAGGGCCACCCGGCGCCGGTCGGTGTCGGCGCCCGCCCCGTCGCCGGCCGCGGCGCTCGTGTCCAGCAGGCCCAGCTGGGCCTCGAGCTCGGCCGGGGTCAGCGTCAGGAGCCGGCCCAGCAGTTCCTCGATCTGCGGCGCGGCAAGCTGCTTCTGCAGGGCCAGGAGCGTCGCGTGGGGGCCTCTCGCCCACTCCAGCTCGCCGCGCATCATCTCCATCGTGTTGGCGGAGAGGAACGGCTCCAGAGCCGAGGGCTCGAGAGTCATCCAGTAGTGGAGCACGGCGCGGCAGAACGCCACCATGCGGTTCGACGACTCCGCGTGCAGCTGCTTGCGCAGGAAGTGCATGAGCGTGTCGCGGCGTCCGCAGATCTCGTCGATCTGCGTGGAGACGGCGCGCAACTCGCCCTCCGCGCCGACCTCGTTGAAGTACACGGGCAGGGTGCGCAGCAGCTGCTTGGCCACAAAGTAGATGGGGCGGATGTCGGCGTCCAGAAAACGCGTGACGTCTCGCTGGAAGAGGTCGGTGTCGGCGATGTAGACGCCGCCGAGCCGCAACTGCACGTTGAGAGCCGCCGCCAGACGCTCGTAGAGCGCGGGGTTCGACTCGATGATGTGCATCCAGCAGCGGATCTTCGGGAGGTGGTAGGGATTGACCACGGTCTCCCACTCATCGGTCGCTCCGCTGATGTCGGGGTACTGGAACGTCCAGTAGAGGATGTCCGCGATGACGTGGTCGGCCGCCTTGACGTTGCCGGCCTCGCCGATGGCCACGCCGATGGCTTCGTAGCATTTGTAGCGCATGAGAAGGAACTGGTTGTCGCGGTCGCGGAAGAACATGGTGAGGCGGGTGAGGATCTTCTCGACATCCAGGTGCCGGTCGGGGTGGAGCATCTGCTTGACGACTCCCAGAAGGTCGGCCATGACCTCGTTTTGGCGATAGCCCAGGGTGTCGTCTTTGAGGAAGTAGAGGCACACCGCGAAGCGGTCCTCGAGATTCTCGACCTGGAACAACTGGCTGATCGCGCGCCCGAGGATGTCGGAGAGCACGGGGTGCTGCTCCGGCGAGAGCAGCTCGTCGTCGGACGCCTTGCCGGCCCCGCGGATCAGCGCCGACAGGCGCATGCCGGCGAGAAAGGCGAAGCGCTCGGCGATGGCAGCGGGATGGGTGAGGCCGGTCCCTTGCGCCATCGCCCACTCGGGGACATCGAGGCGCTCCTCCACCCGGCGATAGCCGATGAGGAGCACACGGCGGTAGAGGCCGAAGAAGACCGGCGCCAGCGCCGGCCGCTGGCCTGTCAGCGCGACCAGGTCGCGCAGCAGCGCGTCGCGCTCGAGAAACGCCACGGGCTGCAGGGGCAGCAAACGGACCAGGGACTCGCCGACCATCTCGAGACTGTCGTCGTACGCGGCGCCGTGCTTTCCGTTCAAGGCTTCCGTGCACCACAGGAGGAGCCCGCGCAACAGGAGTGAGGACTGCTCGGCGGTGAGAGGACTGTCGAGCAGCCCGAGCACCAGTTCCGCGAAGAGTCCGAACAGGGTGGAGCGGTCCTCGGAACGCTCGAAGTAGGGCCAGTTGCGGAGGAGCGTCGTCTGGAAGCCCTCGACGAGCATGTCGGCGTTGCGAAAGGTGTGGAAGTATTCGCCCATGGTCTCGGTGAGGGAGGCGCGCACGCCGTGGAGCCCTTGCACCGCCTCCACGAGCGGCGCGTAGCGATCGGGGATGACGACCTTCTGCGCGGTTCTGCCGATGTTCGCGCGCAGGGCGTCTGAATCGAAGGGTACTGGCGTGGTTCTCACGGTGACCTCAATGATACCTTGGCGGCCGCCGGCACGCGCACCCGGCGGCGCGGGGTCATGCCGTAAGATGGGCCTCGTCGAGCAACGCAGGGGAGGACCGTAGGCCATGGGTGTGCAACGAACGCTCGGTATCAACGGGTTGGGCCGCATCGGCAAGCTGGCGCTCTGGTATCACCTGGGGCGAGACGATTTCGACCGCCTCGTGATCAACGTGGGCCGGCCGGTGGGGACGTCGCTGGACGCGGTCGTCCAGTACATCGCCAAAGACAGTGCCTACGGTCCCCTGCACCGCTTCCTCTTCGGGCAGTCGGGCGTGCGTGACATCCACGTGGTCGATGAGGAGCGCGGCCTGATCAGCGCCTATGGCAAGGAGATCGTCGTCCTGCGCGAGGCCCGCGACCCCAGGGACATCCCCTGGCGCGACCACGGCGTGTCCCTGGTCGTGGAGTGCACCGGCACCTTCAGAGACCCACACGCCGAGCCCGACGTTGCCAGAGGGTCGCTCCGCGGCCACCTCGCCGCCGGGGCCCGGGTCGTCGTCCAGAGCTCCCCGTTCAAGAGCAAGCAGAAGGGCGTTCCGCTCCCGGGCGACGCGGCCATCCTCATTCACGGCATCAACGACTATCAGTTCGACCCGGCCACGCACAAGCTGGTCTCCGCGGCGTCGTGCACGACCACCGCGCTGGCGCACATGATCCGCCCGCTGCTCGAGCGCGACCTCACGCGCAACATGATCACCGCCGGCATGAGCACGGTGCACGCGGTCACCAACTCGCAGCCGGTGCTCGACGCCGTCCCGAAAGCCGGCGCCACCGACCTGCGCAAGACCCGCGGCGCCCTGGGCAACGTGGTACTCACCTCCACCAACGCCGCCGCGGCCCTGGAGCTGGTCATGCCCGAGATCGGCCGCATCGGCTTCATGGCCGACTCGGTGCGGATCCCCACGCAGAGCGTGAGCCTCATCATCCTCAACGTGACGTTCCAGAGCGAGACGCTGGCCGACGGCACGGTCTCGGTCGAGCGCGATGTCATCAATGCCATCTACCAGGAGGCGGCGGAGGGCGAGGCGAAGGGTCTGCTCGTGCTCAGCGACGAGCAGAACGTGTCCGCCGACATGCTGGGCGAGAACGCCGCCGTGGTCATCGAGGGCGTCGAGACGCACACGCGCACCGGCTTCATGGACCTCAGGGTCCCCGCCAAGACGCCCGGCAAGGACGCGGAGTGCGAGACGGTGAGACTGCCGCTCACGCACGTCAAGGTCTTCGGCTGGTACGACAACGAGATGGGCAGCTACACCTACCGGCTGGGCGAGCTGACCACGCGCGTCGCGAAGAGCATGTAGGACGCGCGGCGAAGGCGCGGCGGCGGGCCGCGCTACCGCGTCAGGGGTCGAGCTCGCCGGCGAGCGCCGCGAGGCGCCGCAGGCGATGGTTGAGGGCCGATTTGCTCAGGGGAGGATTCGCGCGGCCGGCCAGCTCCTGCAGGTTCAGGTACGGGTAGCGCAGGCGTAGCTCCGCGACCTCGCGCAGCGCGGCGGGCAGCGCGGCCCAGGCGGACGCGGCCATGAGACGGCGGGCGGCGGCGGCCTGCCGCGCCGCCGCCGCCGCCGCCCGCCGGGCGTTGGCCTCGTCGCAGTTGGCCAGCCGGTTGGCGCTCTCCCGCACCGTGCCCAGCACGGCATGCTCCTCCCAGCGCAGGCAGCCCTCGTGGGCGCCGAGCACGGCGAGCAGATCGGCGGCCGTCTGCGAACGCTTGCCGTAGCAGGCGACGTTGCGGTCGCGCTCGGCCAGCTTGAACGGCAGGTCGAGGCGCGCCAGCAGGCCGCGCACCTGCTCCGCCAGCCCGGCGTTCTCGACGGTGAACTCGACGTGCACCGGCGCCCCCGGCGCCGAGATCGAGCCGCAGCCCAGGAAGAGACCGCGCAGGAAGGCCGTGAGGCAGCAGCGCCGCTCCACCAGTCGCCGCGGTACGGTCATCTGCACGCGCAGGTCGTCGGAGAGCACGCCGAGCTCGTTGAGCAACTGCAGGTCGCGCGCTTCGTCGCCGAGTATCACCTCGTAGCGCAGCCCGAGCGGCGCGGCGTCCATGGTGCGCAGCGACGACTCGACGTCGAAGCCCTTGAGCAGGCCGAGGACGTGGCGGGCGGTGGCCGGCAGGCCCAGCGAGACGCGCACCCCGAAGTGGCCGCCGGCGCCGATCTCGAAGACGCCGGCGCCGAAGAGAATGCCCGAGAGCTGCGCCCGGCGACAGTGCGCCGCCGCCGGCACGACGGCGCCCAGCTCGAGCTTGACGTCGCGGGTGAAGCCCACGGCGCTACCTCACGATACGGATGAGCGCCTGCGCCAGACGCTCCGAGTCGTGGCGCACGACGTTGCTCTCCGCCGCCACCTGGGCGTGCGTCACCTTGACGCCCGCCTCCCTCAGGCGGTCCTCGTCCACGACCACCGGGCGAGCGCCGAAGCGCTGGTAGCTGGCGACCAGATCCGGAGAGACCGCGGCGTCGTTGACCAGCACGACGTCGACGAGTCCGGCGATGCCGTGCCGGTGCAGCGCGTCGAGATGGTCGGCGGCCGTGTAGCCGTCGGTCTCGCCGGGCTGCGTCATGACATTGCAGACGTACACCACCCACCCCCTGGTCTCCTTGAGCGCGGCGCGGACCTCGGGGATCAGCAGGTTGGGGATGACGCTCGTGTAGAGGCTGCCTGGGCCGAGGACGACGAGATCGGCCCTGCGCAGCGCGGCGATGGCTTGCGGCAGAGGTCGCGGCGCTGCGGGCGTGAGCCAGACCCGCCGCGGAAGGCGCTCCGCAGCCGTGATCGTGCTCTCGCCGCTGACCTGGTCGCCGCCCTCGAGCTGGGCGTGCAGCACCACGTCGTCGAGCGTGGACGGCAGCACGCGGCCCCTTACCTTGAGGATGTGCGTAGACTCCTGGACGGCGCGCTCGAAGTCGCCGGTGACCTCGGCCAGCGCGGCCATGAAGAGGTTGCCGAAGCTGTGGCCCTGCAGGCCGCCGCCGTCGGGGAACCGATACTGGAACAGCCGGCTCATCATCGACTCGTCGTCGGCCAGGGCCACGAGGCAGTTGCGCAGGTCGCCCGGCGGCGGCATGCCCATGTCGCGGCGCAGCAGCCCCGAGCTGCCGCCGTCGTCGGCCATCGTCACGACGGCGGTGAGGTTGCTGGTGTGGACTTTCAGGCCGCGGAGCAGCGCCGCGAGACCGTTGCCGCCGCCCACGGCCACCACGCGCGGCCCGCGCGCCAGCCGGCTGGCCGCGCGGATATCGCCGGCCGTCTCGGGACCGGTGCGCTTGAAGAGCCAGGCCTTGCGGGCTCCGATGAACAGCGCGATGGCGCCGAAGACGACGCCGTCGAACGCCAGGAGCACCGCCGCCCAGTGCCTGTCGTGCAGCCAGCCCATGCCCAAGCCGCGCATGAGCTGCGGCGACCAGAAGACGCCGACGGCGAAGATCGCCGAGTAGACGAGCAGGACGCCGCCCACGCCCGCGAGCAGCAGCCAGCGTTTGATCCCGAGGCCGGGATACAGCCACTCGAGGGAGCGCCGCATCAGTCTCTCGCGAGGTCCCGGTGGCGCACGACCGTGTAGTAGCCCTGCTTCTCGTAGCGCTCGCCGATGAGCTGCGCGATGGCCACCGAACGGTGACGGCCGCCCGTGCAGCCCACGCCGATGGTGAGGTGCGCTTTGCCCTCCGCGGCGTAGCGCGGGAAGAGGAAGTCGAGCAGCGGGAACAGGCGCTCGAGGTACTCCCCCGTGCCCGCCGACTCCATGACGAAGTCGCGCACCTCGGCGTCGAGGCCCGTGAGCGGCCGCAGGCGCAGGTCGTAGTGCGGGTTGGGCAGGAAGCGCACGTCGAAGAGCAAGTCGGCGTCGATGGGGATGCCGTACTTGTAGCCGAACGACACCACGGCGAACACGATGTTGGTGCGCCGCGTGTGGTTGATGAGGTCCTCGTTGAGGCGCGCCTTGAGCTGGTGGATCGAGATGTCGCTGGTGTCGATCACCAGGTAGGCGCGCTCGCGCAGGCCGGCGAGCAGCCCCCGCTCCTTGCGGATGCCGTCGATGACGCTGCCGCCGGCGGCCAGCGGGTGCCGGCGGCGCGTCTCTTTGAAGCGCCTGACGAGAGCCTCGTTGGACGCCTCGAGGAAGACGAGCGTGTACTCCACGCCGCGCTCGTGCAGCTCGTCGAGGAGCACCTCGAGCTGGCTGAAGTACTCGCCGCCGCGCACGTCGCTGACGACGGCCACGCGGTCGACCTTGCTGCCCGTGCGGCGAAAGAGGTCGACGAGCGTCGGCACGAGCTCTGGCGGGAGGTTGTCGACGCAGAACCAGCCGGCGTCTTCGAACGAGTCCATGGCCTGCGACTTGCCGGCCCCCGACAGGCCCGTGATGATGACGAACTGCAGCGCCTCGGTCACGCCAGCCTCCCCTCCACGACGGGCACGCCTTCGAGCTTCAGCAGGCGTTCCTTCCAGGCCGGATCGTCGCCGTACTGCCCGAGCCGGCCGTCGTTTCTGACGACCCGGTGACACGGCAGGATCAGCGGCAGCAGGTTGCGGGCCATGGCCGATCCCGCGGCACGGTAGGCGTTGGGACGCCCCGCGGCCGCGGCCAGCTCCCGGTAGCTCACGGCCGTGCCGTACGGCACCCGCGCGAGCGCCCCGTACACGTCCCGCTCGAAGTCGGTCAACCCGTGGGCGCCGGCGTAGGCGTCGACGTCCAGGTCGAAGGCGACGCGCTCGCCGGCGAAGTACCGCTCGAGCAGACGCGTCCAGCGGCTCGACGGGCCGGCCCCGGAAGGGGCCGCTGCGTCGGGATCGGGCAGCTCCGCCTCAAGCGG
>Ga0209748_1001448_pt1 | contig 11688 bp, 8 predicted proteins | sample BarGraIncu00421A_FD_185490 | JGI IMG/M metagenome (GOLD analysis project Ga0209748, IMG submission 185490) | Arctic peat soil microbial communities from Barrow, Alaska - Barrow Graham LP Incubations 004-21A (SPAdes) (version 2) | ecosystem: Environmental > Terrestrial > Soil > Wetlands > Peat... | reverse complement strand
CAAGAATTGCATCTCAACTTGGGTTGTCTGATAATGTTATTGTTGTTGCAGGTGGGCATGATCAATCATGTGGCGCATTGGGTGCCGGCATAGTTTCGAAAGGAATGGCCATGTACGCCACGGGCACAGTTGAATGTATCACTCCGGCATTTGAAAATGCAATATTTGGAGAAGAATTATTCAGGAATAATTACTGTACATACGATTTTGCAATTCCGGGTATGTACACTACGGTAGCCTACAGCCTCACAGGTGGAAATATCCTGAAATGGTACCGGGACGAATTTGCTTTTCAGGAAAAAGAAATTGCCAGGCAAAACGGAAGAAATAGCTATGAAGTAATTTTAGATACTTTGCCCCCCAACCCTTCCAAATTATTGGTACTGCCTTATTTCACACCGACAGGAACTCCTTATTTTGACAGTTCGATTACCGGTGCCATTATTGGTTTGAGATTTAATACCTCAAGGGAAGAAATATTGAGAGCATTGCTCGAAGGCGTAGCTTTTGAGATGCGATTAAACCTATCAATTCTTGAAAAATCAGGAATTATTATAGATGAATTGCGTGCCATTGGAGGTGGCGGTAAAAGCAAAGTTTGGACTCAACTGAAGGCCAATGTACTGAATAAGCCAATTACAACCATCGCGGTAACAGAGGCGGGATGTTTTGGAGTGGCCATGCTTGCCAAATCGGCCATTACCAGTATCCCGATAGAAAAAATAGTTTCAAAATGGGTAAAAACTTCCCAAACGATTTTTCCTCAAAAAGAGTTTGCCGAACATTACGAAAAACAGTTCCAGACTTACCTGAGATTGTATCCAATGTTAAAAAGATTGCAAAATGCAATCTAATTAGTTCAATATAAAATATATAACGCAAAATGATTCTCAACAAAAATAAAAAACTTGTGCTGTTTGGAGCCGGCAAAATTGGTCGGTCTTTTATTGGCCAGTTATTTAGCAGGGGCGGATATGAAGTTGTATTTATAGATATTGACCAGCAAATTATTGAGGAGTTAAACAGACGAAAAACTTATAATGTAGTTATTAAAAGCGAGAAGGAAGAGCTTATCCCAATCAGGAATGTCCGTGGTGTTTTGTCCACCGACGAAAGAAAAGTTATTGATGAAATTGCCACTGCTTCCATCATGGCCATATCAGTTGGCTCAAACGTGATGGCGAAAATTGCTCAGATAGTTGCCAAAGGTTTACTGAAACGATATGAATCTGATAAAGATAACGCGCTCGATATTATTCTGGCTGAAAACCTTCGCGATGCAGCACCGTATTTTCGCGAAAATTTGATCCCATTTCTTCCTGAAAATTATCCATTCGATGAAATGGTTGGCCTGATTGAGACCAGTATAGGAAAAATGGTGCCGATTATGCTTAAAAAAGACATGGACGAGGATATCCTTCAGGTCTTTGCTGAGCCTTACAATACTTTGATTCTGGATCGGTTGGCTTTTAAAAATCCAATTCCTGATATTGAAGGACTTGCCCCAAAAGAAAATATGAAAGCCTGGGTCGACCGGAAATTGTTTATTCACAATCTTGGTCATGCAGCTACTGCCTATATCGGCCATGTGTACAATCCAGGGTATATTTATATATATGAACCACTGGCAGTTCCTGAAGTTTATCATGTTGTGCGTAAGACAATGCTTTGTGCCGCCAATATTCTCATTAAGAAATATCCTGATGAATTTACACAAGCAAGTTTAACGGAACATATTGATGACTTATTGTCCCGCTTTCAGAGCATATCCCTTGGTGATACCATTTACCGGGTGGGATGCGATTTGACGCGAAAATTAGGAACTGACGATCGGATTGTTGGGGTTATAAAAACTGCGATGCAATTGGAAATGAATTACAATGATATCCTATTTCCCCTGGTCTGCGGGTTCAACTTCAAAGCAAAAGATGAATCGGGGAATGGTTTTCCGGGTGATGCGGAGTTTATTATGAATTTAGAAATCGGGATTGAAAATATTCTAAAGAAAGTATGTGAATTTAATCCAGCTCAAATTCGCCAAATATATCAGGAGATCAATGAAATTCAGGTTGAAATTGGCAACCGAAATTTATCCAATTTCTTCGATTTGAAGTTGGAAATTCAAGATTGATAAACCATCAAAATTAAATGAACAATTATGAAACATCTTAGACGAAATCCAAAGGCAAACATGAATATACTTGTGTTGATTAATATTATTATTATTGGACTATATTCATGCAAATCAAAGAAGGAAGTTGCTTCGAACGATCGTAACACTGCTGAGCAGTCATGGATGTTGTCCCCAATCGAAAAGCACGATGAAATATTTCCGTTATTGAAAAGCGACACTACATCTTTCTTTTGTCCTGTTACCAAAACAAGGGTGAAATGGCAGGAATATTACGTTTTTAATCCTGCGGCAATTGTGCGAGACAATAAGGTGTACATGATATTTCGGGCAGAAGATAAAATCGGACAGTTTGGAGGAACCTCACGGCTTGGACTGGCAGTTAGTGAAGACGGTTTGAACTTTAAGAAAATGCCGGATCCGATTCTTTATCCGGATAATGATTCGCTGTTAATCTATGAAAAAGATGGTGGAATTGAAGACCCAAGAATCACCGAAACCGAGGATGGTACTTATATTTTAACTTATACCGCCTTTAATGGCAAATTAGCAAGGCTTTGCGTTGCTACTTCCAAGGATTTAGTCATATGGGAAAAGCATGGTTTAGCCTTTGGAAAGGCTAAAGCTGGGATTTATGCCAATATGTGGTCGAAATCGGGAGCAATAATTAGTAAACGATTCGGAGATAAAATAATTGCCACAAAAATAAACGGGAAATATTGGATGTATTGGGGAGAAACGGATATTTACCTGGCCACATCAGACAATCTGATTGATTGGGAACCTGTATTGAAAGAAGAAAAATCAGGTAAGATTTTTAAAGGATATGATAAAGAAACCCGAAATTATGATATTCATTTCGATGCGCCAAAGCTATATTTCAAAACGGCAGTCTCTATTAGAGAAGGGCGATTCGATTCTGGATTGGTAGAACCAGGTCCAACTGCCCTCATTACAGAATATGGAATCTTCTTTATTTATAATGGCTCGAATAGTCCTGAAAATGGAGATAAAGCGATGGTTCCGTATGAATATACTGTCGGACAAGTCATGTTTGACAGTAAAGACCCATCTGCCATAATTAACCGATGTGACAATTATTTCCTTCGATCAGAACGGAATGATGAAACAACCGGGCAGATGTCATATACCATGTTTGTAGAAGCCATTATACATTTCAAAGGGAAATGGTTTATCTATTATACGACCGGAGAAGCAAAAATAGGGGTAGCCACGTCTGAAAATAAAATAGATTGAGCATAATGTAAGTTTCGTGCTATTCGGACCATTCCAGTAGGAAATGATTTCAAAAATTTAGGCACGAAGCGTTTACCTGAGGAATAACAATATGGGGTAATCTTATCTGTATTATTTGGGGTTAGTTTTTAGTGACCCATTTAAACCGGTCGATTTACGAATAATGAGTTCAGGTTCAATGAGTCGGTTAAAATCGAAATGGGCGTTCTTTTCAATTCTTGAAATAAGTATTTCCATTGTTGTTTTACATATCTCTGGAATATTCTGGCGTACAGTGGTTAAAGGGATATCAGATATATAACTGTATAAAACGTCATCGTAACCGGCAATGGAAATATCTTTAGGAATGGAGTATCCCATTTCAAGAGCGGCTTGTTTTGCTCCCAATGCCAATAAATCGTTAATTGCAATAATAGCCGATGGATTTGAAGCGCTTAAAATGCGCTTCGTCGTAATGTATCCTGAGTTAAAATCTGTTCGTTTACAACGTTGTACCGAATCTTCTTTAAAATCGATACCCGCTTCAATTAAGGCCCGTTTATATCCGTTCACCCGTAATACTGAAAAGGCAATTTCGGGAAATTCGCTGTTGAGTATCCATATATTGCGATGCCCCATGTCTATCAAATACTTAGTTAATTGGTAACTCCCTTTTTCCAGGTCGGTATAAACACAGTTTTCTTCAAAGCCCGGATAATATGAAGTTGCATAAATGTAAGGAATATGGTGATCGGCTAAGGAGTTTAAATAGGGCACATTTGTCCTTGGTGTAAAAGTGGGGACAATGACTATCCCGTCCACTCTTTTGCTAATTAAGTTGTTAATCATCTTGTCTTCTTTCTCCGGACTCTCGTCTGAAATGGAGAGAATCAGACTATAATCGGCTTCTTTAGCATAAAAGTCCATATACTTGGTTAAACTTCCGAAAAAAGGGTTTTCAATATCGGGTACTACTAAACCAATGTTTTTGGTGCTTTTATTGGTTAGTCCCCTGGCGATATCGCTGGGCACATAATTTAACCGCTTCACGGCTTCAAGTACTTTTTTTTTGGTATCCTTGTTTACGCCAATTCGATTGTTCAAAGCCATTGAAGCAGTGGCTTCTGAAACTCCTGCCAACTTTGCAACGTCTTTAAGTTTCTTCATTTCCTTTGAATTTACGTTACAAAAATATAAATATATTTTAAAATATAAACTACATCATGCTATTGACCTAAAATTAATTACTATATTTGAACCGGTTCAAATAATAAACTTTTAAAAAAATATTATGGTACAAATTTCGGATAGCTCAACCAAACAGGAACTAATTTTTCAAATGGAGAAAACCGGGAAAGAGATTGCTTCTCATTTAAGGAAGGAACTCATACCCTTTTGGGAAACGCGGGCAGTTGATAAAACCTTTGGTGGGTTTATGACCAATTTCGATGCCAACGGAAAGGCGCTTGATATGCCTGAAAAATATCTGAATACACAGTGTAGGATGATCTGGTGGTTTTCGCAATTAAATGAACAAAACCCTTCAGAAGCAAATGCCGGAAAAGCCAAACAAGGCGTCGATTTTCTTATTAAATACCTATGGGATAACAAATACGAAGGCTGGCGATGGAAAGTCAAACGTGACGGTTCGCCGCTCGACAACGGTAAAGTAGTTTATGGACAGAGTTTTGCCATTTATGCCCTGTCGGATTATTATCGTTTGACGGGTGACAAACGCGGACTGGATTATGCCGAAAAAACCTTCGACCTGTTGCAGAAATATTGTGCCGATACATATTATGGAGGCTACTACGAAAACCTCGAAAGCAACTGGACTCCGTCTGCCGATGGATTCAGCGGCGGTGACCGCAAAGGACTTGATACCCACTTGCACCTTATGGAAGCTTTTACCTCGCTATACATGGCGTCTGGGAAAGAAATCCACAAACGGAAATTGATTGAGATTATTCAATTAATCAGCGAAAAAATGGTAGATCATGATGCTGGATCGGGAATGACTCAATTCGATATGGCCTGGAATACTATTCCTTCAATCAACATTATGCGTTCGTGGAATGCAGAGCGTGAAGGTGAAAAACCAGCCGATCCAACTGAAACCACTTCATACGGTCACAACACCGAACTGGTCTGGCTGATGGTTCGTGCGCTGGATGCAGCCAACGAATCGAAGGAGCCATATGAGCCTGTTTTCAAGCTGTTGCTCGATAATGCGGTAAAATTCGGAATCGATATTGAGTATGGCGGAATTTACCGCGACGGTTTGCGCAAAGGCGGTGCCTTTGTGTTCGAAAAAGAATGGTGGCAACATACTGAGGCATTGACAGGCTTTCTGGAAGGATTTGAATTATTTGGAGATATAAAATATTTTGAAGCATTTCAAACCATCTGGAATTTTATCAATAAAAACATGATCAACCATGAAGCAGGAGAATGGAGACGACTCCTCAAGCGCGACGGAGAAGTCATTGACGGCAATATTGGCAACGAATGGAAAGTGGCTTATCATTCGGGCCGCTCTATGGTGGAATGCGACAGAAGGTTGAAGAAATTGATAGGGTTAGCCAAAGAACAGCAATAAGTTTTCTGATAATTCAAAATCTACAGCGTCTGTCTTTAATCCTGAAACTTCGGCATTTCCGGCATTAATGAGCAATACTGAAAAATAACCAGACAAACAAATCATGAAAAAAACTGAACTTTTAAAGTTAAGAAAAAACATTTGCGTCTCCATTTTCGGCGTTTTGGTATTTTGCCAGTTCAGCATGGCACAATTGAATCAGGAGGCAATTACTGCTTTTACGATTCACAAGATGAGCATTTCTGCAAGTCTTACAAAATATGATACTTGTCATTCCAACGCAGTTATTAACCGTCTTGAAATTCCATTGCATGATCAAAATACCGCTGTAACTTTTGGCGATTCGAAGTGGAATATCAAAACAGATATTCAGGCCAATTCTGAGCATTCCGGCAGGTATGATGTTAGTTTAACCTTTACCTGTATCTACGGAAATTCTCCAGCAAGTTCCGTTTCGTTGAACCTTGATTTCACCAACTGGTCGACTAAAAATTATGTATTAATGCCGTCAGCAGTTTACAATGGGAACCGTGTCAAATCAAAGCGCCATCCGTATTGTCCTTTCTGGTTCGATGCAAACGATGTTGGAATTGACAAACCTCAACTCGTTTCGGATGTGCCACGTTTAAACATCGATACGGGTTTTTCACGCATTCAACAACGTACGGGTGACATGTCAACACCGTCCATCGGATTTCATGATCCCTCAAAAAAACAAGGCTTTTGGCTTCTCACCACTCAGGAAACCCGTCTCTGAGATTCCGGAATAGACATACTTGAAAGTGATAACCGGACTCATGCTCAAATCTCGGTTACAGCGCCTGTGGTGCGCGAGTTGTACCAATATTTTATTGCCGACATGCAGGCACCAAGTAAAGATATACCTGCAAATTTTAAAGCTGGTGATTCAATTATCCTTAAAACTCAGGTGTTTTTCTTCCCGTCGCCAGATGTTCAAAGTATATACGATTATTTTGCAACCATCCGGAACAGTCTGAATCCGAAAGGGAATCCGGTAAACGCGATTCCATTCTCAGCGGCGTTTTCGATACAGGAAGAAAAGTTTAACCGCGAAAATTTTGAACCGAAATTTGGTTATTATTCAGTTGGCCTCAGGGAAAACTACTATCAGGATTGGCAGATTGGTTGGACCGGTGGCATGATCTCCACCTTTCTGCTTTTGTTGGACGGTTCGGAAACCAGCCGAAAGAATGTCGTCCGTGCATTCGATTGGTTGTTTGCAAATGGAATTGCTCCTTCTGGATATTTCTGGGACAGCGGACAAAAAGGAACAGAGTGGTTAGGCATTTTTCAGTCAAGTCCGTTGATGAAAGATTGGCACCTGGTGAGAAAGAGCGCCGATGGATTGTATTATATCCTGAAACAGTTTACAGCTTTCAGAAAATTGGGGATAGAAGTTAAACCTGAATGGGAAAACGGTGCGAGAAGGGTTGCGGATGCCTTCGTGAAAACCTGGAAGACCTACGGACAATTAGGTAATTATGTGAATAACGAGAGTGGAGAGCTCGTGATTGGCGGCTCAACCAGCGCCGGATTAATGCCCGGCACACTTGCGTTGGCAGCCGAATATTTTAGAGAACCAGCTTATCTTAAAATTGCTTGTGAAATAGCAGAAGACTATAATAAAAAATACATCACCAATGGTTTAATTTACGGTGGACCGGGTGATGCCTTACAAAATTTTGACAGCGAATCTACATACGCACTCCTCGAAACTTACACGGTTTTATATGAACAAACCAAGGATCCGCACTGGTTAAAAATAGCGGAAAACTTGTCGAACCAATTCCTGACCTGGGTAAGTTCTTATGACTATCGTTTCCCTGAAACGAGTACTCTCGGAAAATTAGATAAGAAAACAACCGGTGTAGTATGGGCAAATACACAAAACAAACATGGTGCTCCCGGAATCTGCACCCATTCAGGTCTGGCATTGCTCCGATTGTACAGGGCAACCGGAAATGTCAAATATTTAAACTGTTTGCAGGACATCACAAAGGCCATTCCCCAATATCTTTCAACAAAAGAAAACCCCATTTTCGGCTTGAAGCCAGGTTGGATATCTGAACGGGTAAGCACGACCGACTGGCTCGAAGGAATCGGCGAAATCATGGTTGGCACAACCTGGGCAGAAACCTCACTTATGCTCACCTATGCTGAAATACCAGGTATTTATGTCGATCCAAAAAACCGGGTTTGCATGGCATTCGATCAGGTGGAAGCCAAAATTGTAAAAAGAACAGGCAAATCGTTTGAAATTGAAATATTCAATCCTACCAAATACTATGCAAAAGTGAAGCTATTTGTTGATGGAACCGGGAAGGAACCTCTATCTCAAACATATCTTCAGCATGCTCAAATTATCAATTTGTTACCAGGAGAAACGAAAAAAATGAAGACTAAATTAAGCTAACATAATACAATGCATGAAAAAAATTAGATTCATAGCGGATCCCTGACTATTTCTGTGGTTTACAGAATGGGCGCCATTTCTATAAAATAATTACTTGCAGGTTTATCGGTTACAAATGATTTGATATAAATCTACACCAGAATTAATATGAAGACAAAAAGAATAAAACAAGTAATTACTTGTATTTTAATGAGTTTAGCTGTTGTTTCATGCAAACAAACGACTATTTATGTTTCGGTAAATGGTGAAAACAGCAATTCAGGTACCAAATCATCGCCAGTAGCTTCAGTGCAGACAGCAGTTGAGTTGAGCCGCAATTCAGGTATAAAAAAAATACAAATCACGGAAGGGGATTATTATGATGTGGCCGTTGTTTTAAGCCCAATAGATTCTGGTTTAACCATTTCGGGAGAAAACGGCAAAAAAGTCAGGCTTTTTGGAGGAAAAGTTTTGAATGGATTTAAACAGAACGGCAACTTTCTGGAAGCCACTGTTCCGGATTCTGTTTTAAAGGATTTGGACTTCAGGATTTTACTTGTAAATGATACTTTGAAGGATCGTGCACGTTTACCAGAAACAGGCGCTTTCAACCACCTGAGTGAATGGCCCTATCAATGGCAAAGTTCACAGGGAGGATGGGCACAAAAACCAACAGAAAGCGACCTTACAACATTGTATTACAATCCAAAAGATATTGGTTCATGGCTCGATTTAAAAAATGCCGAACTCACTGTATTTCATGCCTGGGACGACTCGTATGTCGGTTTATCAGGAATCGATACGCTGAATCGAAAGTTATTATTCTCGAATGCAGCTACTCATCCGGCAGGTGCCTTTTCATCGTGGGCCGGACCAAAAACGCATCAGTATATTGTCTGGAATATCAGGGAAGGTATGACACATCCCGGACAATGGTATGTCGATCGAACCAACCGGAAAATAGTATACTGGCCAAAATCATGGGAAAGACCGGAGAATATGCAGGTAATGATTCCAACTCAAACCCACATTTTTGAAATAGAAAAAAACAGCTCCGGGATAACTCTGGAGAATCTTCAATTGTCGTGCGCGGGAGGGCCAATCGTCAATCCCGGTTATGGCGCCGGAATAAGTGCTGCCGCCATACAGGCCAGTAATGTGACAAACTTAACACTAAAAAATACAGTGGTTAAAAATGTTGCCGGCTGGGCAGTTAAGGTCACTGGGTCAAATATTTCAATGGCCGATTGCGAGTTTTCGTTTACCGGAGCCGGGGGATTAAGATACGACGGCAAACATATCTCTGTTGAGCGATGTGGTATTCACGATCTGGGGAAACTCTATTTCGGTGCGGTAGGAATTATGGGAGGAGGCAACTTCAACCTGGTGTCGCACTGCGAATTATACAATATCCCGTATTGTGCCATTAACAGCCTTGGAAACCAGTCTGTGGCAGAGTTCAATCTTGTTTACAACTTTAAACAAACCATGGTTGACGGGGGCGCAATTTATGGAGCTGACGATTCGACTACTTATCGGAATAATGCTGTAATTGCCCCAAAAGGGAACGCCATTGAAGGCTGGTCTTACTATTTCGATGAACTGGCCGATCATAGTATCATGGAGAATAACCTGGCAGTAAACACATTGGTTCCTGTTCATCACCATATGGCAGGTCCGCTAATTATCCGCAACAATGTTTTTATCGATGAAAAACGGCAGGAGATTAGCTATGCACTTTGCTCTGACCTTACCTTTTCCGGAAATATTCTGATTGCCGATGAAATTCTTTTTTCAGGGCCAACTGGCGAAAATGGAGTAACGAAAAAGGAAAGCCTGAACGCCGTTTTTCAACGGTATTTCGATTGTAACGGTATCGTAAAATTCGATGGAAATCAGTTATTGGCTGACACCGTTATTCACGATGTCCTCCACATATATATCCCGATCCGAAGAGAAGGATTCAGATTTAGCAAGGATCAGTGGTCAAAAAACGCAGATACCAGAAAAAACTGGTATACTAAAATACCTGATGGTTTTGATGAGACAGGTTACCGGAACAATTTCAGGCAGATTTACACGCAAATGACAGGAGTCGGAGAATAACAAACGAGGAATATTCCTAAATACTGCTATTGATGCTAACTAAGTTATAAATATCTGAGACCATTAATACTTCTATTTGAACAAATACTCAATTATTCTTGGAAACCTGGGCAATACATGCGACTGGTTTTCCAAAGTTTACAAGGCAAATTCTTCCTAAGAGGTAGTTAGAGTGGATATTAAAGGTAAATGCATGAACAATAAAATTCCGAATCTACCAATTCTTTCCGATTTGAATGCAAGCCGCAAAGATGGTTTTTCGATGGTATATTTAGTTCATGGTACAGGCATGGATAAGGCTGGGTGGTTGGGCTATGCGCGACGCTATCTGTATTTTCCAATAATGACAATCAAAACTGGTTCGAAAGGTAAAATTGATAACACAGATTTTTGCATTTTATAGCGCTGAAAAATATTTATAAATAAATTCATTTTAACGGAAGATAAATTGATGACAACGGGCTGGGGCACTGTAAGCTTTTTGGCCGGAATTTGTCACTTTTTTTCGAAATGAGCGATTTGCCAAATTACAATACGCTTCATTGGACTCGCTATTAATAGTAAATATTAATGTACTGAAACATGAAGGCATAGGTTTACTACTGTTATATCAGGGCAACTGACTAAGCGGGGAATCAATTGCCTGCCGATCTCGAATTTGGCAGAATCGTTGAAAAAGGAATTGCTTTAGTTTAGTATTGACAACTATTTGTGGCTTTGACGAAATTGCTTACTTGTACCTAATCGCTGAAGCAATCAAGATGGAGCGATTTAATAAGACTTTCAAAACATAGACTATAAAACCAGCTAGAAATATAGTCTGTTTGTATGCATGCAATCCTTCAATCAGACTGTCCGATTATATCTAAATATTCGACATGTTTTGATTCTTCATTCAATCAGTAGGTTGACCCAAACTGCCAGAGGGGAATGGTGTTCGAAAATCCAAATTCAATATCATCTTTTGCTATAAAAGCTTTATCACTGCCTTGAATTTGCTTCTTTCCTTTTTTTTCTCACCTAATTCAAATGTGTAATCACCAATCTGAAAATCAGCAATCGGTGATACCATATAGCATTCCTGCTATTTCAGATATTTAGGGTCTGCTGTTAAAGTTTAATTGTACTGAAATTTAGATAATTGTAGCTATCTTTGGATAACCAAGTGCAAGGAATTATGAGTATAGCCAAAAGAAAACGTGC
>Ga0209748_1001446_pt1 | contig 11691 bp, 5 predicted proteins | sample BarGraIncu00421A_FD_185490 | JGI IMG/M metagenome (GOLD analysis project Ga0209748, IMG submission 185490) | Arctic peat soil microbial communities from Barrow, Alaska - Barrow Graham LP Incubations 004-21A (SPAdes) (version 2) | ecosystem: Environmental > Terrestrial > Soil > Wetlands > Peat... | reverse complement strand
GCTAGGTCTGGCCGGCCGACCTCTCGCGCGACGTCCGGCGCCTTCCGCCCGATCGAGGACCCGTCGGCCAGGTCGCAGAGCTCCATGACGCGGTGCACGGCCGAGCCCAGCGCCAGCGCACGGGCGCGGCCGGGCGGCGCGCCGGGGCCGCCGCTGCGCACCTCTTCGTCGACGTGCTCGAGACCGCTCGGACTGGTGGCCCGTGCCGGCCGGCGGGCCTCCGCGAGCAACGCCTCACGCTCGGCGAGCCAGGCGCCGCGGGCCGCGATCATGGTGGCGGCGTCCGGCGGCGCCTCGAGCTCGCTGCGCTCCGGCGGCTCTCTCGGCGGCAACACCAGCAGGCCGCCCTCTTCGGACTCTTCGGTGGGCGCCGCAGACGAGGGCGCCGGGAGCGCCCCGGCGATGGCGCCGAGAAGTACGCCGGCCGGCTCCCCATCCTTGGTCGTCAGCTTCCCGAAGCACGACACCACGAGGCGGTCGCGGGCGCGCGTGGCCGCCACGTACAGCAGCCGCCGCGCCTCACTCGCAGACATCTTCTTCTCATTCGCGTTGAGGTCGGTGTAGACCCGGGGCTCGAGATCGCGCGCGGCCGCCCCGGGGAGCTCCGCCTTGAGCTTGATCGCCAGGCGGCGAGCGGCACGGTCGACGATGGGCTCTCCCCCACGTCCGCCACCGCCAAGAGCGCCGCCGACCAGCACGACGATGGGAAATTCGAGGCCCTTGGCCTTGTGGATCGTGAGCAGGTGGACCACGTCGCCCTCGTCGTCCACCTGCGACTCCCCCTCGCCGGCCGCGTCGCCGGCCTTGGCGGCCCAGCTGAGGAACGCCCCCAGGCCGCCTCCGCCGGCGCCCGAGAACGCCCGGGCCCGCTCGACCAGCTTCTCCAGGTTGGCGATCGCCTGCGGCGCCCCAGCGCCAGTGGCTGCGAGGAACTCCGTGCCGTGCGCGAGCCGCACGAGCTCGGCGGCCATCTCGTGAGGCTCCCACTCGACCCGGCGCTCGTGGAGGGCGCGCAGCGTGCCCAGGGCGGCGACGATCGCCTCGTGCCCGGACGGCTGCTCGGCGGCGAAGAGGTCGAAGCGGCCGCCGGCCGCCCAGAAGAGGAAGAGGTCGTCGTCGCTGAACCCGAACAACGACGAGTGCAGGGCGCCGTACAGGGCGGGCCCGTCGGCGGCGTCGTCGGCGGCGCGCAGACAGAGCAGCGCGTCGGCGACCTCGCGCCGCGCGAAATAGGTCTTGCCGCCGTCGACGCGGTACGGCACGCCGGCCTCGCGCAGCGCCTGCTCGTAGGTCTCGAGCCCCGTCGTGGCGCGGAACAGCAGGGCGACGTCGCCCCAGCGCGGCGGGCGCGCCGGCTCGCCCTCCGGCGGCGCGCTTCCCGCTGCGCCCGCTGCCTCCGCGGCGCCCGCGGCCCCGGAGGCCCCGGCGACTCCCCTGTCCTGGACGTACCAGCGCGCCGCGTCCGGGCCGTTCATCTGGAGCAGCAGCGCCGCGAGCGCGCGGGCCTCGTCGAGGCGGGCGGCGTCGGCCTCGCCCGCCCCCCCGGGGCCGTACTCGCGGCCGAGCAACACCGCGACCCGCGGCCCGTCGGCCGGCGGCCGGTACGCCTCGACCCACTGGTACCCGGGCTGGCGACCCTCGGCCTTGTCGACGTCGAACACGTCGGCGAACACGTTGTTGACCCACGCCACAGCTGCCGGGGTGGTACGGAAGTTCTGGCGGATGGCGGTGACGACGCCGGTACCACCGGGCTGGCCGTCCACCCGCCTCTTCACCTGGTCGTACAAGGAGATGTCGGCGCGCCGGAAGCGGTAGATTGACTGCTTGGGGTCGCCCACCACGAACAGCTTGCCGGGCTTGAGCACCACTTCACGCCAGTCGACGGCTCGGGGCTCCTGCTCACAGAGCAGGAAGACGATCTCCGCCTGGAGCGGGTCGGTGTCCTGGAACTCGTCGACGAGCAGGTAGCGGAAGCGTTGCTGCAGGGCGCGGCGTGCGGCGAGGTCGCCGGTGAGAAGGTCGCGCAGGCGCCCGAGCAGATCGGTGAAGTCGAGGCGGCCGAGGCTCACCTGCACGTGCCCGGCCCAGCGCGCGAACGAGTCGGCGACGGCCACGGCGAGGCCCGTCACGTACTCGGCGTACCTGTCGCGCTGGGCGGTCACGACGGCGACCGCGGCCCGGTAGCGCGCCTGCAGCTCGTCCTTGCCACCGGCGGCGGCGTCCCAGTTGCCCTTGTTGCCGCCGGGCGCCGTGGGGTTCGTCTTGGCCGGCAGGGCATAGAGCGCCGCCGCCAGGAGGTCGAGGTCGGCAGGCGGCTCCGCGAGGAGCGCCTCGCAGGCCTCGGCGAGGTTCGTGGCGGCGGCGAAGCCCTTGTCGGCGTGGTGGAAGCAGGCGATGGCGCAGAACGCGCGCAGGCTCGCCAGAGGAGCCGCGAGTCCGTTGAGGCCGGCGGCAAGGTCGGGCTCCGAAGGCGGCCCGGGCGCCGGGTCGAGGTCGTAGCGCTCGCCGAAGACGCCCTTCGGGCCCACGGCGAGCTCGCGCACGGCGTCGAGGCGCACGCCCACGCGCAGCAGGCGGGCGAGCCAGTCGCGCACGCGCCGCCCGGTGGCCTCTTCGACGGCCTCCTCGGACGGATCCCCGGCGGCCAGCTCGGTGAGCCACTCCTCCCAGAGGCGGGCGCGCTCGATGTCGGAGCCGAGCCCGTCGAGCTGCTCGAAGGCCGGGTCCACGCCGGCCTCCACGGGGAACTCGCGCAGCAGGCGCCCCGCGAAGCCGTGGATGGTGCTGATGGGCGCGTCGTCGAGCGCCGCGAGGGCGCGCTCGATCAGGTCCGCCGCGTCGGAGCCTGCCTCAGCCTCGGCGGCCCGCGCCTCGAACTCCTCGCGCACACGCTGGCGCAGCTCGCCGGCGGCTTTCTCGGTGAACGTGATGGCGGCCACGGTGCGCACGTCGCCGGTGCCCAGCTCGTCGTCGAGCACGCACTTGACGTAGCGGTCGACGAGCACGCGGGTCTTGCCGGTGCCGGCCCCGGCCTCGACCAGGAAGGTGGTGCCGAGGTCGCCCGTGACGAGGTCGCGGACGTCCTGGTCGCAGACCGCGCGCTCAGGCGCCGGCATCGTCGCTCACCTCCTTGGGGCCGTGGCGCTGCAGGCTAACGAGGTCTTCGAGCAGCTCGTGCTCGCGTTTGCGGGCGCGCGTCCAGTCGGTGGCTCCGCACGCATAGTTGACGTCGCAGTAGTCGCAGCGCCCGGCCGTGGAGCGCGGGAACAGGCCGGCGTCGACCAGCGCGACGGCCTGGGCGACCAGGTCGCGCAGCCGCCGGCTCGCGGCCTCCTCGTCGTCGCGAAGGGGCAGCTCGTCGAACCCGCCGCGGCGCGTGACGAGCCGGTACAGGCACGCGATCTCGCCGTAGTCCTCTTCCCCGGCCTGCCGCACGGCCAGCTGATAGACGGGCAGCTGCACGCACAGCCCGTCCTTGAGGCGCTTCTCCTCCGTGGTGCCCTTGCCGGTCTTGTAGTCGACGATGCGGGCGCCGGTGGGCGTGGCGTCGACGCGGTCGAGACGGCCGGCGAAGCGGATGGTCTGCCCGCCCGGCAAGTCGAGGGTGACCAGCCGGCCGGCGGCCTCGCCGAAGCGCCACTCGACGCCCACGGGCCGGCCGTCGCCCGAGGCGAACACCGGATCGCGGCGCACCGACTCGAGCAGGTCCTCGAGCAGCATCGCGCGGCGCACGTCCCAGGACAGGGCGACGCCGGTGACGCCGCGCCGCTCGGCCTCGGAGCAGCACGACTGCCACGCCGCGGCGACGGCGGCCAGCGCGCCGTCGAGGCCGAGTTCGCCGGCGATCGCCGCCTCGTAGGCACGCTGCAGGATGTCGTGAGCCAGGGTGCCGAACTCGCGGGCGTCCATCTCGAGGCTCTCGCCGGGTTCTTCGGGGACCTCGAGGCCGAGGACGTCGCGCAGCAGAAAGGCGAAGGGGCAGCCCACGTACCGCTCGAGGCGCGTGGGGTGCATCTCGGCGGCGAAGGGGTGCCCCGCCGCCAGCGCGGCACGGGCTTCGCCGCCGAGCAGCCCGTCCCACGCGCCCGGCTCCTTCTCGCGGGCGGAGCGCCACTGCCCCAGACGGCGCTGCGCCGAGCCCGGCTCGCCGAGCACGGCGCCGAGGTACTCCCGCGCCGCGGGTCCGGCGCCGCGCTCGGAGAGTGCAAGGAGCGCCGCGGTGTCGTACTCGCGAGCGTCCATCCACAGGGTGGCGGCGGCGCCGGACGCCGAGGCGGCGCCGACGTACGCCGGCGCGCCGCCCACGTGGCGCCACACGGCGACCAGCGGCGCGCCGCTGAGGAACTCGTCGAGGCCGACCGGGTGGCGGGCGGCCAGCGAGGCCAGACGCAGCAGCAGCCGCGAGGGCAGCCGTGGCCGGCCCGAGGCGGCGTCGGTGCGCGGCGCGAGCAGCGTGAGCTGCTCTCGCGCGGCCTCGCAGGCGAAGGCGAAGAGCAGGGTCGACTCGGCGTCGCGCGACTCGGCAAGCGGCAGGCGGGCCCCGAACGTCTCAGCGAGCCGGCGCCGCTCGGCGTCGCCGAGCAGGGGATCCGGCCGGCCGCGCGTGGGGAATCCCCCTTCAGCCAGGCCGGCGAACGCCACCGTGTGAAAGCGCAGACCGCGGGTCTCGAGCGGCGTGAGGACGGCGACGCCCTCGCGGCCTACCCTGCCTTGCGGCACGCGCGCTTCGGCCAGCTGCTCGCGCAGCGCCGCCGTCATCTCGGCGACGTCGACCTCTTCATCCAGCACGTCGAGCGCCGCGAGCCGGCCGGCGGCATCGCGCACCGCCGCGGCGGCCACCACCTCGAACAGCGCCTCCGCCACGTCGCTGACGGCGCCGGCCCACGCGCCCCAGCGGGCGCGGGACGGGAGGCCGCCGCAGGCGCGCCCGAGGGCGCCGGCGGCGGCCTCCAGGCTGCGCGCCGCGGCAAGCCGCAGCCGCACGACGTCGAGCTTCTCTGCGACCTCATCGTCGTCTGACGCGAGGTCCTCCCCCCTGACCTCGAGATCCGCGAGGCGACGTTCGAGCCCGCGACGCCGCCGCCCGATACGCTCCTGCCACTGTTCGCGGCCGCTGACCACCCCGGCCTGGCGGGCCTCGTCGAGCCACAGGGCGATCTCGCGTTGCGACGCGTCGGACCCGAGCAAGGGTGCGGCGCTCAGGAGATCGACGACAGCGCGCCGCGCGAACGGCTCGCCGGCCGGCGGCGCCAGGCAGTCGGCCAGGCGCAGCAGCAGCCGCGGCCCCGCGGAGCGGTCGGGGCGCCGGCAGGCCACCGGGAGGCCCGCCGCCTCGAGGCCGGCGGCCGCACGCTCCACGTCGTCGCCGTGCGGCACTACCACGGCGCAGTCCCACGACTCGGCGCCGGCGGCCACGGCCGCAAGGACGGCGCGCGCCGCCTCGCGCATCTCCGCGCGCTCGTCGGACACCGACACCACGACCAGCGTGCCGTCGCCACGGAACTCGACGACGGGCCCGGAGACCGGCCGCGACGCGCGCCACAGCTCGGCGAGTCGCTCGAGGTCGGCGCCGGCGGCGGGAGTCTCCCGGCGCTGCTCGGCGAGTCCGGCGGCGCGCGCCGCCTCCAGGGCGCCGGCGCCTTCGCCGGAACCACCGCGCGGGATGGGCACGAACAGGTCGGCGCCGGCGCCGAGCAGCTCGGCGACGAGCGCCTCCTGCGCCTGGTTGAGGTCGTAGATGCCGTACAGGACGACCCGCGGGCGGGCCGCCGGGTCGTCTGCCGTTGTGAACGCGCCCGGCGCAGCGGGCGCGCCCGCTTTCGCGTGCGCCCCCCGGACGGCCGACGCCGCGTCGAGCAGCAGCTGCGCGCCGTCCGCGAGCCCGCGCCGCGCGAGGTCGTCGCAGTAGGCGCCGTACAGTCCCTGAAGATCGGCCGCCTTTGCGGCGCCCGACGGCGTGTCGGCAACCGCACCCTGGCCAAGGGCGGCCCGCGCCCATCCGGACGCCGCTGCGACGCGCGCCTCGCGCAGGTCGGCGAAGGTCGCGGCCACTGCCTGAGGGAAGTGCGGCCGGTCCTGGACCGGCGCGAAGTAGGCCAGCTCACGCGCGGCGATGAGGCGCCGAAGCAGGCGCTCGCGGGCGCTGCCCGCGAGCGTCGGCTGAGGCGCCCCGCGGACCGCGGCGACGAGATCGGCGGCCAGGCGGCCGACCGTGACCACGGAGACGTTGGCGACGGCGCCGAGCCGCCGCACCAGCAGGTCGCCGACGCGCGTGCGCACGTTCGACGAGCCGACCACGACCGTGAGAGGCGCGAGCGGGCGGCCCCGCCGGAGCTCCTGCACGCGCTCGCAGAGCGCGTCTTCGAGCTCCGGGAAGCGGCCGCTCACCAGCAGCCCTCGTGTTTGATCGTCCCCCGCCGTCATCGTGCCGCCGAGCGTATCACGCGGCCCAGGCGGAGCCGGCGGCGGGTGCGGCGACCGGGGCCGGGCGGCGCGCCGGCCGGCCCCGCACCCTTACGTGAACGCCGTGATGATCTCCGCGTGCTCCGGGTACGCCGCCAGCAGCGCGTCCCGCTCGCCAAGCTCGAAGTCTTCGCACTCGAACCCGGGCGAGACGATGCAGCTCACGAGCGCCCAGGCGCGGGAGTCCGGCAGGTGCGGGCCGCCCGCGAGGCGGGCGCCCTGCCAGCTGCCGGCCGGCGCCAGCGCCTGCGGCGACCACGCCGGGGCCGCCTCGGTGGCGCGCGCCGGATCCGACTCATCCGGCGCTCCGGCAAGCGTCCGCGCCGACTCCTCGAGATCGCCGAGCACGCGCGTCTCCAGCTCGCCGCCCGCCAACAGCGTGACCAGCTCCAGCGGCAGCCCGCCTTGGAACACCCAGAGCTCGTCGCTCTTGATGCGGTGCAGGTGGCTGAGCGCCGCGGCGGTCACCAGGAACAGGATGGCGGTGGACGCCGCGCGCTCCCCGCGCGGCGTGACCACGGTCTCCGCCGCCCTGTAGGTCTCGCGAAAGAACCCGCCCTCGGGGTGGGGCTCGAGCCCCAGCGTGGCGGCCAGCTCTGCGGCGGTCGGTCTCATGCGCCGAGCATACCCGCCCGGCCTTCGCACCCCAAGCGTGGAGAAGCCCCTCCTCCAGCTGGAAAGAGGGGCTTCTCAGTAGCAAGCCGTAAGCCGGATCCTGTCGTGGGTGACCATCCATCTGGGACGCACGTTGCCGTGCGCCTCATGCGACCGAAACCCGGGAGCCTCGGGCGAGCAACCCTCAAACGCTCCCCTATTTGGTCTTGCACCGGGCGGGGCTTGCCGAGCCGGCCTGTCACCAGGACCGCTGGTGAGCTCTTACCTCACCGTTTCACCCTTACCCGCACCCCTCGAAAGGGGCCGCTGGCGGTCTGCTCTCTGTTGCGCTTTCCCTCGGGTTTCCCCGGCTGGCCGTTAGCCAGCGCCCTGCTCTGCGGTGTCCGGACTTTCCTCGACGGGGAGCCTCACGAGCTCCGAGGAGCATCGCGACGCGGCCCCGCCGCGGCCACCTGGCTTGCCCCGTGAGTGTACCACCGAGCCGTTGCGGCTAGTCGTCGGCCTCGATGAGCGTCACCCCCGGCAGCCCGCGCAAGTCGGTGTCGGCGGTGACGAGCTCGCAGCCCTCGAGCCTTGCCGTGGCGTAGATGAGAGCGTCCGCGGCCGCCAGACCGTGATCGATACTCAGGTCGGCCGCCGTGATCGCCACGATGTGATCGGCTGGAACCAGGCGCGTCTGTTCGAGTTGCGCGACGGCCTCCATGGCGGGAGCATCGCCGCCCTCGCGTCGCGCCCAACGATAGACGTCGTACAGTACGGCGGCCGGTGTGAGGACATCCTCGGGCGGCGCAAGGTACGGTGCGAACGCTGCCGCGAGCGGACCATCGGCCAAGTACTCGATCCAGCCGGAAGAATCGACGACCCTCGTCATGGCGCTAGAAGCGATCGGCCTTGTCGCGGTACCCGCTCGTGTCGGCCCCCTTCAACAGCCCCCTGAGCTCCCCGATCGGGCGCTGAGGCACGATGTTGATGAAACCGTCGCGGGCGATGAGGCTCACGACCTGCCCCGGCTGCAGATTCAGGCGTTCGCGGATCTCCTTGGGGATGACGATGATAACGGTATGACGGATTCTCTATCGATGTCATCGGAGTTGCCGCCGCTCGCACCTCGTCAGCTTGACGGCGATCCTGAGCGCCCCGGCTTGAGGTACCCGAGGACGCAGGTGGTCACGTCGTCGGGCGTCTCGTACTGCGGATCGTCCGCGGCCGGCAAGACGCGGCCGGCCACGCGCCGCAAGAACGTGTCGAGCCCCGGCTTGCCGCCCTCTCTGCCGACCACCTCGTCGAGCAGGATCCAGCCGAGCTTCACTCGGCGCCCGGCTTCGTGCTCGTCGGTGGTCGTGAAGATCTCGTCGAAGTCGTCCGGTGTGTAGCGGACGAGCTTGCCGTCGTCGCCTAACACCTCGAAGACGCCGTCGGCGCCGCCCGCCGCCGGCTCCGCCGGGGACTGCTCATCATGAAGAGACCCCATGCCCCGCTCCTTTCGTTATCCCCGTACCGCAGGGCTCAGCTCGGCCGCCGCCGCCTCGTCGAGCAGCCACGTGAGCTTCCCGTGCACCGGCCGCACGCCCTGGGCCGGCACCGTGTCCGGCGCCTGCAGGCCTTCGAGGACCTCGGCCACCATGCCGGCCTTGTCCGCGCCGCTCACCAGAAACCAGACGCGGCGTGCGGCGTTGATCACGGGGTAGGTCACGGTGACGCGCGGCGAGCCGTCCGGCGCCTCCGTGGCGACCGCGAAGCGCTCCTCGACCGCCAGGGCGTCGCTGTGAGGGAAGAGGCTGGCCGTGTGCCCGTCGCCGCCGAGGCCGAGGAGCACGAGGTCGAACACGGGCAGCTCGCTCTTGGGCCGCTCGAGCGCCGCCAGGGCGCGCAGCTCCTTCTCGTAGGCGAGCGCCGCCTGCTCCGGCGCCTCCTCCCCGTGCACGCGGTGCACGTTGGCGTCGGCGATGGGCGCGTGCTTGAGCAGGGCGTCCCGGGCCATGCCGTAGTTGCTCGCCGGATCGCCGGGCGGCACGCAGCGCTCGTCGCCCCAATAGAGCTGGACCCGGCGCCAGGGTATCTTCTGGCTGAACTGCTGGCGGGCCAGCATGCGGTAGAAGACGCGCGGTGTCTCGCCGCCGCTGAAGGCGGCGGCGAACCTGCCGCGCGCCGCCGCCCCCTCCTGGGACGTCAGGGCGAACAGGTCGGCGGCGCGCAGCGCCAGGGCGTCCGCGTCGGGAAGGATCTCGATGCTCAACGGTGCTCCCGTGTGATCGGACCGGACGAGCCGGTCGGGTTCGTCAGGTCAGTCGTCGCCGTCGTTGCCGAGGTCTTTCCACGGCCGCCGCCACGCGTGGGCGTCGCCGGCGATCAAGGCGTCCGCCGTCTCGGGGCCCCACCCACCGGCCTCGTAGATGGGGATCTCGCGCCCCGGCTTGCCGGCCCACTCATCGAGGATCGGACCGACGATGCGCCACGCTTCCTCGGCCTGGTCGCCACGCGTGAACAGCGTCATGTCGCCCTCCATCACATCGACGAGGACGGTCTCATAGGCGCTGAAGGGCAGCTCGTGCAGCGTCATCCCGTACGAGTAGTCCATGGCGACGGATTGGAGCGCGACGTCGTGGCCGGGCAGCTTGGACTCGATGTTCAGCGAGAACCCCTCGTCCGGCTGCATGCGCAGCACCAGAACGTTGGGCTGCAGGCCGCGGCCGGCCGCCGCGTCGCGGAACAGCAGCACCGGCGGCAGCTTGAAGTGGATGGCGATCTCCGTCACGCGGCGCGCCAGGCGCTTGCCGGTGCGCAGGTAGAACGGCACCCCCTGCCAGCGCCAGTTGTCCACACGGAGTTTGACGGCAGCATACGTCTCGGTGTGGGAGTCCGGCGCGACCCGCTCCTCGGAGCGGTACGCGGGCACCGCCTCGCCGTCCGCGACGCCCTGTACGTACTGCGCGCGCACCGCCCACCGCGAGACCAGGTGGTGTGGGATAGGCCTCACGGCGCGCAGCACTTTGAGCTTCTCGTCGCGCACCGCGTCGGCGTCGAACGCCACCGGAGGCTCCATGGCCACCAGTGAGAACAGCTGGATGAGGTGCGGCGTGATCATGTCGCGCAGCGCGCCGGCCTCCTCGTAGTACGGGCCGCGGTGCTCGACGCCCAGCGTCTCCGCGGCCGTGATCTCCACGAAGTCCACGTAGCGCCGGTTCCACACGGGCTCGAAGATGCCGTTGGCGAAACGCAGCACCAACAGGTTCTGCACGGTCTCCTTGGCCAGGTAGTGGTCGATGCGGTAGACCTGCCGCTCGTCGAAGACCTCGGCGATCACGCGGTTCAGCTCGCGCGCGGTCTCCAGATCGCGGCCGAAGGGCTTCTCGACGACGATGCGCGTCCAGCCGGCGATCGGTTCGCCGCCAGCGCTCGACTCGTCGAAGGCACCCTTGCGCGCCAGGCCGGAGGCGCCGAGCTGCTCCACGATCACCCCATACTGGCTGGGTGGCGTGGCCAGATAGAACAAGCGGTCGCCGCGCGTCCCGCCGCCGGTGTCCAGCTCGTCGAGGACGGCGGCCAGACGCGCGTACCCCGCGGGGTCGTCGAACTGCCCCTGGACGTAGCGCGGCGTCAGCAGGATGCGCTCGCAGAGCGAGCCGTCGATCGTGTCCGCGCCGTAGTGGTCGTCGATCGCCTTCCGCAGCAGGTCGCGGAACTCGTCGTCGGTGACCTCCTGGCGCCCGTACCCCACGATCGTGGTACCGAATGGCAGCACCCCGTGGCAGCCGAGGTCGTAGAGCGCCGGCATGAGCTTGCGGTGCGTGAGATCGCCGGTGACGCCGAAGATGACGAGGCTGCACGGATCCGGGTGGCGCTCGCCGCCGAAGGGCGAGGGCGCCTCGCCGAGGCGCGCCACGCCGCCGATGCGCAGCTCCTGGTCGTCGCCGAAGCGATCGGCGACCTCGTAGCCGACGCGCTCCTCGGCGGGATCGTCCTTGGGGCTCACTTCTTCTCCTGCACGGCGTGGCCGCCGAACTCGTTGCGCAGGGCTGCCAGCACCTTGCCGCTGAACGTGTCCGCCTGACGCGAGCGGAAGCGCGTGAACAGCGCCGCGGTGATGGCCGGCATGGGCACGCTGTGCCGGATCGCCTGCTCGACGGTCCAGCGGCCCTCGCCGGTGTCCTCGACGTACCCGGTGATGTGCTCGAGGCCGGGGTCCTTCTTGAAGGCGTCGGCGGCCAGCTCGAGCAGCCAGCTGCGCACCACGCTGCCCTGGTTCCAGAGATCGGCGATCGCCGCCAGGTCGAGGTCCCACTCGGTGGCCTCGAGGAGCTCGAAGCCCTCGGCGTAGGCCTGCATCATGCCGTACTCGATGCCGTTGTGGACCATCTTGACGAAGTGCCCGCTGCCGTGACCGCCCATGTAGTCGTAGCCGTGGCCGGGCGGGGCCAGCGTGGCCAGGATCGGCCGGATGTGCTCGAAGGCCGTGCGCTCGCCACCGACCATGAGGCAGTAGCCCACCTCGAGGCCCCAGACGCCCCCGCTGGTGCCGGCGTCGAGGTAGCGGATGCCCTTCTCGGCCAGGGCCGCCCCGCGCCTGACGTCGTCCTGGAACGGGGAGTTGCCGCCGTCGATGAGGATGTCGTC
>Ga0209748_1001444_pt1 | contig 11694 bp, 16 predicted proteins | sample BarGraIncu00421A_FD_185490 | JGI IMG/M metagenome (GOLD analysis project Ga0209748, IMG submission 185490) | Arctic peat soil microbial communities from Barrow, Alaska - Barrow Graham LP Incubations 004-21A (SPAdes) (version 2) | ecosystem: Environmental > Terrestrial > Soil > Wetlands > Peat... | reverse complement strand
CACTCCCAGACCTCCTCGCCCAGCCACGACGACTCCCAGTATCCGACCCACCCCGCCGGCACCCGGTCGCGTCCGACGACGATCGCGAAGAGACCCTGCTTCGAGCCGTCGGAACCGAGGTACCGCTCGTGCCGGGCCACGATCGCCTCGGGCGAGTCCGGTCCGCCCAGGTGGATCGTCATCGCCGGGTCGCCCAGCAGCCGCTGCAGCAGTGGCAGGTCGCCCGCAGCGTACGGCCGGATGCCGACGCGGATGCGGGATGCCGAGGACGTCAAGGTCTCCTCCACGCCGGGGCTCAGACCGCCGCCGGCTCGTCCTCGCCGGGCGCCGGCGGCTCGCCGACGGCTGCGCCGGCGTAGAGCGCCTCGACCGAAGGACGGAGCAGGACGATGAAGGTGAGGACTCCGACGAGCGTCCCGAACGGGACCCACAGGCAGGACACGCCAGCCATCACCAGTGAGAGCGTGCGACGCCGACGCTTGCTGATCCAGAACCCGGTGGCGATCTTGAGGCCCCCCGACGCCCCGAACACCAGCATGAACCCTACGCCGATGGCGACGAAGAACCACCCGATGAACGCCGGCGGCGCGTCGGAGGCCGCACCGCTCGACTGCCAGGGCGTGAAGGCGAACACCGCCCCGAGGCCGATGTAGATGAGTCCGTAAGAGCGACATGAGGATGTCCAGCCCTCCGAGCACCCAGTAGAGGACCGGGAGCATCCGAAGATTCTCCTCGTCGACGATCGTCTGTCGCTCGAGTTCCGTGATCAAATCATCCACCCGTCTTCGAACTGTCATCGGACGTCCGGCGCCTCGACCCGCGCACCTTCTCGGCGCTCAGTCTATCGCGAACCCTCGGCTGCCCCGCCGGGCCCCGTACGCGTGACGCCTCGGCGGGGATACAATCCTGCAAGCGGCATCGCGATGATCGGGGGACCCCTGAGGGCGAACGCATCCTTGAGGCGGATCACGGCGTTGGCATGCGCTCTCTCGTTGACGCTGCTCGTTTCGGGGTGCGCCAGCGGTACGGGAGGCGGTCCGGCGTCCCCTGGGGTCGCCGGTGGCCCGAGCGCGTCCGGCGCTCTTTCGTTCCAGGAGGACACCGCCGAATCGCAAACCAAGACGATGACCGCCAAGGCCGGAGTGAGCTTCGTCTCCCGGAGCGCCGAAGGAACCGCGGGGCTCCTCGTTATCGCCGGTGCATTCCCGCCGAACACCAAGATCACGTTCACGCCGCTCAAGAGCGCCGGTGACGGCGTGTGTGCACCGGGCTTCAAGGTCACCGCGGAAGGCGGAGTGCAGCCCCGGCGCCCCGTGTTCGTGGCGTTCACGTTCAAAGGCGAGGTGCCCAAGGACGCCGTGCTGGTGAGCTACGACGATGGTGGCACGAAGGGCGTGAAGGTCCCGGCATCCACCGCGACAACGGGTGGGGTGACGACCATGTACGCGCAGGTCGACCACTTCACCATCTTCCGCGTCGACCAGGACAGCGGCCAGGACGGCTCCGGCGCCTCCCAAACCGATCAGGGCGCCGCCCCGTCCACTGAGAACCTCATCAAGTCGTGGACGATCCAGATCAACGACTCTTTCCCGGTGCCGGACGAGTCGGGTCTGTGGACGAGCGATTGGACGCTCGGCTTCAACGCCTCGAATCCCTACGGCAACATCCTCGGACCCTACTTCGGAAGCGCCAAGCTCGGGCTCAAGGGCACCGCCGCGATCGCTCCCGGGGTGAAGGGCACGATGAGCGGCTCCTGGAGCGGTCCGGTGAGCTTCCCCAAGGGCAGGGTGATGGTGATCTTCAAGGACCAGCCCTTGGCCCCGAAGCCCGGCGAGCCGGATCCGCAGATGGGGATGCTCATCAGCTGCGACGGCGAGTTCAACGTCAGGAGCGCGACTCCTTGGAAGATCAGAGTGGGTGGCAGGGGCATGTCGGGAGGGTACACGGCGCCTCTCGACAAGGGCTCGACGTACGCGCTCCGCATGACTATCAGCGACGCGGGCGCGTTCGTCATCTTCCCAGGGGGCATCGGCTTCCGCGGCGTGCCGACCGCTGTCTTGAAGTAGTCCGCTCGCGCAGGACCGCGACCCCTACTTCGAGGTCCTGCGGCGGTCCTCCCCGACCCGGAACTCGACGATCCGGCGGATGGGGTCCGCGGGCATCGGCTCGCTGAGCGGAAACTGCACGGAGCCCTTCCCGCTCTTGTAGGGCGCCAACTCCTCCTTGAACGCCTCGAGCCCACTCGGTATCGGATAGAACCCGATGTGATGTGCGAACGCGGCGAAGTGCACGAGGTGTCTGCCGTTCAGGTCGAACGTGGGTATCGCATAGCTGATCGTCTCGGTCGCTTCGGGCGCCGACGCCCTGATGAGCGCGCGCACCTCCTCCAGGACCACGCGGGTCTCGGGAGGGAACCCCGCGATGTACTCTTCGACGGAGCCCGCAGTCGGTCGATCGGCCATGGTGTGCACCCGTCCGTCGGTCGTGTCCCGGAGTATCCGAACGAGGACGCCCGTGGTGGACGCCCTCGTGGGGATACTACCCGTTCAGGTACCGGGAAAGCGTCAGATCTGCTGGACCTCCTTGAACCTGATCCAGCCGCGCTTCGCGACGTACCTCATGAACTTCACGACTCTGCGTACCGCCTCGTCGATGTCGTCGCCGGTCTTCGCGCTTTGGATGCGCGCGATGTCCAGGACACTCCGCGCCCCGTCGATGCTGAGCCAGGCCGTTGAGGACAACTCATCGAACTCGATGTCCGAGACCGGCTCTCTGTTGACGAGCTTGCCCATGAGCTTCCGCACGGGATTGACCGCGAACTCCAGCACGACCGTGCCGGTTTCGGTCACCCTGAAGCCCTCGTGCTTCACCTCGGGCACGTAGAGGACGAAGTTGTACTTGTCCTTCTGTTGGGTCATTTCGCTCCAGCCCTACGCGTCGCGATCACGTAGATCCAGATCGCGAGAAGCAGGAACATGATGGCTGCCAGAAGCGGGTTCGCGGAAAGCGTCGGGAACCACTTCGTCCCGAAGGCGATGTCGACCCCGAGGGCCACGCATGCCGCGGTGACGATGCCCATCAAAGCATCTCCCGCCACAAGCCCTGAGGCGAGCAGCACGCCCTTCTCGAGCGCCTTGTCCTTGCGCACGGTGAGCGCAGCCTTGATGTCTTCGAGCGTCTTGCCCGACTTCTTGCCCTCTGCCATGGCGTCGTCGGTCTCCTTGGCGCTGGCGGACATGTTCCTCTCGACGAGGCTCCGGACGAGACCGCCGGAGAAGATGGCCGCGTTCAGGCCGAACGGGAGGTAGATGCCGAGTGCCACGGCCAGGATCGGGATGTCGGCGAAGAAGCAGAATGCCGCCATCGCAACACCGACCAGCACGAGCGTCCACGGAAGCTGAGCGCTCATGATGCCCTGGACGATCATCTTCATCAGCGTCGCCTGCGGGGCGGGGACGGCCACGTCGCCGATCCCGTACGCGGTGTTCAGCAGGATCAACGTGCCGGCCGCAGCGATCGATGCGATCGCCAGCGCGCCGAACATGCCGAGCTGGACGCTGCGGGGGTTGCCTCCGACAATGAACGTCGTCTTGAGGCTCTGCGCCGTGCCACCCGCGACCGCGATGGCGACGCAGATGACTCCGCCGATCATGAGCGCGGTCGTCATGCCCTGGTTGCCGATGGTGCCCATCAGCTTGAGCACGGTGGTGACGATCAGAAGAGCGGCGATCGTCATACCCGAGACCGGGTTGTTCGACGCGCCGATCATGCCGACCATCCTGGCGGACACGACCGAGAAGAAGAAGCTGAAGATCACGGCCATGAGAGCGCCGACGGGGCCCCCGCCGACGACCGGTACGAACCATGTCAGCAGGAAGCCCAGGACCGCTGCGCCGAGGACCCACGTAAGGGGCGCTTCGCGGTCCATCCTGCTCACAGTGCCGGCCGTGGCCTTGCGCATGCCGGCAGTGGCCTTCTTGAAGCTCTCGATGATCGTGGGAAGAGACCTGATCAGCGACAGGAAGCCTCCGGCCGCGACCGCGCCGGCGCCGATGTAGCGGATGTAGTTCGACCAGATGGCGAACGCATCCATCTCCGCGATCGGGACCGTCGACGGGAAGATCGGCGTCGGCATCCCCCCGCCGAAGAACTTGATCAGCGGGATGATCCCGAGCCAAGCGACGATCGAACCGCCGAGCATCAGCGACGAGGTCTTCGTGCCGACGATGAAACCGACACCCATCAGCGACGCGATGGTGTCGACACCGACGATGGTGCCCTGGTAGGACTTGATGGTGTACGAGGCGTTCTCGCCCCAGAACATGAACCCGCCGGAGAACAGCTTGTAGAGGCCGCCGACGCCCATGCCCATAAGAACGGTGCGGAACCCGGTGCCGCCTTCACTGCCGGTGACGAGGACCTCGGCTGCAGCCATCGACTCGGGATAGACCAGCGTCCCGTGCTCCTCGACGATGAGATACCGCCGTACCGGGGTGATGAAGAAGACACCCATGAGCCCACCGATGATCGTGACGATCACGATCGTCGTGATGCTCAGGCCGAAGCCGAGCAGGATCAATGCGGGAAGTACGAAGATGATGCCGCCGGCGATGGATTCACCCATCGCGGCGAGTGACGCCACCATGTTCGCTTCCAAGATGTTGTTTCGCCGGAAGATCCCCTTCAACAGTCCCGTGGCAAGGATCGCGCCCGGGATGCCTGCGGAGATCGTCATGCCCACCTTGAGGCCGAGGTAGGTGTTCGCCGCCGCGAAGAGGATCGCGAACACGACACCCATGATGATGGAGTAGCCCGTGAGTTCGGGCATGACCTCCGTTGTTGGCACGTATGGCACGTAATCGTCTCCGCGGCAGCCGCCGTAGGCTTGCTTGGAGAGCCCCTTTGATACCGTCATGCAAGCCACCCCTATTTCAATTCTGCGAGTATCGCCTTCAGGAAACTCCACGTGTTGGACACCGAACTGATGCTGAGATGCTCGTTAGGTGTGTGCACGCTATAGAGGTTCGGTCCAAAACTGATCATGTCAGTCTCGGGCAGCTTCTCCCTGAGAAGACCGCACTCGAGTCCCGCGTGGATGGCTTGGATCTGCGCGTCGTGGCCTGTGACCTCCTTGTATACACGGACGCACAGTTCTCGTATGGGCGAATCCGCCTCGTACTGCCACGCGGGGTACATGCCGCGCCGTACGCTCGTGGCGCCGACGAGCGCTGAGAGCGCCTCGACCCTTTGAGCGACATCCTCTTGGATAGAACCAACGCTGCTGCGCACGGAGATCGTGATCCTGACCGACTCGCCGGATGTCTCGAGGACACCAAGGTTCAGGCTGCTCTCGACGAGACCTTCCAACTCCATGCTCATGGACTGGACGCCGTTGGGAGCGATCATGAGGAAGCTGACGAGCTTGTCCGCGGACTGAGCGTCGAGCTGTCGCGCGACCCTGCCGTCGGAGGCTGCCTCGATGTTGAGGTCCGGATCCACGGTCGCGTACTCCGCCTTCAGCTCCGCGGACATGGTCTCCACGATGGAGGCGATCTTCTTGAGCACCGCAGGATCCGCGGTGACGACCGCGTGGGCTTCCCGGGCGATCGCGTTCGACTTCGATCCTCCCAAGACCGTGGCGAGATGGAAGTCCCCCGCCGCGCGTGCGGCGTGAAGCAGCCGTCCCAGGATCCTGATCGCGTTCGCCCTCTGCCTGATGATCTCCATGCCGGAGTGCCCGCCCTTGAGGCCGGACACCTCCACACGCAGCGCTTCGCCGGTCGCGTCCTCCCAGTGGGTGTCGAACGTGCTCACGATGTCCACGCCACCGGCGCAGCTGACGTACAGGACGCCCTCTTCCTCGGCGTCGACGTTGAGCAGGGTCTTGCCGGTGAGGTGGTCCGCCTTCAGCGCGTGGGCGCCGTCCATGCCGGTCTCTTCGCTGGTCGTGACGAGCAGCTCGAGAGGCGGATGAGGGATGTCGGAACTGCCCAGCAGGGCCAGCCCGTAGGCGACCGCGATGCCGTTGTCAGCGCCGAGGGTCGTACCGTCGGCTCGCAGGATGTCGCCATCGATCTTCAGGGTGAGCGGGTCCTTGGAGAAGTCGTGGGTCGATCCCTTGGACTTCTCACACACCATGTCCATGTGACCCTGGACGATCACCGCCGGAGAGGACTCGTACCCCTCGGTACCGGGCTTCTTGATGATCACGTTCAGTGCTTCGTCCTGGATGACTTCGAGCTTGCGCTCGTTGGCGAAAGCGACGAGATAGTCACTCGCCTGCTTCTCGCTTCCCGAGCATCTTGGGATGCCGGTCAGTTCCTCGAAGTAGAGGAATACCGGCTTCGGGCTCAGGTTCTCAAGCATCTGGACTACTCCCAGAGAGCACGCCCGAAAACGGACGCGCGCGGCACGATGCGCCGAGATATGAGTAGGCGCGTGATCAGGAGTGTACCCCCCACCTCGGAATACCTACCGTTGGTCGGTGCCGTAGCAGGTGGGGGCAACAGCATCGAGCCGAAGCTAGCGGCATGCGAGCCGGCCGGGAATCCGCCAACGTACGGCTGACGGACCTCCTGTTGGGCATCGACGACGAGCACGCGCGGCTCTCTTCCGCGCGTCAGCTCGATACGCTTGTGGTAACGCGAACCCGGTACCAGGTCTCGTAGGCGCGGTGTCCCGGGTCCGAGGCCATCTCAGCGCTTCCGCCAGAAGTCGAACTCCGGCTCGTAGCGGACGTTGCCCAGGTCCGTCGCCTTCTCCAGGAAGTAGGCCTGGGCATCGGCCAGTGCCTGGTTGTAGACGCTCGGAACGATCTCCTTGGCGAAGAACTCGAGGACGCGCTCGGCCTTCAGGTCGCCGATGTCGTCGTCGAGCTCCTCCGCGAAGAACCGCCTGATCGAGCTGAGGAGATATGCCCGCGTGTCGTGCCCGAGATCGATGGTCATCAGATACCTCCGGGAAGCGCCGATTCGCCCTACTCGTAGTGCGTCCACATCCTGAGCACCTTGACCACGTGGTCGTCGTCAAGGACCTGGTACACGAGGCGGTCGTGGATGTTGATGCGGCGCGAGTACGCGCCGGCCAGATCCGCCACCAGCCGCTCGAACTGCGGCGGCTCGGCGAACGGGTCCCGGGCCAGCAGCTCGAGCAGGGCCTGCACCTTCGGCTTGAGGCCGGCGGACGCGAGATGCTTCGCATCCCTGCAGGCGTGATGCGTGTAGACGAGTCGCCAGCTCACCAGTCGAGTTCGTTCTTGCACTCTGCGATGGGCACGCTCAGTCCTTCGACGATCGCCTCCCGGACGTCGGGGATGGACGCCAGATGGAGCGTCTCCTGCACCGCTCGCCAGTCATTCTCTCCCACGAGCACGGCGTTGCCCCGCCTGCCGGTGATCTGCACAGGGTCGTGGGACTTCGAGACCTCGCCGATCAGACGGGAGAGGTTCTTGCGCGCCTCGGTCGCCGTTATGGTGTTCACTCGCAGGCTCCTTTGCTTCGTACGGAAGAGCGTACGCTCCACCCTCGTTCACAGCGAGGCGGCGGATCTCAGTGGAGCACCCCGCCATAGGCCTCGAGGACACGATCCATCTGCACGTTCACAGAATCGTCCACGAATCGACGCTGTACATCGCCCGCGAACCACTCCAGCGTTCGGCGGATGCCGTCCCGGAAGGGAATGGTGGCACGGAAGTCCGGCACGAACGCCTTGATCTTGCTGTTGTCGAACACGACGCTCCACGTCTTGTCGCCCAGCAGGCTCCCCGCCAGCTCGGGCACCGCTCGTGCGATGTAGTCGGACGGGATATGCACGATCCTTGCCTCGACACCCAGCGCTTCGGCGATGGTCCGGTAGACCTGGTCCCAGGTCAGCACCTCGTCGGAGGTGATGTGGAATGCCTCACCCATGGTCCGCTCGTTCCCCAACAGGCCCAGCAATCCCCGTCCGAAGTCGTCCGCGTGCGTCACGACCCACAACGACGAACCGTCGCCGTGCACGATGACCGGCCGGCCCGACGCCATCCGATCGGCCAGCGTGTAGGTGCCCCAGCCCCCGACAGCGATCGGGAGATTCGTGTCGTAGGTCATGGAGGGGCGCACGATGGTCACGGGGAAGCCCTCGTCCCGGTGGGCCCGCATCAGACGCTCCTCGCAGGCGATCTTGTTGCGCGCGTACTCCCAGTACGGGTTGCTCAGCGGCGTGGATTCGGTGACCAGGTAGTTGACCGGCGGCTTCTGATACGCCGAGGCGGAGCTGATGAAGACGTACTGCGCGACCCGATCGCGGAAGAGAACCAGGTCACGCTCGATGTCGTCCGGTGCGTAGGCGATCCACTCCACGACGACGTCGAACTCCAAGTCCCGCAGGGCGCCGCGAACATCCTCCGGCCGGCGTATGTCGGCGGTCAGAGCATGGCTGCCGGGCAGATCGGGGACGCGTGACCCGCGGTTCAGCAGATACAGCTCGAAGCCCCGCGCGATCGCCATGCGGCTGACGGCGGCGCTGATGAAGCCGGTCCCTCCGATGAACAGGACCCTCATCGCGCTGCCTCGGATGGGAACAGATGCCCGAGCCACCCCTTGATGTCCGCGGCGGCCTGATCGTGATCGAGGTCGTTGTGCGGCTCGTGGTAGCCACCGGGGTAGATCCGCAGCGTCTTGTCGGCTCGGGGCACCGCATCGAAGAGGGCCCGCGCGCCTTCGGCCATGTTCAACGCGTCCGCCTCACCGTGCAGAACGAGCAGAGGCACATCGATCCGCGCCATGCCCTCCTTGACGCGGCGCACGGTATCGAGGCTCTCGGCGCCCCAGCGCACCGTCGCCCGCGACGTGACCAGCGGATCGGCCACGTAGGCCTGCAGCACCTCGGGGTCGCGGGAGAGAGCGCCGACATCCAGCCCGAGGTTCACGGACAGCCGCGGCAGCACGCCGGAAAGGGCCCGCACCATGGCGACCAGAGCGGGCTTGGCGACCCCTGCGGGCTCCAACGGCGCGCCGCTGACGATCGCGCCCGCCAGCCCCGGCGGACGCTGAAGAAGGTAGTCGAGCACGACCAGCGCTCCCATGCTGTGTCCGTAGACGACGATCGGACGGCCGCCCTCCCGCTCAGCGACCGTGCCGAGAAACGCGGCCAGGTCGCCCCGATAGTCGTTCCAGCGATCGATATGAACGCGCCGGCCAGGAGAGACGCCGTGTCCGCGCTGATCGTAGCCGTACACCGCGTAGCCGTCTTCGGTGAGGGGTCCCACCACGTTCGTGTAGCGGCCGCTGTGCTCGCCCACACCGTGGACTATCGCGACCGCCGCCCGAGGCTCCCCCTCCGGCCGCCAGCACTGGTAGTACAGCTCGACCCCGCCCGCCCCGGTGAAGCGTCCCTCTCCGTGCTGCATGATGTCCTCCCCCATGACGTGCGCCGGTCGGATCGGTCCGCGGAGTCCTACGAGAAGAAGTGCAGCGCCGTGAGCATGCCCGCGCCGACCAGGAACATGACGATGAAGGCGATGACGAATGCCTTGAGCGAGATGGGCGGTGGCGGTGGCGTCACGCCGGACTCACGCTCGACGATCCCGTCCAGCGTGATGCCGGTCGCTGCGCCGATCATGGGCGCATCGAGCCCCTTGACCCCGGTCGAGGGGGGTCTTCCGAACTCGTTGGAGTGATGGTCCTCGGAAGGTCCCGCCATCGGGTCCGACCCCCTTCGGTCGCGTCAGGCGTGCAGCGCCGGCCCGCGGGCCTCGCGCTCCCATTATGCGACACGCGCGAAGACGACGACGTCCAGCGGTCCCGCGCACCCGGCCCCATCACATCTCCCGCTAGCGGCCCGGCCACCGGAGGAGCAGCCCCACGAGCGCCGCAAGGTTGGCGATGACCGTGCACCAGAAGACGGCCCGAAACGACTGTTTCCTCGTCTTGTGCCGGAATACCCGCTGCGCGGCCAGCGCGCCCGGCCAGCCTCCGGCCAGCGCGACGAGGTGCAGCGTGACCTCCGGTATGCGCCACCGGCCCTGCTTCGCCGCCGCCTTGTCGATCCCGTACAGGAGGAACGACGACAGGCTCAGCACGACGTAGGCACTGAGCAGCGTCAGGCCAGCGGGTCCGAGCGCGATCGGGATCGGCACTGCCGGCCTCTCTCTGTCAGGCGCCGGGCGCCTCAACCGCGCGCCCTGTCGCCTTCATTGTGCCTGAGCCGTCGGCGCCTCGCGTGAAGGCGCCTGCCGGATACGGCCCGGCTAGGTCGCCGGCGCCGCGGGAACGGCGTGTTCCCCGTGGTGCTTGAGCAGATCCCGCACGAGCAGAGCGCCCGCGACGCCCATCTCCGCCGATGCTGCGACGTAGATCGCGATCGAGCCGAGGACGAGCATCCACGGCAGCCCTGTCGGCTCCGCAACGCCGGATGCGAGCCCGGTCACCACGGCGAGCACCTGCCCGGCCACAAGCGAGCCGATCGATATGCCCAGGCCCCATGCGACGAGTCCGAGCCGCGAGCGGGCCCGGATGGCGGCCCAGAGCAGGAGCGCGCCACCGACCACGATGGCCGGGAACAACTCGGCGGGCATGAGCCAGTCGATGTTGAACCCTTCCGTGCCGATGCGGTTCCAGCGGGTGAGCGCCAACGGAGCAAGGAGCGGCATCCAGACCACGACGGTGCCCAAGATCGCGAGCGTCTTGGTCAAAGCGTCATTGCGCTTCATACCTTCCACCCCCTCGGTGCACTATTCCCACCTTGGACAGCCCGGCGATGCCTACAGTCAGGCCGGTCCCCGGGCGGTCGTCTTCCGCAGCAACGCCAGCTTCTGCCAGATCGATCCGAGGTGGTACGCGATGTGGGCGATCGCGCCGACGGCTTCGCCGAACGTCTCGGCGTCGTCGACGGCTCCCGATCCGATCGCAGCGCGCAGGTTCCCGTATCCATCATGAAGTCGCTCGACCAGCAGCAACCATGACTCGTCATCGACCGTCGTCGTGTTCCAGCTCGAGTCCCAGTCGCGCGGCGTCCTGTCGCCCGCCATCCAGCCGGCGGATGCGTCCATGGCGAACGCGACGTGATGGACGTGAGCGGCGACGGAGGTCCCCGCGACGGCCCGCGAGGCCTCGGCGGCACTCACGTCCGCGAGGCAACCGAACAGACCGGCGTCCGGACGGTTGTCCACGAAGAACGTGGCCGACCCCGACGCGCCATGTACCGCCTCGTCGAGCACTCCGACAAGCCGTTCGACGATCACGCGGCCTTCGAGTCCCGGCATCCGATCCTCCTGAGCGCCCCTGTTCGAGACGACCTCGGCCACCCGACCGTCGAGTTCCTCGTCGAATGCCATCGGTGTCTCCGGTTCCTCGCAAGCGGCGCGCCGTCGTATCAGTCGATCATCCAGGCGATCCGTTCTATCGCGTAGCCGATGCCCCCCGATGCGGCGAACCCGACCGCGAACAGGACTGCAGCGTAGAGCGCGATGAAGGGCCTGTTCGACGTGCCCGTCCGCCCGTTGTAGGTCGCGCCGCAGACTCCGCACCGCACATGAGTGAGGACCCAGGGCCCCAGCCGACCTCCCCACCAGGTGGATTCCACCGGGCTGGCGTTCCTCGAAGAACACCGCGGACACGACGCGTACTCGCGCATGCCGTCACCTTCTCACGTGGCGACTGGGAGGACCCCCGCCCTCCTTCGAGCAATAGGTAGTCTCCTTGGCAGGAAGTGTCA
>Ga0209748_1001443_pt1 | contig 11697 bp, 12 predicted proteins | sample BarGraIncu00421A_FD_185490 | JGI IMG/M metagenome (GOLD analysis project Ga0209748, IMG submission 185490) | Arctic peat soil microbial communities from Barrow, Alaska - Barrow Graham LP Incubations 004-21A (SPAdes) (version 2) | ecosystem: Environmental > Terrestrial > Soil > Wetlands > Peat... | reverse complement strand
CTTCGGCTACTACGCGAACCGGCGCTTCGTGCACCGGACGCCGGTCGCGGGCGACACACTCGCTTCCTGAGCGGTCCCGCTTTCGCCGCAACGGCAGCCCGGGCGGGGGCCTGCCGCAGGCTGCGCTCGGGTGAACAGCGCGGACGTTCTCCACGACGCGTTCTCCGGCCGCGAGGTCACGAATCGCCCCCACCACGCGGCACTACTCATCGTAAGCCGGCCCCTCAGGAGCCTTCCCTGAGTGATTCGCGCAGCTTCGCGATGGTCTCGTCATCGAGGTCTCCTCGTCTTTCGGCAAGTGCGAGCGTGTAACTCCCGAGTGCACGGTAGAGTCGGAGTTCGTCGGCGGAGAGCCGGCCGAGAGCGTGAAGGTGCGACTGCACAGTCTCGTGATCGCCACGAGCGATCGGTCCGGTCAGAGCCGCCGTTGTCCCGAGGCTCTCGATGTTGTCGAGGGTGGCCCTGGCGAGAGGTAGAAGCGATCGCAGGGCAGTGCGCTCATCGAGTCCTGTCTGCGCCAGCAGTCGAATCGCAGCGTCTTCGATTGCGACCAAGTAGTTTGATGCCAGCACGGCGGCGGCGTGATACAGCGGCTTGTCCTCGTCCGCGACCTCGACGAAGGATCCTCCAAGAGCCTCGACCAAGGCCTTGAGCAGCGTGCCCGCCTCGGGGCTCCCCGAGGTCAGACCGAACACTGAGCCACGCATTCTCTCCTGTGCGCCCTCGACGAGAGCAAAGGACTGCAGCGGATGAATGCAGCCGATGAGTGCGCCCTCCTTTTGCGCGGGCGCTAGAGCCGACAGCGACAGGGCGCCGCTCATGTGCACCACAAGTTGGCCTGGCCGGAAGCCGCCCTCTGCCGCGACCACGTCGACCACGTCGGCGATCGACTCATCGTTAGTGGTGACGAAGACGATGTCGCCGGCTCGGGCCGCCGCGGCGTTGTCCGTCGTTGTTGGCGTCCCGGTCCGGGCTTCGGTCGACGAGACCGGCTCGCCTCTCCTCGTGGTCATCGCAGTGATCCGGATGCCCGCCTGCTTCAACAGCGACGCTACGGCGCCACCCACCTTGCCCGCACCGAGAACAGTGACGTTCTTGCCGGCCAGAACGGCGGGAACGCCCTTGGGATTCGTCTTGGACCGCTTCATGGCCTCAGTGTAGACCTGCTCGCCTCCCGATCACTTCGAGCGCTCGGCCGCTGCTTTCGCGCCCTGTTTCGGAGTTCTTTGGATAGATAGCGCGGTGGTGTGGGCAACAGTGAACTTGAAACGCCCCGGGGTCCACGTCGGCTCGACGTCATGGGCGCGTGCCATTCGCGTGCCTTGTGCGCAGGAAACGCGCTGAAGCAGCCTGAATCGGGTTGAGACTAGGCGGTCCCAACTGGTACCACACACGCCGTTTGACCTGCGACGATGCGGTACGCACCGGGATTGGTCGACCCCTCCTGAAACTCGCAGGTCAGGTTTCGAATTCCCTTGGGCGGTACGGCCCCGGCAGGTGTTCGATTCCTTGACGCTCGAATCGCCGTCGGGTTCGACGCCCGAGGGGGTCGGACGTGGGGCTAGGTCATCCCCATGCAAGAGTCTCGAATGGCTTCTTGCGTGCGAAGCCCCATCGCGCAGATCAGGACTGGGCAGGTTCTCCCAATTCGTAGAGGATTGCTGAATGGGGCGGCTTGAGCGCCAGCGGTGATCAGCACCTAGCGCTGTCAGTCGTCAAGACTTGGCTTCCCCATGAGAAGCTTCGTCTTGAACCCAACATTGGTTATCTCGCGTCGGTAGTGCATCCCGTCGGCGTCCGGTTCCACCTGCTTCTCCAGCACCCGCCCGGCTTGCTCGGCCGGTATCTCAGGCGCGTAGCCAGCAGCAAGGTGCTCAACTGCCCCAGAGACTTCGCCGTAGACTCCGGGCACGTTCAGGCCGAGCCGGAGCAGGGCCTTCAGCGCGTCCTTACCTCTCGTGTTGTCCCCCGAGGCAATCAATCCGAGCTTCAGACCGTAAGGCGTCGTCTTGTAACACGCGAAAGCCATGACAGCGTCGGTCTCGTCGACGATGAGTACCCAGCAGTTGTACTCGAGCAGCGCTTCCGGCATCTGGACATTGAGTTCAGGGTCCAGGCGACTGTATTGCGTTCTGTAGAGCTCGTACACCGCTTCGATGTCCCCACCCGCGAGGAAGTCGAGTGGGTCTACGGGGTCGTACGGCGGCTGCCCGGACTGCAGCCACGCGAGATCCTCGCCAACAGACTCGGGGAGGACTCTGGCGACGAGGAAGCTGCTGTCGTTCACTCAGTCTCCACTGAGAACAATCGCATCGCTTGCGGCGTCTTCTGCCATCTCATAAAGGCCCGCAGAACGCGCCTCGGCGATTGCGCTGGCAACCTTGGCGCGCTGGCGCAGCCTATCGAAGATGATTGGATGCCGCAGCTTCTTCCGCTCCACTGCGGCAGTCTGTTCGTCCTCTGGAAGCGCATCGAGGCGCAACAGGGTCATCAAGTCGCTGACGGGAAGTTGACTCAGTTCCGCAAGGGCTGGCGACTTGAGGTGCTGGGGAGCATCTTCGAGTAGGTCCTCGACGATGAGCATCGCCAGCTTTGCCTTCTTGTTCCCCCGCGTAAACAGAGGCTCGAAACGGCGGTACGAGACCAACGCAGCGCTGGGTTTGCCAAATGGGCCAAGGACATAGGTCTCCGAAGCACCAGACTCAAGGGAGCTGACCATCAGCGAGAGGGCATCCCTCGCCTCTCCGATCTTGATGACTTTGACCTTCTGGCTCGTGATGGTCTTCGCCCAAGCCCCCCCGCTCCGCTTGGAAGTCTTCTTGGTTTGGGCCTTCATGGAGTGGGTTTCGCCAATTGATTGAGTCATTGCGGTCTCCAAGTTCGTACAAGTTGTACACAGAATGTACTCGCTCGACGCTCATCGAACAAGCGCTTCCATCCAGTGGACTGCGGAAGCGGCACGCTGACGCAAGGCGCTCGGCCAGCCGCTGAGGCGATGCTAGGCGGACCGCTGAGCGCCGCCATCAAGTTGCGTGCAGATCGTTGGTCGAGTAGCCGGTACTGCATCGAGCGGAGATTCCCTTCGGGTGCTTGACCCGAAGGTCGAGCAGCCTGGATCCCGATGAGAGCTCCTGCAGCTGAGGTCACGCGAATGCGCAGCGATTAGCGCTCGGCGACTCGTTGCGGGAGCGGTTTCGGCGAATATGTAGCGTCTTGGTCGTAAGAACGCTACTCAGTGGCGGGCTCTTGCCGGTCCAAATCACACTTGGCCCACCGGCACATGACGAAGGCCTCGGCTCAGCAGAGTCGGGGCCTTCTGGTATCGTCCATGAGAGCACGCTCGCATTGGTCTGCGGCTTGCCCGCGGCGGCGAGCAGAAGGAGGTTGTTCCAGTGGACAGCAAGCTTGCCGACGCACTGCGACTCAGTTCCTCTCCCGTTGCAGTGATCCTGACCGATCGCAAGCCGGGAGAAGCACTCCAGTTCAAGGAGGGCAGATGGGGCTGCGTGGGGTCGATGCTGCTGGTCGCGGCGAAAGGGCGTGCGGCTGTCTTCGACCGCACGACGTTCGGCTGTCCTGGGGGCGGGACCGGTCTCGGCTTCGGCAACCAATATGAGCGATGCGGGCTCGCCATCGACTTCCTTCTCGCGAATGGGAGCAAGGAGATCGCGGACACGATGGAGCGCCGCAGTCACATGGAGGAGGGCGAGCGTTTCTTCAAGACGCCCGAGATGGTCAGACAGGTGATCGCTTCGATGCCGATCACAGACATCCCGACCGAGTTCGTTGTCTTCAAACCGCTCGACCAAGTGGTGGAAGGCGATGACCCCGCGCTCGTTGTCTTCTTCGTGAACGCAGATCAGCTCTCCGCACTCGTGGTCATGTCCGACTATGCCCGGGGAAGCGGTGCTGGTGCGATCGCGCCCTTCGGCGGCGCATGCCAGTCCGTCCTGTACGGCTACGCGGAAGCACAGAGGGAGAGCCCTCGGGGAGTTATCGGGTTTTTCGACATCGCGCAGCGCAACCGGGTGGATCGAGAGACGCTGTCTTTCACAGTGCCGTACACCCTGTTCGAAGAGATGGAGACGAACGTGGAGGGAAGCTTCCTCGAAATGGAGGACTGGCGCGAGCTGCGAGAGCGCCAGTAGGGGGCAAGCCCTCCTGCGTCCGAATGCGTTCGAAGGTTCGCGAAGACACCGATCTCGCCAGCCGTTTCTTGCGTGCCGCGACGGGTCGCCATCGAGTCGGCCCGACATTGGAGAGGCGATATGCGCGAAACGAAGAAAGATCCCGAGTGGAAGCGCGGGACGGAAACGTCAGATGCCCGGATGATCAACCCGATCTTCGCTCAGCCGGGCTCCATGGAGTCCGTGCCGCGATGGACACTGCCGGAAGACGAGATGTCGCCGGAAACGGTCTACCAGCTCGTCCACGACGAGATCCTTCTCGACGGCAACGCGCGGCAGAACCTCGCGACGTTCGTATCGACTTGGATGGAGCCGCAGGCCGACAAGCTCTATGCCGAGTGAAACGCCCCGGGACTGACGGAGGCTCCGTTTCCAAGATTACTTGGTTCTGGAGGAAGGAGTCTGTGTCGAGATGTCGAGACCCTTCGGAGTATCCGCTCGAGCTCCGCGGACGTGCTATCCGCATCGCTAGGGAGTCAGGTCATCCGATCACTGCCGTGGCCCGCGACCGCGATAGTCTCGTATGCGCACACCGCGTTTCTGTAAACGTGCACGCACCGTTTTGGGGTCGGCGCCGATTAGGCGGCCGACCTTTGCCAGCGACAGTCCCGATGCATAGAGGCGAACGGCCTCGTCGATCTGAGCCTCGCTCAGGCGCCGGTACCGCATCTCAACGCACTGCGGCTTCAGGTACCGCATGACCGTCGTCCGATCGCAGTCGAACTCGGCGGCCAGCCTCACGCCACCCCCGCCGTAACCAACCCGAAACATTGGCTGCCGTAGAGTGGAGCGAGTGGGCACGTGGCTGCCCCTGTGTGGCCACACCCCTGTTCCCGACGGATGGAGGATCGGTGGAAGCTCCCAGCGTGAAGATCACGCGCAACCAGTACGTGTGGGCGTTCTCGGAGGACATGCAGCCTGTCGTGACGGTGGACCCGGGGACCGTGCTCGAGCTCGAGACGAACGACTGCTTCACGGGTCAGGTCCAGAGCGAGTCGGACACCCTCGACGCGCTCGACACCGACCGCCTGAACAGCGCGACCGGTCCGATCTTCGTCCGCGGCGCCGAGCCTGGCGACACGCTCTCGGTCACGCTCCTCGACATCATCCCCGGCTCTCAGGGCTCCGCGATGGTCATCCCGGGCAGCGGCCAGCTCGTCGAGCTGTGCCAAGCGCCCGTCACGCGCATCATGAGGATCGAGGACGGCATGATCTGGTTGAACGAGAAGGTGTCGTTCCCGGTGAAGCCGATGGTCGGCGTGATCGGCGTCGCCCCAGCCGAAGGCAAGGTCATCACATTCCTCGCCGACAAGCACGGCGGCAATCTCGACGACACCGTCAACGGCGTCGGTGCGACGCTGCACTTCCCGGTGTTCCAGCCGGGCGGGCTGCTCGCCCTCGGCGACATGCACGCGTGCATGGGAGACGGCGAGATCTCGGACACGGGCGTGGAGTGCCCGGGCACCGTGATCGTCAAGGTGGACGTCATCAAGGGGAAGGCGCCGCGCTGGCCCGTCACCGAGACCGCCGACGCGTGGTACACGCACGGCACCACCACCGACAGCCTGACGCAGGCGATCAAGTTCGCGTGCGAGGACGCCGCGAACCTGCTCGTCTCCGAGTGGGGTTTCACGATGGAGGACGCGTTCATCTTCCTGTCGTGCACGGGCGACGTGGGTATCGCGCAGGCCTGCGACCCGTGCGACGGCAGCATCATCGCGCGTATGCGCGTCCCGAAGGTGGCGGCGTGCCCGGCGCCGTTCCGGAGGTGATGCGCATCCCCGTCTGAAGCGGGGCTCTCGGGGCAGGGATCCTCAAACGTCGTGCAAGTTCGAATCCGAAGGAGGGTGGGGGAATGACCGAACCCGGAGCAGAGGTCAAGCTCGCGAAGAACGCCATCGGACTGACGGACGTGCTCTTCCAGTCCATAACCTCGATGGCGCCGGCGGCCGCCATCGCCGCATCGATCCCGCTGGGCGCGGCGTTCGCAGGCGGCGCGCTGCCGCTGTCCGTACTCATCGCATTCGTCGGCATTCTCTTCACCGCGTGGGCCATCGGCCAGTTGGCCACCCACATCCCGGCGGCCGGCTCGCTCGCCACGTACACCGCGGCGGGGCTCAGCCCGAAGTTGGGCTTCCTCGTCGGTTGGTCGTACGCCGCGGTCGAAGTGCTCATCGTCCCCTTGGTGATGCTGCAACTCGGCTTCACCATCTCGGGTGAGTTGGGCGGCTACTTCAAGTGGATCACCCCGGGCAGCTGGTGGATCTTCATGGCGCTCGGCACCATCCTCGTGTGCTGGCTCGTCTACAGCGGAGTCAAGACCTCCACCGAGACGGGCGCGTGGCTCGGCGCCATCGAGATCGTCGTGTTTGTCGTGCTCGCCATCGTGCTCGTGGTGAAGGCCGGCAACGCCAACACGCTGGCCGTCTTCACTCCGCACTTCGCGAACGCGAAGGGCTTCTCAGGCTGGTCGGGCGTGTTCGCAGGCGCGGTCGGCGCCCTGCTCGCGTTCTCCGGGTTCGAGGCGGCGGCGCCACTCGCGGAGGAGACGAAGGACCCGCGCAAGAACATCCCGCGGGCCATCATGGGCGCGACCATCGGTATCGGCATCCTCTACGTCTTCACGACGTACGCCGCGACCGTCGCCTACGGCCCGGCCAAGTTCTTCACCTTCGCGACCTGGAACAACGGTGTGCCGTGGGACGGTCTCGCTCACGGCGTGTCCTTCATCTTCTGGATCCTCGTGCTGTTCGCCATCGTGAACTCGACGCTCGCCAACGCGAACTCCGGCGCCAACGTGTTCACGCGCACCGCCTACGCGATGGGACGCATCGGGGTGTTCCCGCGCGCTTTCGCGAACCTGCATCCCAGGTTCAAGACGCCGCAGTTCGGCGTGCTCGTCGAGCTCATCCTCGGTCTCGCGATCGCGTTCGCGCTCGGGTTCTGGCAGGGCCCGGTCACCGCGTTCGGCATCGTCGCGACGGCGCTCGTTGTGATCGTCGTGCCGGTCTACATGCTCGCCTGCCTCGCGTGCATCGGGTTCTTCGCGAGGCACCGTAAGGAAGAGCAGCACTGGTTCAGCCACATCGTCGTGCCGATCTTGGGCTTCCTGTTTCTGATCCCGGGCTTCCTGAGCGTGGCCGGCATCACCGGCATCCCGGGTCTGAGCTTCATCGCCGCGCTGACCGCGCCGTACTCGTACGCGCCGTGGGTCATGGCGGGCTGGGTGATCATCGGCATCGGTATGATGTTCTGGCTCGGCGCGAAGAAGCCGGACGCGATCGACGCCGTGGCGCACATCCACCTCGAGGACGAGGTGGAGTAGGCGCTCGAGGCTTCTCGGCGGTGGGCGCTGGCCGCCCTCGCCGGGGTATCGCGATCGACGGTGGGCCCGTCTGCGGAGCAGGCGGGTCCACCTGCGTCTTTTACTGCTTAGTGACTGCCGGGCGCGCGATTCGGTGGCGCTCAGCCCTCTGGAGTTGGCCCGGTTACGTGGGTGCGTGCCATTCGCGTGCCTTGTGTGCGGAAGACGGGCTGAAACGGCCCGCAGCCTACGAAGACCGTGCGAGACAACTTGGTACCGCACATGGCGTGTGACCTGCGACTATGCGGAGCTCAGCGAGACTGGTGGAATCCGCCTGAAACCCGCAGGTCAGGTTTCGAATTCCCTTGGGGGCACCACGATCAACGGTAGACCCGTCTGCACAACAGGCGGGTCTACCTGCGTCTTCTCCGATTGCGACGAGCGGTAGAGTGTCGGCCGAGGGGCACAGATGTGCCCAAAACGTGCCTTTCGTGCCCATGACGTGCCTGCGACGAGTGGTCTGATGCGAGAGCCGAGCGGTCCAGTGGGAGTTATTGCGACGCAAGCGCGCGCGAGGGACGGCCGGATCTGGTGCAGCGAGGGAGGCTGGAGACGGTCCCGGGCTACCGGGCGACTGCCAGATTCTAGGAGCATCAGTTTGCCCCTACAGGTTCTGCGCTGTGCCCAGCAGGGTGGCCTCGATCGCATCGGCCGCTTCGCGCTGCTGTCCGGGCAACACGTGGGCGTAAACCTGCAACGTGAAGGCTACCGTCGAGTGCCCGAGCCTCTTTGAGACGACATGCGGAGGTGTGCCGGCTTTCAGCAGGAACGTCGCATGAGCGTGGCGCAGGTCGTGGAAGCGCACGCCCGACAGGTTCGCGTTGCCTACTACTGTGCGGAACCGGCCCGACGTGGTCGATGGGCGGATCGGCTGCCCGGTGGGGGTGGCGATCACGAGATCGAGGTCAGTCCATTCTGTGCCGACGGCAAGCCGCATCTCGGCCTGCGCCTTGCGATGTTCGCGCAGCCGGGAAGTTGTGGCAGCCCCCAAGTCGACCGATCTCCCGTGTCCCGACTTGGGCTCCTTGAACGAGTACCAGCTGTGCTTTCCCTGCCCCACCATGTGTTCGAGCACGGGACGCCGTACGTGCGGAAGAAGGAGCGGGACGCCGTACGTGCAGTCGCTGTAGGATGACCGAAGACCGCCCCCAAAGGTGGAAGCGGTCTTCGTTGGTGGCGGGGTTTTCGGACCCGCAGCCCCCGCGTTTGACTTGATGAGACTGGCATCAGGCAGAGAAAATCTACCACAGAGCCTCTTCGCCTGAAACCCAGGCTGGGAGGCTTTCACGTTGAACGGCACGACGACACAGGCACGGATAGGCCACTGGCGGACCATCACGTTCGTGTGGTTCCCGAGCCGCGGCTGCTGACAGGTCTTCCGGTCGTTCCCGTTCGCGTCCCGGGGCGAGGCCCAGTGGTCGGCGCGTCGGGCGCTCGTCCGGTACTCGTGACACCAACCAGCGCGCGCCTTCGCCTACGTCGGCGGCATGCTCGGTCTCGGAGCGGTTGCCAAGGGTATGACATGGTAATGGGGGCTTCGCGAGACCCAGCGGTCGAGCATCGTTCTGCCTGGAGGGGGGCGTCTCAGTTGCAGGAGTCAGCGAGCACAGCCAGTACCTACCCAAAGGGTCTGATCTACCGGGAGGGTGACGCGGCGGATGCGATGTACTCCATCAGGTCCGGCGAGGTCAGGATCACAAAGAACATGTACGGGATCATGGTGAAGATCGCCGACCTCGGCCCGGGCCAGTGGTTCGGTGAGATGGCGCTTCTCAAAGGCGCGCCACGGTCTACGACGGCCATCGCCGAGACGCAGGTAGAGGTGGACGTCTACGACCTCGAGACCCTGACGGCGCGCCTCGCCGCCGAGCCGAGGTTCGCGTTCGCCATGATGCGGTCAATGTCCCAAAGACTGAGGCGGATCGACGACAGACTGACCGATCTCGTCGCCAAGGGACGCCTGCCCAAGAAAGAGGCCGCCGAACTCGGCCGGCACACCCTGTACTAGCCGTCGCTCAGCAGCGAACTGGGTCTTCGTGACCGCCCTGAACGCAGGGGCGGGAAGGTTGGCAGGCACGTGACAAGCCAAGGACCGAAGTCCTGCGGCCGCGTCTAGGTTCTCCCCAAGGGGCATCCGCACCCTTTTCCGGCGCACGCTGGGCCATGGCGACGCGCAAGTCTAGCCCAAGAGTTGCACACTAATCTCACATGTCGATACGAGCGCCGCAACATAGCTGACCAGAGGATCATGGCGCGGGATAGTTCGACCCTTTCGCCGATCAATCCTCTCGGTTTCGCGTTCACTTCGCCGTGCGCAAGATCTTGCCGTGGAACATGCCGATCTTCGGGATAGCAGGAGGCCCCGACTCTGATGAGCCGGGGCTTTCGTCATGTGCTGGTGGGCCATCGTGAATGATCTTGGAACCGGATGAGTCTCCTCCTGGGGCGGGTGGACCCCTGACCCGGGTGTCTTCAGTCCGCGAGGCTCCATCGCACGCTGCACGGAACTCGTCTTCCTCGGGAAGAGCACCAGGCGCGCTCGTCGCGAAAGACCTTCTTGCGCTGCTTACACATCGATAGACAACCAAGCACACTGGACGGTGTTGGCAGCGATCAAGCCGAACTCATTCGCCCCGGGTTTTCCGTCGGCTCGACCACGTGGGGGGCGTGCCATTCGCGTGCCTTGTGTGTGGAAGACGCGGTGAGACTGCCTGCAGCTAGCCGATGCTGAGCGGGACAACCTGATACCACAGATGGCGTGTGACCTGCGACGATGCCGCACTCAGCGAGACGAGTCGAATCCGCCTGAAACCCAAAGGTCAGGTTTCGAATTCCCTTGGCGCCCAACGGCGTTGGGCCTATGTCCACCGACTCGACATTCGGGCGTCGCCCTTCGGGTGGACAACCCGTCGGTAACCCCAAACAAGAAGCGGCGAGACGGAGGTGTGAGCCTCCGTCTCGCCGCAGCTCATTTCCCGCGTCGGCCTAGTTCAGCGTCGGCCTCGGCGCTCTCATCTCCGTCGACGCCAAGTACGGTCGCAGCTCGCGCAGCTCATCCGCGATCCAATCGGGCACCGGGAGGCTCCACGCCCGGCCCATCCCGGGCAAGATGTCCACTCACGAAGTGGTGACGCACATCGTCGATTCCGAGGGCGGCCTGGGCGGGCGCATCAAGCGTGCGATCGCCGGCGAAGAGGTGCCCCTTGTGACGGGAGGCCGTCACCCCGAGCCGGTTTGCGACCCGGAGCGGGACCTCGACGCGGATCTCGGGGTGCTCACCGCGAAACGCGAGCAGATGGCCGAGGACCTGCGTGATCTTCCTGCGGACGGGTGGGAACTCGTGGCGATCCGCCGAGAGGATCGCGTCTTGACCGTTCGCCAGGTTCTGATCCTCATGGTGCGCCACCTCGAGAATCATGTTGCGACCATCGAAGAGAAGAAGGCGGCCCTGGGTCTCTAGGGCGCCCGCACCGATAACGAACGAACGGCCGTCCCGGATGGGGCGGCCGTTCGTGTTCGAGCAAGACCCTCGGGCCGAGGGCCTGAAGGTCAAGCACCCCCCGTTCTTTGGGTCACCCCCCGGGTCCCGGGTCGTCACCGTCAACCCGGAGCCGTTGCGCCATGGCCAGTACTCGCTGCCCCAAGGGGGGAACGTACACAGAGGCGAGCATCGCCGCGTGCACGCAACCGACCTCTGGAGGCCCTCAGATGGATCACTACCTTCACCGTCTGCATGATCCCGAAACCGTGTACGGCGTGGTCCGCGACGTCTTCCTCGGCGCCTCGATCACGTGCTTCCTCTACGCGCTCCACCGCATCGCGAGCGCGCTCAAGCTGAGCGCACGCGTGAAGGCGCTCGATGAGTTCAAGGGCTCCTACGCCCCGGAGGAGCGCGAGATCCTGATCGAGAAGATCAGGGTCACGTCACTCCACTGCTAGGGGCAGAGCGCATGGAATACCGCGAACTCGGGCGCACGGGCTGGAAGGTATCCGAGATCGGCCTCGGCACGTGGGCGATGGGCAGTTCGTGGGGAGCGGTGGACGACAGCCAGTCGCTCGCCACCCTCAACCGAGCCCTGGATCTCGGCGTCAACTTCTTCGACACGGCCGACGTGTACGGTAGCGAGCCGCTGCTCGGCCAATTGC
>Ga0209748_1001441_pt1 | contig 11709 bp, 5 predicted proteins | sample BarGraIncu00421A_FD_185490 | JGI IMG/M metagenome (GOLD analysis project Ga0209748, IMG submission 185490) | Arctic peat soil microbial communities from Barrow, Alaska - Barrow Graham LP Incubations 004-21A (SPAdes) (version 2) | ecosystem: Environmental > Terrestrial > Soil > Wetlands > Peat... | reverse complement strand
TGACCGCTTCCTGCCTGAACTCTGGTGGAAAAGCTACTCCTTTTGCCATGTTGACTCCCTTCTGGAACACCCATTGTGTCCCATCTCAGGGTGTAAACGAAAGCGGGTCAACTCCAAGACTACTTATCATAGGTGTGTCGGTTCTAGTCGTTATCGGGTTGATATTGGGTCTTACCATAGGATTTAGCGGTGGAAAAAAGACTACGGAAACCAGTACTACATCCAATACCCAAACCACAAACAAGCAGACATTTACAAACGAGAACTGGAGTCAGGTTTGTTCTGACCCATCTGGATATTCAGGTTCCAAGGTAGAGGGTCTAGTCGGTAAGATATTTATCCCGCCAGAACAGGCAAGCGGTGGGGTGGCTATCCAGATGTTCGGCGACCTCGCCAACTCCGACTTGAACACCATAGTCTATTACTACGGTACTGACGCAGGACAGTTCGCCAATGGGGATCTAATAAAGGTAACGGGTACGGTTGGGAAACAGTTCACAGGACAAAACAAAATGGGTGCTACCCTAGTAGTTCCTACAATAAATGCGACAAAGGTTGAGAAGACTGACGCCACTGCTTTGATCAAGGGAGGAAAGGAAGTCGTCGTTGCTCAGCAACAAAACCAGAACGGCGTGGTCATAACAGTAGACAAGGCGGTACTTCGTGATAACGAAACAGACATTTTTGTTAGAGTTCAGAATAATCAGCCAGGGAAGAAAGCAAATTTCTACAGTTTTAATGCCAAACTGCAAGTGGGAAATCAGCAGTTCGATCTCGATAGTTCGAAGACGTCTCAATACGGTGCAATCCCTTCCGACATACTTCCTGGCGTAGAGATAAAAGGCGTACTGGTATTCCCTGCTATTGGCACTCCTGTGCCACCTACGGGTGCCGTTGCTTTGCACCTGGAAGCACATTCCGAGAACTACATGGCAACTTTTAATCCATACGTGTTCAACATCAGTTGGTAACTCGGCACACTTGCTGAGCAGTACGGGCGATTATTTGCGTCGGGGGTTGTGCATGAAGTGTTTGCGGTGTAAGAGTGTCACAGAAGCCGCCGGACTCAACTAGCGACTAACGACCATTGCGTCTCAGCGGCCCTTCACTATTGCCACTGAGACGGGTCCGACTTCTCAGTCGGCACAAGCTGGGTAACTTCAAGACCTTTCGGTGCCTGCACAAGGGGAATCGAAGGGTCTCTCCCGGGACGAGGCTTAGCTGAAGATGGCTGTGGGACGTTGGCATGGTTTGCTGCACGGAGAGCTTCCCGGTATTCCTTCTTAGCCGCCATATACTTGATATGACTGTCGGGCCCAGATGTTCCCGACCATGACTGCGGCGGCGATGATAAAGAATTCGACCATCAGAAAAATAAGACCTCCGATGATTGTGGCTATTAGGATAGTGTTAGCATTCATCAGCTCTCCTCGTTGTAGACGATGTTTAACTCAACTACTTAGATCTGACCCACAATGCTTGCACTTAATGGCCTTGGCCTTGATGGTCTCGGCACAATAAGGGCGAAGATTCGATACTTTACATCTGTACCCCCGAGGCCATCGGCGAATAGTACAGGCACGAGGTCCTTTGACCGTTTGACTTCCGAGTGTTATGTCAACCCATCACTGGCGTTAGCCGCTATATTTAAGGACAGAGGCTCATCCCCTGGCTTATAGATATCGAGACGACGCAGAATATACCCTGCTACTATGTAGAGTGAAATTATCGCCTTAAGCTTTCTTTTCGCCTTTGTAGAAACACCTGCAGACTTTAGGAATTCAATGAATCCGTCGGACACAATTGCGACGAGCCTGAAGAAAAGTGGCTCTTCTGTGAAGCCAAGTTCATCAGGGCCATACAGGTACGCTGCTGGTCCCCAGAGTTTCAGCAGTTCATCTGGCGACCTGCTTGCCTGTTGTGCTACTGGGCCGTCAACAATAAAGACTGCAGAGCCTACGTAGCTTGCAGCATAAATGTGCTGAATCCACCATTTGAACCAGTACATATCATCTTCGCTGAAACTGGCTAAATCCTTACGCAGGTAATATCCGAGTGCAGGTATTTTCGCCACTGGACTTCTACTCTGTCTCCGGAGATCCATGTTTCGAGCTTCAACCTCTTCAGCGGCAATACCTGCGATACAAACTGCAGGACCAGCAGGGGAAAAAGTGGTAAGGAACTCCAAATAATTGCTCTCATACCGTCTGACTACTTCATCTTCAAACTCTTGACGTATCCCGTCCATCGCGAGGTCCATGAACTTCGCAAAGTGCAGATCAAGTAATACATCTTCTCCAACGGTAGGAAGAATATCCATTGCCGCACCCCTTCTATCCCGAGTTGAACAAAAGCAGTATATCACGCTCCAATTACGGTTGATTTCGAGGAGGGGGGCCACCTCCACTAGTACTGTAAGCCCGTCCACTAATACTGTCGTCCACTAATACTTCCACTAGTACTAGGGTGTGGGGGGGTGTGACAGTATTAGTGGAATGGTCTCTTCTCCTGGTTGATAACTCTTGATTCTGTAACGACTCCGACGCGATCCCGACGAGAACTGCGAGCTGTCTTTTAGGGTCGGAAAAAGCCAGCAAATGCTTGGTTTGCACTACCCCCCACCCCGGGACCCCACTTCTGTCGGCCTGGATGCCCTTGAGACGCGTTCAAATCGCCCAGGATCGTCGCGCAATTCCTACCCCATGCACACAGGTACCATCGAGGCCTTTCGTGATCGGGAAGCGGGAATGAGACGGGAATGGACGAGAGGACGGAGGCGAGGGTCCCGCTTTGGTAGTATCGCTTAGATGGCTTGATACTGGGACTTCTGGCTGGTGGGCCGTACAGGAATCGAACCTGTGACCTTGGGATTAAGAGTCTTGCTTCCGCAGTAAACGATGGTTTGCTATGGTTGGCGAAGAAGGCCGATAAACCCCATGCCCATGCGGTTCTCACGGTCTGTGGTTGCCGGTGGTATATTGTGCCTCGCGCTGAAGCTGGTAGACAATAGGTAGACGCAGAGCAAGCACCCTGGAAAGAAACACCTGCACTTTTGACCGGCCTGACGGTCGACCTGTTCACGGCCTGCGTTAGCGTTGCTTGCTTGTGTCGACAGAACGGGGGCGCTCTCGCGCCGGTACTCGCAAGGTTCTATGCAACGCCTCTCTCGCATTCTCTCGGGGGGCGCAAGTCGGGGTCCTCGTTGCGATGCACCCGTATCGTTTCGCGGGACACGCTACATCGCGTTACATCGGGCGTTACATTCGCGTTACAAGGCACGGCTGTCGGCTTCAAGGACTCGGCGGCCAGGCGCGGTATTGGGCGGCTTCCCCGCGCAGGAGATCGAGCCTGATATGCTAATCCTCGAGGTCCCGGACTGCGCCCTCCAAGTCGGCCCAGGTGTTCAGCACATTCTCAAGCAGGGCCGCCTTGATTATCCCATGAAAAAGGAAAAGTATTTTAAGAAGATTATTGATACGTGTCCCAACTCACTTAGAGTGTTGAACAAGTACGAGAAGTGGACCCCTCAAGAACTAAAAGAAAACCAAGAGTACGTTGTGACGATAATGTGTGAGCATCACGGGATTACACGCTCTGTGCCATTTGAACTGGAAGACTAAGTGATCTTCTGCCTCTGAATGTGCACAAAGAATGCTCCAAACATACCGATCTTCCAGTCTGGTCTTATTAGATAACGCTCTCTTTCAAACCACCATCACTACAAACCAAGTATTTGTCACTGCGTGGTGATAAAATCCAGCAGTGGGGAATCCGGTTGAACTGCATTTAGTATTTCCGATGCGGATTCCCATGAGCGGCGAGCATGAGGGGAGCGGTGTCCAACTTATGACCAGTGACAGTCCTCTGAAGCCTGGGCAGACCGTTAGGGGCGCACTCTTTAACGAACCGATGCGGGTTGAAACGGTCGAACCCCACGGAGACGATACCTGGGTTGTAGGCTTTTCTGGTGTGCATACTGAGCGATTCAGGAGAGTTCATATCACTCCGGCAGAGCTTGCCACACTCACTATCCTGGACTCGACTTACAGCTACGATGGTGACGGCAAACTCCTTCGTCTGGGACTGCAGGCACATTCCCTTCGAATAGCCTATGAGTTCGACCCGTATTTTGGGCTTTCTATCTCCCGCGTAGATCCCTTGCCCCACCAGTTGGAGGCGGTGTACGAGTACCTACTTAAGCTTGCCCGTGTTAGGTTTCTCTTGGCGGACGATGCCGGTGCGGGGAAGACGATAATGGCCGGTCTCCTCCTACGCGAGCTTGAACTACGCGGGCTGGCAGAAAGAGTCATGATAGTCTGCCCTGCGAACCTGGCCTTCCAGTGGCAACGGGAACTTCGAGAGAAGTTCGATGAGAAGTTCCTGGTCATGAAGGGGTCGGACATACGGGACCAGTTCGGTGTGAACCAGTGGATGGAGCAGAACCGGGTCATCACCTCGCTTGACCTTGCGAAGCGAGAGGAGATCCTTCCAAGCCTGAAGCAGGTTCATTGGGACATGGTCGTGGTGGACGAGGCCCATCGTATGTCTGCCTCAGACGAGAGCCACAAGAGCATGCGCTATAAGCTCGGGGAGCTACTTCGAGATTCCACCGACCATATACTCTTGTTGACTGCGACGCCCCACAAAGGTGATCCCGCCAACTTCAGTCTTTTCCTCCAGCTGCTAGACAAGGATGCTTATGCAGATGTTAAGTCCATCCAAGAAGCCATGGATCGACGCCGAGCCCCCTTCTACCTTCGAAGAGTCAAAGAGGCGATGGTCTATTTCCCAACGCAGCAAGATGACGGTAGCTGGGTCGCAAAAAAGATATTCACAAAACGCATTACGCATACCGTTGACTTCCTGATCGATGGAGACGAATTCGAGCTTTATAGGGCGATTTCGCGTTTCGTAAAGCAGCAAAGTGCCAGAGCTGCCGCGCGAGAGGAAGACAATAGGGCTCGCGCTGTAGGTTTCCTGATGTCACTGTACCAGCGCCGACTTGCATCTAGCACGCGTGCCATGAAGAAATCTCTTGAGAACAGAGTCAAACGCCTGGAAGACGGACTCGCGAACGCACAGGTGCTCGCGAGCCAGGCGCCGCCGAAGCTTCCAGACCTCGAAGAACTCGACGAGATGGAGGACTACGAGCGCGAGAGACTTGAGGCGATTCTTGACGCGATAACGATAAGCGGCAATGCTGACCAGATTCGCGAGGAAGTTGAGGAGCTAAAGCAACTCGCTGAACAGGCGCAGAAGGTTGAGGACTCGGGCACTGAAGCCAAGCTCGCGAAGCTCAAAGAACTGCTTCACAAGGAAGGGTTCTTCGACGAGCGTGAGAAACGGCTCCTTATCTTCACCGAGTTCAAGGACACCCTAGACTATCTTGTTGAGCGCCTCAAGGAGTGGGGATTCACTGTTGGCTACATTCACGGTGGCATGAAGCCGGGTACCCGAGACGACCCCGGCACTCGGATTTTTGCAGAACAACAATTCCGAGAAGCCGTGACCCAGGTGCTCGTCGCAACAGAAGCGGCGGGTGAGGGGATCAACCTACAGGCGTGCAACATCCTGTTCAACTACGATATTCCCTGGAACCCGAACCGCCTTGAACAGCGTATGGGCCGAATACACAGGTACGGCCAGGAAAAAGACTGCCTGATTTTCAACTTCGTGGCAACAAATACGGTAGAGGGCAGGGTACTCCAGCGGTTGCTGGAGAAGCTGCAAGAGATCCGGGACGCCCTCGACGACGATGCGGTCTTCAACGTGGTAGGTGAAGTCCTACCCCCTGCTCATATTGAGAGGGTCTTGCGCGATTATTATGCTGGGAAACTGGGGGACGAAGACCTGGAAGAGCGCATGCTTCGTGACGTCGATGAAAGCCAGTTCAGATCGATCTGCCAGAACGCCCTTGAAGGTCTCGCGACCAAGAAGTTGAACCTCGAAATGCTAATCGAGCGAAAGGCACTCGCCACAGAAAAGCGCATGGTTCCGGAATCGATTTCCCGATTCATCCTTGAAGCCGCAGAGTATGTACCGCTTCGCTTGAAAGTCATCTCCGATCTGCCGCACACCTTTGAACCCGATAGAACCCCGACAGTCCTTAAGCGATACGAAGCGGACCCGGACTGGAAACTTGCACCACTGGCCAATAAGTACCCTCGTTGTTCCACTGATCGAGAGACAGCAGACAAGAATACTCTGGAGTGGGTTACACCGGGGCATCCCTTCTTCGAGGCAATCAGACGTCATGCATATTCCGAAGCAATGGAATCGCTCAGTAAGGGAGCCTGTTTCTTCTCCCTTGAGCATGAGGAGCCGTCCCGTATAGATTTCTACCGCGCTATGGTCGTGGACGGTCTTGGAGATACGATCCATGAGAAGCTTTTTGCTATCGAGATCAGAGATGGGGAAGAGCCCGTCCTTGTAGAACCTGGGACACTGGGCAATTTCGAGCCCTGTAGTGCCCCTCAGGAACTCCCAAAGGTGTCTTTAACCCCTGAGGCCAGCTTGTGGCTTCAACAAAACGCATTCTCACCTTTCCTTGAAGAAGCCAGGACAGAGAGGCTTGCCGAGATTGAGCGCATTGCAGACCACGTGGAGCTTTCCTTGAATGAACTGGTCCAGAGGGCCGATGACGAGATTGGCCGGGCCATGGTTGAGGTTGAAAAGAAGGTTACTGGTGCCGAGGGCCGCTTAGCCCAGGCGAATTTCCGCCACTCGGAACTTAGGCACCGGCGGGACAGACGACGCAGGGAACTTGAACAGCAGCGTTCGCTATCACTACAGGCCATTACAAGAATATCTAGCATACTCGTTTTGCCTCACCCCGAGAGCGGAAGCCCTGATGTAATGAGACTTCGCCAAAACCCTGAAACCGAGGCCATTGCGATGAAGGTGGCAATGGAATACGAGCGATCCCAGGGTCGACAAGTTTACGACATCCACGAAAAGAACCTTGGCTACGATGTTACGAGCGTGGACCTTATCTCTGGAGAATTGCGGTTGATTGAGGTCAAAGGTTTGGGGGCTCCGAGTGGCACAATACTTTTGACCCCGAATGAAAGACGGGTAGCTGAGGACCGGCGTGACTGTTACTGGCTGTATGTTGTTACAGACTGTAATAAAGAACCAAAACTTCAGGATCCTATAAAGGACCCTGCTAGTTTCGAATGGCACGAAGTCGTGAAGGTCCAACACTACTGGCTTGATATAAATGCGATGGTTGAGCCTATGCAGGTAAGTGAAGATGCACCCCAGTATGGAGGTCCAGATGACTCCTGAGAGACTGCGAGAGCTTATCGACCGTGGTGAGACTCTGGACGTGGAGTTCAAGGGCGAGCAAAAGAGACATCTCAATGATGCAGACCTGATTGAAGCTGTGGTATGTCTTGCAAACCGCAGCGGTGAAGAATCTGGCTGGCTTCTTGTCGGAGTAGAAGATGATGGAACGGTAACGGGAGCAAAGCCCCGCCATCCAGGTGGGAAAACAGATCCTACTCAGGTCCAAGCTTTGATTACCAACCGTACACGCCCTTCGTTGTCGTGTCATAGCAGCATGCTTGAAATCGATGAGAAACCTGTCCTCGTTATCGAAGTGCCACCTTCACGGACACCGGTTGGGACCAGCGATGGGAAATACATTCACCGCGTGATAGGGGGGAAGGGCTCTCCCGAGTGTAAACCCCTGCACTTCCACGAAATGCAGTCACTACAGGCACACAGACAGGTTCTCGATTATTCAGCACTCTCGATCGCCGAAGCGACATGGGAAGATCTGGATCCACTTGAGTTTGAACGCTACCGTCGAAGCATACGTGAAAGTCGAGGGCAGGGAGACACTTCCCTTCTGGACCTTCCAGACCTGGAACTGGCAAAAGCTCTCGGTGCGGTTATGGCTAACCATAGTGTTACCGAAGTAAGGGTCTTGGCCTTACTTCTCTTTGGGAAAGAGGAGGCGCTGCGTCGGTTGATGCCGACTCACGAAGTTGCATTCCAAGTTCTCGAAGGTATTGAAGTTAAAGCAAATGAGTTCTACCGATGGCCACTGCTGCGTGTGATGGACGAGGTTCTTACGCGATTTCGTGCTCAAAACAGGGAGGACGAGCTTCTGGTAGGCATGCTTCGCATTGGTGTACCTGACTATCCGCTGCGAGCATTTCGAGAGGGTCTAGCAAATGCCTTGATACATCGCGACTATACACGTCTTGGGGCAGTGCATGTGCAGTGGCAGTCGGACCGCATCGAGATATCAAGTCCCGGTGGATTCCCTGAGGGCGTGAATCTTACTAACTTGCTGGTAACACCTCCTCGTCCCAGAAACCTTCTTCTTGCTGACGCTTTCAAACGAGCTGGTATTGTAGAAAGAATTGCCCGTGGCATAAGCACTATATTCTATGAGCAAATCCGCAACGGCCGCCCGGCACCTTCCTATGACAACAGTACCGATACAGGTGTCATTTTGACGCTTCCAGGGGGCAAAGCAAACCTCGAATTTGTCAAGCTTGTGGTTGAAGAGAATCAAGCAGAAAGGCTCCTTTCGCTGGACGAGCTTTTATTGCTTAATTCCTTGTGGCAGGAGCGTTCCATCGACACCGGTCGTGCTTCGACTTTGATTCAGCGTCCAGAAGCCGAGGCGCGCGCCGTGCTTCAGCGATTAGTAGAATCAGGACTGGCAGAAGCGCGCGGCGAAAGGAAGGGTCGTAGTTACCACCTCTCGGCTAAAACCTATCAGAGACTCGGGGAAAGAGCTGCTTATGTCCGCCAACGCGGGTTCGAGCCTCTTCAGCAAGAACAAATGATTCTGCAATATGTGCAAAAGCATGGCCAGATTACCCGAAGAGATGTTGCGGAGCTTTGTCAGGTTTCCTCATCCCAAGCTCGAAATCTGTTAACGCGTCTCGCAAGGAAGGGCGATATTGTGCTTAAAGGTCAGCGCCGTGGAGCTTTCTATGAAATCGCGTCCAAAGATATGGACACGTCCAAAACAGATATGGATAAAACCATAAAATCCAAAAGCCCATCCAAAGGCAAGAAGGAACCATGATTCCCTCCACGTGTAAGCGCCTGGCTGAAGTTGACTTCCCCCTCGCGGAAGTCTCTCGGCAATCCGCACGTGAGAAGTCCATCAGGCACGGCCACCCTTCTACACTTCACCTCTGGTGGGCCCGTCGTCCTCTGGCAGCCTGCAGATCCATTCTTCTTGCGCTCCTTTGGCCGGATCCCTGTGACGAGAACTGTCCAGTAGAGTTTAAAGAGAAGGCGAGAGAACTCCTGCCGAATGTCCAGGGCAAGGTTGGCCCGAAGGACGCGGACCTGAGAAGGTCACTACTCAAGTTCATCGCGGACTTTTCAAACTGGGACCTGTCCTCAAACCAGCAGTACCTGGAAGTGAGCAGAGGGCTGGTGAAGGCTGCCTACGGCAACGAGGCCCCTCTGGTGGTTGACCCGTTTGCAGGCGGAGGCTCCATACCTCTGGAGGCTCTTCGTGTTGGCTGTGACTCCTTCGCAAGTGACCTCAACCCAGTGGCCTGCCTTATCCTGAAAGTCCTTCTTGAGGACATACCACGTTGCGGTCCTGACCTAGCGGAGCAACTGAGAAATGCCGGTGCAGAGATTAAGGAGGAAGCAGAGGAGGAGCTTGCAGACCTCTATCCAGGGGACCCGGACGGCTCCAAGCCCATAGCTTACGTCTGGGCACGAACCGTAAGGTGTGAAGCCCCAAACTGTGGTGCCGAGATTCCACTCATGCGTTCCTTCTGGCTCTGCAAGAAGGCCAGCCGCAAGAGGGCTCTGCGCTATCAGTTGGAAAAACCGAAGGACAAACAACCGTGCGTTTCCTTCGAGATATTCGAACCGGAGAAAGACAAGGAGGTCACTTCGGGTACCGTAACAAGGGCAAAAGCAACATGCCTCTGCTGCGGTACGGTTCTTGCGCCGGAGAGAGTAAGAGCCCAACTCTCAGCTCAGCGGGGTGGCGCCGATGTCATCTTCGACGAGGAGGGAAACCGCACTGGCGGGGCGAGACTCTTGGCTGTTGTTACCCTCAAGCCGGGCGAGCAGGGTCGCTTCTATCGTGTACCCACAGACGGAGACTACGAAGCCGTCTGGAATGCACATAAGCGCCTCGAAAAGGTGATGAAGGAGAAGCTTCCTGGTGGGTTAAGTCCTGTGCCGGATGAGCCAACCCCATCTGGTGGTGGTTCAGGAGCGGGTAGGGCCTTTTCTATCCAGAAGTATGGAATAGTGCAATGGGGTAATTTATTCACCTCTCGGCAGAAGCTCTCGTTAATTGAACTAGTCGCACTGGTGAGGAAAAACTCCAATGAAGAAACCTACCAGTCATCAGTGATATCTGAGTTAGTAGCGTTAGCTGTTGGGCGGATTACTGATCAAATGTCGAGTTTGGTTCGATGGCTACCTTCCATAGAGGCCGTAGGAAGCACTTTTGGGCGACCAGCCTTACCAATCATGTGGGATTTCTGTGAAGCATGCCCCATTGGTACTGCGTCAGCCAACTTCACATCAGCACTCGCTTGGGTAGAAAAGGTCACAATCAATATTAGCAAAGTCGCGAATTCGGCGGCTCAGGTACAACAGGCAGATGCAACGAAATCGCCCTTGTTGAGAACAAGCTCCAATGTATTTTTTACGGATCCACCATACTATGACGCTGTTCCCTATGCTGACCTTTCTGATTTTTTCTTTGTGTGGTTAAAGAGAGCTTTGCCAGAAAACCCTCTTCTTGGGGATCCATATAACCCTGACAACGCCTTAACCCCGAAATCCAGAGAAATAGTCCAAAACGAAATAGCATTCAGCGAAGAAGGTAATCCTAAAGATGGGCTTTTCTATGAGGAGTCAATGGCTAGAGCCTTTTCCGAAGGCCGCCGTATTCTTAAGGAAGATGGCATCGGTTGCGTCGTGTTTGCACACAAGACCACGGAAGGCTGGGAGGCTCTTATCTCCGGAATAATCGGAGGTGGATGGACCATCACGGGGTCATGGCCGATAATAACTGAGCGATACTCACGCCCCCGCGCCCGAGACTCCGCCGCCCTCGGCACGAGCGTACACCTAATCTGCCGCCCTCGACCTGAAGACGCACCAGTAGGCGACTGGGCAGAGGTCCTGAGGGAGCTGCCCAGAAGGGTGCGAGCTTGGATGGATCGCCTCCAGGATGAAGGAGTAAGGGGTGCCGACCTCGTTTTCGCCTGCATAGGTCCTGCCCTCGAAGTCTACAGCCGCTATTCACATGTTGAAACTGCAGAGGGCACCGAGGTGCTACTCGCCGAGTATCTCCAGAAGGTATGGGAGGTAGTGGGAAGGACAGCACTTGAGCAGGTCCTTGGCACCGCTGAGGCAAGTGGTACGTCTGCTGCCCTTGAAGAAGATGCCCGTCTTACCGCGCTCTTCCTTTGGACTTTGCAGTCTACCGATGGAGAACAGGCTCTGACTGCTTCAGCCGAAGCCGGAGATGAGGATGAAGTAGCTTCCGGTTCGAAGCCCTTGGGATACTCACTTATGCACGATGTGGTTCGCCGCTTTGCTCAACCTCTTGGGATAGGGCTGCCCGACTGGCGGAGCGTGTCAACGATTTTGAGACACTTGCCTGAAGAGTTTACTGTAGCACCACCTCGCTTTCCGACTCTCGTTCCGGCTTGTTGATCCAGACTTCCGCAGGCAGAGCCAGCGGTCGCGGCCTCT
>Ga0209748_1001433_pt1 | contig 11725 bp, 11 predicted proteins | sample BarGraIncu00421A_FD_185490 | JGI IMG/M metagenome (GOLD analysis project Ga0209748, IMG submission 185490) | Arctic peat soil microbial communities from Barrow, Alaska - Barrow Graham LP Incubations 004-21A (SPAdes) (version 2) | ecosystem: Environmental > Terrestrial > Soil > Wetlands > Peat... | reverse complement strand
TGGACATCAACTACGCCTCCAAGGCGAAGGGGCAGGACGCCCTCTTCGGCGATGACCTGGCACACCTGGAGGCGGAGTCGGAGCTGGTGCGCGAGTTCCTGGCCAGCGGCGATGACACGAGAACCGTGAGGCCGGGGCTCTCCCGGCGCGACACCCGGCGGCAGATGGCGAAGTTCGCGTCCGCGGCGCTCGACCTCGGCGTCTTGGAGCAGCTGGGTCTTAGCTGCCGCGAGGGGAGCATCACGCTCTCCCGGCGAGGCGACCTAAGTCAGGACTTCGGTGGTTCGGCGGCGGAGTTGCTCCCCGGCCAGGAGGTCCCGCCGGCTGGGTTCGACACCGGTGGCGACCCCGAGGACGACTTCGACCTGACCCCGGACGAGGACCTGGGAGATGTGGAGATGTTCGCGGAGATGATCGGTGGCTTCCTCGAATCCGATGCCCCTCGATGGACGATGGGGGGCGCCGGGAGTGCGCGGGCAACGATGCTCTATGTGCGGCGACTCGCCGCTGCCGCCGAGGACCTGGGAGTGATGGATCAGATCGCAATCTCCATCGAGGGCGATAGCATCGTCTTGAGTCGCAGCGACTAACCCACGCGGTGTGGGAGAGCACCACCGCACATATCTATATATGCGCACTGTGAACCCTTCTCCGGAGCATCGGGGGAGGGTTCCTCTGCGTTGCCGATCGACAGAAGCCGCGAAACTATCACTAAAATATCATGTCAGACCAACCCGCTATAATCTTCCTAGTAAAGAAATGACTACCAGGAGGAGCGTGGCGGAGATGGCGAACAAGAGTCGACCAGCGGAGAGCCCCCGGCGAAGGGCCGGCGGGAGGACATCCGACAGCGCTGGCCGCGCTGCCGGGAACAGGCCGCGGAGGTCCTCGCAGGCAGCAGCGCCGCTTGCGCTGCTTACGCGCGAGCAGGAGGTCGAGCTTGCTCGTCGCTCCGGCGGCAAGGGCGGCAAGGAGGCCTTCGACACGCTGGTCGAGCGGAACGTCGGGCTCGTGGGCTTCATCGCCCGCGGGTATCGCAACCGGGGTTTGGACTACGACGAGCTGATGCAGGAGGGCCATCTCGGGCTCATCCACGCCGTAAAGAAGTTCGACCCCGCCAGGGGCTGCAAGCTCTCGACCTACGCAACGCCATGGATTCGGGAACGCATCGTGAGGGCTCTGGCTGCGAAGGGGAGTCCTTTCTGTCTGCCCACGGAGAAGCTGGGCCGGATTCGGAAGCAGCAGGCGGTGCTTCGGCAGCAACTGCGTCGGGAGCCTACGGCAGAGGAGCTGGCGGAGTCCCTTGCGGACGATGCTATGACGGTCGAGGACATCCGCAGCGTGCTCTATGCGATTTCTCCCGTGTCATCAATGGACATCAGGGCCGGCAACGATGGCGCGTGCGCCATCTCGGACCTCATCGCCGACGACAAGGTCGCCGATCCCGCATCCGACCTGATTCGCGAGGAGCTCCGTGAGCTGCTCGACGGGATCCTCCGCGGCCTGCCGGAGCGGGAACGCATCATCATCGAGAGTCGGTTCAGCCGCGATGGGGACAGCCCTGAGACCCTCGGCCGCCTGGGTGAGCGACTTTGCCTTTCCAAGGAACGTGTTCGGATGCTGCAGAAGAAGGCCCTGGGGTCTCTGCGCAAGACGCTGGTGGAGCGAGGTGTGGATATCAGGGACTTCCTCGCCGCCTGAGATCAGCGCGACACACTTCGTAGGAGCCCTTCTCCGGATCATCGGGGGAGGGTTCCTTCGCAGCGCGGGTCCGAGATTAACAAGATGAACAGGGTTCAACAGACTCCGGCCGCAGCGAGGCGAGAAGCTCTAAGGACCATTCCTTCGCCGGCACATATATATGTGCGCTGTCCCGAGCCCTGGGGATCGGCGGAGCCTCGCTCTGGGGAGTTTCCCCTGCTCCGGCGTATATGTCGGGCTTGTCAGGGCCCTCCCCGCAGGGTATCCTCTACCTCGCTCGTTGACAGGTTTGACCGCGGTTGGTCGATGGACCCGCTGTCCAATTGATTGTCCAATTGAAATGCCCGCAAGGGCCCCGAAATGGACAGCGAGGGGGATGGCATCGGAGGGTTAAACCGCAGGTCAGGCACACATTGCGGGGTGGAGCAGTCTGGTAGCTCGTCGGGCTCATAACCCGAAGGTCGTCGGTTCGAATCCGGCCCCCGCTACCAAAGAAGTGAACGAACGGCCGTCCCGATCTGGGGCGGCCGTTCTGCTCGTCACGCTCGGAGAAGGGTGGCAAGTGCGCAGTTGGTCCTCAGGCCGCAGGGGATCTTGTGAGCTTCCGAACGTCGCGATCCGAGCCCCGCTACGAAGGGAACGTGACAGCCCGGAGGTGACGGGACTCCTGGGCCGTCGAGCTTCGCGCAGGTTCAATCGCATGCCCTAGCGCGCAGCGTCGAAGTAGTCCCGGAAGAGGCTCTCGCAGAAGTCCTCATTGGACGAGGTCGAGTGGGCAACCACAATCGGGTCATAGGACAGATCCTCGCAGATTGTCAGGCCGTCGAGACACACGCACATCCCCTCTGCTGCGACAGACTCCGCTGGCCTCTGAAAGCCGCTCAGCCCTACGAAGAGACCGAGCACGGGCAGTTCGTTTGCACGGAACCATGCTGGAAGCGACGCCCATCCTCCGCCTGCACCCAGCCGCCACTTCCCGAGGCGACTCGTGAAGACCTCCACGTCATTCTTCGGCACAGGGTTCGCCCATCGCTTGGCTTGTCCCGCGACGCGGTAAGGCTGAGTTGCCAAACGCCTGGGCCCAGACGCGCGATCGGGCCGATAGATTCCCCAGAAGTCGATCCCGCCGTCCCCGGACAGCCGTGTCACGTCCGCCTGCTCTGGGTCGGCACCGTATGTTCGCAGCAGAGCGCGACACACACGCTCAAACCTCGCATCCCCAAAGTCAGGCCGTCTCATGTCCTCAAGCATCCGCTGCCTGAGGGCGATTCTGTTTGCGGCCGCCAAGCCATCGCCGCCGGGTAGCTCAGCGACATGCACCAGGCAACCGCTGTGCCGGTCGCCTTGCCAGACGTAGTTGGTCGCAACAGCCCGTGCCCGCGCCGCGCTAAGCTCGGAATCGATAGCGGCGATCAGGGCGTCCAAGCGTTCGGCCGCTGCGTCCGTGGCCTGCCAATCCGACAGGGAGCCATCCGCGGCCGCAATGCGGCCGGCAAGCCAGTCCAGCACGTCGACGAACGGCTCCGATCCGGCGAGAAGCTCTCTCGCGAGTGTCGGACTGTTAGGGAGTCGTCGGGCGGCTACCAGCATGTCCTAGTCCTCGGCAGCCAGCTGGGCACTCAGGAGCTGGATCTGGCCGGCGCAGTCTTCGCGCAGGTCGCGAAGCAGACGCACGAACTCAGCCTTGTGGGGTTCGTCTCTCATGATTTCGAGGACGGGCAGCTTTGAAACCACCGACTTCGAGTTCCGCAGCATCTCGAGGAGAGCGGCGACGTCGAGATCCTGACCTGCCTCATCCTGGAGGGCTTGGGCGTACGCCTTCTCCAGAGGCAAGTCGTCGTTCAAGAACCGATCCAGGAGTCCCTTGTGCTTGCTCTCGAGCAACTTGGCAAAGCGATCCCGGAGATCGGGGTTCACTTTGGGGATTCGGGGCGAGGTCGCATCCTCCGGCACTTCCTTCCTGAGCCGAAGGAGTGTCTTGAAGTTGTCGGCGTCTGTGAACTTCTTCGACCGGTCATCCCATCCTAGCCACGCCTGCAGACTCGGCTTGGCGAAGACACCTTCGTTGAACACAGCGAAGTCGTCTTCCTGCAGGGTGTCGCCCCAGTCCTCGTCCAGAAGCGCTTGCTGGAACGCGGAGTACGAGCGCAAGAGCCGGTTAATCTGCATGACGCTAATGCCGGTTTGCTGACGTAGCTGCTGCGCATCGCGCCTCGTGTCGTGGAGATACCGGGCCTTCTGGAAGGGCCCCCACTCCTTAATTCCCTCAATGTGCCTGAGGCCTTGGATGTGCCACGCGACGTCGGCGTCGCTTCCCGTATAGACCAGCACGTCCACAGACGCGTAGCTCTTCTTGGCCGCGTCCGTGATGCCGGCGAGCAGCGACGGTGTCTTGGTAATGGTCTTCAGGGCGCCCAAACGGCGGTTGCCCTCGAGTACCAAGTAAGCTTGACGGTCGTCCTCGAGCTTGAAGAGAAGGGGCTTGATGACGATTCGGTCGATCGCTAGGAATCCGTTGGTGCGTATCTTGGCGATCAGGTCCGTGAGCCCGATGCGGTCCTCGGCAAGCTTGGTCAGGACTTGCTCCTGAAGCTGTGGGTCGACGATCTCCTGGTCGGTGAAACCGTCCGGAGCGTCCTCGCGCAGCGACATCAACCGTGGGTTGCCCGGATCCAGGAACAGTTGTGCTAGGTCGACGTGCTCGGGCACCAGCGACAACAGGGCAGTATCTTGTGGCGCGGCTTGTGGCGTCATGGTTCCCCCAAACCTCTAAGATGGCATGTGGCACCATCAGACTGAGGCACATGCTCCGCACGATCAAGCCGAGCCTGTGCCGGCGCTTGGATCGCGGGATGGAGGTCCACTTATACGTGCAGACCCCGCCGCCCACCACACCAGCTACGACCCGAACGATGAAGGGCAATCGGGCCAAGAACACGAAACCCGAGCTGCTGCTCCGTCGGCTGCTCCGAGAGGCCGGTCTTCCGGGGTACCGCCTCCACTGGAAGAAGGCGCCTGGGCGACCGGACATCGCGTACCCCGGTAGGAAGGTAGCCGTCTTCGTGAATGGCTGCTACTGGCATCGGTGCCCGCACTGCAACCCGCCGGCGCCGAAGGCGAATGCCGAGTTCTGGGAGGCCAAGTTCGTGGCCAACGAAGCACGCGACGCGCGTCAGCTCGCGGAGTTGGAAGCGGCGGGCTGGACGGTCATCACGGTATGGGAGTGCGAGCTCAAACGAGATCCGTCGTCTGCGGTACGGTCCGTGATCGAGGTACTGCAGCGGTAAGGCCATTGTCACACCTGCGTGGCATCTTGGGATCCGAGGAGGACGCCATCATGTTGAACCTGGCCAGCGTCGATCGAGAACCTGTACTCTGCGAAGAGCCCCGCGTTGCGTACTGTCCGGGGCAGATGAACATCACCGGAGGGTCTCACTTGCCGGACTGGGATATTCAAGGCGCCATCGCCACCCATCGCCCGTTTCGTTTCATCGATCTGTTCGCCGGTATCGGCGGCTTCCGGATTGCATTCGAGGCTCTTGGCGGCGAGTGCGTATTCTCCTCCGAGTGGAACCCCTATGCCGCGCGGACGTACGAGGCGAACTTCGGCGACCCGCCGCACGGGGACGTCACGCTGCAGTCCACGAAGGACAGCATCCCTGCGCATGACCTGCTGTGCGCTGGATTTCCGTGTCAGCCCTTCTCGATCGCAGGCGTCTCAAAGCACAATGCCCTGGGCCGGGCTCATGGGTTCAGCCACCCGACACAAGGCACGCTCTTCTTCGAGGTAGTTGAGATCCTGCGGGAGCGCCGCCCTGCGATGTTCCTTCTCGAGAATGTGAAGAACCTGGTGAGTCACGACAAGGGACGCACCTTCAAGGTGATCACCGAGACCCTGACCGAAGAACTGGGCTATTCGCTCTCATGGTCGGTTGTCGACGCCGGCGCGCTGGTTCCGCAGCATCGCGAGCGCGTTTACCTCGTGGGATTCAGGGATCCGGTTGGCTTCGAGTTCCCGGAGCTACCGGCTCACGGGCCTGCGCTCCGCACGATTCTCGAGCGAGACGTCGACCCGAAGTACACGCTCTCTGACAAGCTTTGGAAGTACCTACAGGGCTATGCAGCGAAGCACAAGGCCAAGGGCAACGGCTTCGGCTTTGGCCTTGCTGACCTCGACGGCGTGACACGGACGCTGAGCGCGCGCTACTACAAGGATGGGTCAGAGATCCTCATTCCTCAGCCGGGCGCCAATCCGCGTCGGCTCACACCCCGAGAATGCGCGCGACTGATGGGGTTCCCGGAGAAGTATCGGATCGTGGTGAGCGACACGCAGGCGTACAAGCAGTTCGGCAACTCGGTTGCCGTTCCAGTGGTCGCGGCGGTCGGGGAAGCCATGCTGACCGCGCATGAAGGCGCACAGACAGACGCTGGCAGGGCGGCCTGCGCATAGTCGACCAGCTCAGGGGGAGTGACGGTGAATCTCGGAGATGCCTTCGACAGGATTGCGCACAAGCGAGTAGCGCTCGTCGACCTGCCGCACATGGGGTCGAACCAGCACGAGATCAACGGCGTGGCTGCGCTGCGTGACTTCTTCGAGACCTCGGAGAAGGTGACAGGCTCGATGACCTGGATGCGCTTCGCTGACGACGCGGACGCAGTGCCGGTTTCCGGGGAGTTCACCTTCTACGATGCCAGGGAGCGGGGCGCCGAGCGGACGGGACGGTCCGAATGGCGGCTCTACTACAAGGGCGATGGGCTGTTGGGCTCACGCCCCGGCGATCTCTTGGTGATGGCGAGAACGAGAGGCGGTGAGATTCTCGCCCTGGTGTTCGAGCAAGGCTCGGGATGGGAGAGGGCGGCGCTTGAGCTCTTCCCGATCTCGGGCTCAGGCGGAGCAGTGCGCCTCCTCTCGCAGCAGATCCTGTGTGAGACGGAGCTGGATCTGGTCCGTCGCGCGGTGCTGGACCAGCTCGAAATCGATTTCACTGTCCACGAGCCGGACCTCGAGGGCGTTGTTGTCGAGAAGTTCGGCCTCACCTTCCCATCCACCGCGGCAATGAGTCGGTTCGCCCGCGAGCGGATGCCGGCCATGGGAGCGACCGCCGACGAGGCACTCTGGGCGTGGATCGACATGGAGGAGCGGCTCTTCCGCGCTCTGGAGCGAGTGATCGTGGGCGAGCGACTCGAGCGGGGGTTCGCCTCGGTCGACGACTTCCTGACCTCGTCGCTGTCGGTGCAGAACCGGCGCAAGTCCAGGATGGGACATGCCCTGGAGAATCACTTGGCGGCGGTGTTCGACCGTCATGCAGTGGCGTATTCCCCGCAAGTGCGCACCGAGGGGAACAGGACCGCGGACTTCATCTTCCCAAGTGCTGACGCCTACCGCGACCGACAGTTCCCCACAGCACGTCTTACCGTGCTGGCTGCCAAGTCGACGTGCAAGGACCGATGGCCGCAGGTTCTTGCCGACGCCGATCGCATCCCCGTGAAGCACCTGTGCACTCTCGACACCGCCCTGAGCGGATTCCAGATTGCGGACATGTTGTCCAAGCAGATCCTGCCTGTGATGCCGGCGCGCGTTCTCTCGGGGTACTCAGGCGTAACGGGAGCCGGCGAGATACTCAATGTCGCCGGCTTCATCGACTTGGTTCGCGAACGGGTGTGACCCGGCGCTTGGCGCTCAGGTGCGGTCTGAGTCGCTATGCTTGGGCGCATCCCACGCTCGACCACAGGGGGATCGATGGCTCGACGGAACAAGGGCTCGCTCGAGGAACTGCTCGAATTCCTCACGGACATGCCGTGGTGGGTGAGCATCCTCGTCGCGGGGTTCGTCTATGGCGTGCTCCGCTTCGTCGGGCCAGCGATCTTCCCCGAAGCGAAGACTCTTCCAGGGATGCTGGTCGGGGTGGGGTCTCAACTCGCATGGATGTCGGTGATACTGCTCGTTCCGGCGCCCATCTCGCTCTTCCGCGCGGCGGGCAAGAGCCGGGTGCTCGATCGGCAGAATGGCATCGAGTCGATCAGGGCGCTTACGTGGAAGCGGTTCGAGGTGCTGCTCGGCGAGGCCTACCGGCGCCAGGGGTTCACCGTCTTCGAGAATCCCGGCAAGGGCGTCGACGGCGGCATCGACCTCACCATCAAGCGTGGCGTTGAGACGTATCTCGTGCAGTGCAAGCAATGGAAGACGTACAAGGTCGGCGTCAAGGTGGTTCGCGAAATGCTCGGTCTCGTGACTGCGCACGGCGCCACCGGTGCGATCGTCGTGACCTCGGGCGTGTTCACCAAGGAGGCCATGGCGTTCGCTGCGACCCAGCAAGTCGAACTGGTCGACGGCGACGCTCTAGTGCGGCTCATCGGTGAAGTTCAGGTGCGGCCCGCGATGGTCGTGCCCACCCCGGTGCCGGCGCCGGTCGCACGCATCTGCCCGCGGTGCGGGCAGGACCTCGTGCTTCGACAAGCCAAGCGCGGGCCGAACGCAGGGGGTCAGTTCTGGGGCTGCAGCGGCTATCCGCAGTGCCGCCACACGGAGCAAGTCGCGGGGTAGTACCGTCGGGTTCGACGCCCGAGGGCTCGACCCGGGGATAGGTTATCCCCGGGTCGGGGCTGGAGTGACTTCTTACGCGGAAAGCCCCATTCTGCGACGAGGGGCTCGGGAGATTCACCCAGTCCGTAGAAGGATTGTTCGACGGACAAGGCGGCATAGCGATTCTTGGACAGATGAAGCTCAAGTGCTGCAAGCGTATGCTAGAAGCTGTGGGCAGCCAGTCACCGAGGGTAGCGACGCAGGGGGGACCATGGAAAGCAAGATTCGAATCAAGCTGGGTCCGATCGAGGTCGAATTCGAGGGCAGCGAGAGCTTCCTCAAGAGCGAACTGCCTGCGCTGATCAAGACGGTCTCCGAACTCTACAAGGCTTCAGACGTCGCCGCACCGGATGAGGATGAGCCGGATGCCCCAGCTGCTCCCGGCGGCAAGATAGAGCTCTCGACGAACTCCATGGCCGCGAAGTTGAACTGTAAGACAGGTGCAGACCTGGCCGTCGCGGCCGCAGCACATATCGCCTTCGCTAAGGGTCAGAGCGTCTTCTCGCGCAAGGAGCTGCTTGACGAGATGAAGACGGCTTCTGGCTACTACAAGAACAACTACTCCGGCAATCTCACCAAGATCCTGAACGGACTCGTGAAGAGCAAGTTCAACGAGCCTTCCACTGGCAAGTACGCGCTTCGTGCCGCTTTGGACAAGGAGCTGAGGACCGCACTTGCTGACTGATGACGCCCTCCGCGATGCGCTCCACGCGAGGACACTCTCGCGCCAGGACATATTGCTCGTCGTGTTGGCCGTCGATGCGGACGCCCCCAAACAGGTCAAGTCGATCAGGGCCAGCGCCCAAGGTGCTGGGTTCCCCGAGGCGTCGAAGTGGAACATCTCGGAGACGCTGAAGCGTGCAGGAAGCCTCGCGATTCGTTTGCCGGATGGCTGGATCTTGACTGCTGCAGGTCGTAAGCACGTTGACGGTCTTGGGGTCGTGCCCGCGAAGAAGTCCATCGCTCCGAAGATCGTTGCTCAGGTCGCACAGCTGCGTGCGGAAATCGCTCGTACCTCCAATTCCGACACTCGAGCGTTCGTCGAAGAGGCAATTACGGCGCTTGAGGTCGGTCTGTTTCGGTCCTCGGTTGTCCTGTCTTGGGCCGGCGCCATGTCGTTGCTCTACGACAATGTGATGTCCAGCTGCCTCGCGGATTTCAACGCGGAAGCGAAGCGCCGCGATTCCAAGTGGAAGAACGCCAAGATCAAGGATGACCTCGGAAGAATGAAGGAATCGGACTTCTTGGACGTGGTCGGTAGCCCGCCCATCAGCATGATCAGCAAGAATCTGAAGGAAGAGCTGAAGACGAACTGCCTCTCGTTGCGCAACGCATGTGGCCATCCGAGCTCGCCTAGGATCGGGGAGAACCGCGTGTCCGCGCATCTGGAGATACTCATTCTCAACTTGTTCGTGCCCATGTCGTGATTGCCGTCGAACAAGCGCTTCGAGCGGACGCCGCGAGCTGCTGCGCTGACGCCGCAAGCGCCTGAGCGCCACTCAAGCGCAACACGTTTGGCAGAGCAAGTAGTCGAGGGGGGAGTACGCAAGTGACACCGAGGGACGCTTTTGCAGATGAGCTTGCTGGGCAGATGAGGGATGAAGCGAAGCGCAGGGGTATTGATCCTTCTCTTGTGCAGGAGAAGGATGTTCAAGTCAATCGCGAGGACTCGACCATCCGCATCAAATGGAAAGACGTAGATATCGCCATGCCGGCGCCGTCGAGAGATGCCGTTGACGCCTGGTTCGCACAGAACGGACAGGTCATAGCGGGATCGGTGTTGACGCTTGCGGGAGTTGTTGTTGGCGGAGTAATCGCGATCGCGACAGGCAAGTCCTCTGGGCTCAAGCAGGGTTGATCTGCAGCGAGGGCCGTGGGTTGAGACTGGCCAAATGTGACGGTCGTGACGGACACCCGGAAGGAACAGGGACAAATGGGCAAGGAGATTGAGCTTATCGGCGATGCCGATGGCTTTGCGGTCATCGGCAATCCGACAGATGTCGAGCGCTTCCTCCTTGATCTTCGCCTGGACCGGACCCCCACAAGAGAACTCGACCTGCACCGTCTCAACTCCGTGCTGGGCAACACCGGAGACGCGTTCCAGGTCGCTTCGGAATTCGCCGCAAACTCGGGCCGCTGGGTGAAGCTGACCGCCGAGTCAGCAGAAGCCGTCAACAAGTACGGCCTCATGGCAAGCAAGGCGCCCGGGGTCAGCCACGCGATGATCGGCCAGCCCGGTGACATCAAGCAATGGCTGCAAATCGCGCAGGCTCCGGGGACGCTCCTACTCGGCCCGATGGCACTACCTGTGTTGGCCGCCATGATGCAGCAGCGGGCCATGCAGCAGCAGATGGACGAGATTGTCGAGTACCTCCAGGAGATCAGCGAGAAGGTTGACGACGTCATTCGCAGCCAGAAGGACGCTGTGTTCTCGGACCTCATCGGAGTGGACCTAGACATCGACGAGGCCTTGACCGTCCGTGATCAGGTAGGGCGCGTCTCTGAGGTCACTTGGTCGAAGATCCAAGGGTCCAAGACGACGATCGCGCGCACTGAGGCATACGCGGTCCGCCAGCTGGACGCCATCGCCGAGAAGCTGCGCACGAAGGCAGATGCTGGCGGAATTGCCAAGACGGCCAAGGAGGCCGAGGGCAAGGTCCGGGAATGGCTCGCGGTTCTTGCACGTTGCTTCCAGCTTGACGATGCGGTCTCCGCGCTTGAACTCGACCGAGTGCTCGATGCTTGTCCGGAAGAGATCGACCAGCACCGCCTCGGCCTGAGAGCCGCGCGACAGAAGCGCCTCGACGTCATCGCGCGGAGCACCGCGCGCCTACTCGCCGAGATGGACGAGACCGTCCGCAAGGCGAACTCGAAGGTGCTGTTCAACCCGTTCAAGTCGCCGGCGGCCGTCCGATCCAGCAACCAAGTCGCCTCTGATCTCCTTGACTTCCGTGGGCGGCTCGGGGTCGAGTCCGGTCATCAAGAACTCGAGACGAGGCGATGGGGACAGGCAGCCACAGAAGTGCGAGACAAAGTGCTCACAACGACTGTGGAAGGTGCCGATGCTGCCCGTCGCTTCGGCTCAGAGACATACGACCACGCATCCGAAGCACTGCGCGCGGTTGACATCGACGGCGCCGGTTTGGCGATCAAGGGTGCGGCCGCCGATGCCGCCGATGCGATCGGCACCGGTGCGAATAGGGCCAGCTCGGCTATCGGGGGACTAGCCACCGGAGCTGCTAGCGCGCTTGGCGACCTGCTCCGTCGAAAACCGGACGCCGTTGTCGCGCCCGACGGTCTCGACTCGGACACTGCCGGCGAGCGTCCGGAACCGCCCGACGCGTAGAGGTCGCGGCTGCTAGGCGTCCCTTCGGGTGGACAACACGAAGATGTTCTTCACTCAGTAGGTCCAGGATCAAGGGAGGAATGTCAGACCCGCTG
>Ga0209748_1001431_pt1 | contig 11729 bp, 14 predicted proteins | sample BarGraIncu00421A_FD_185490 | JGI IMG/M metagenome (GOLD analysis project Ga0209748, IMG submission 185490) | Arctic peat soil microbial communities from Barrow, Alaska - Barrow Graham LP Incubations 004-21A (SPAdes) (version 2) | ecosystem: Environmental > Terrestrial > Soil > Wetlands > Peat... | reverse complement strand
ATGGCGGATTACTATATATACTTAAAAGCTTGGGGATGAAAATATGATCAAATATAATTCAGAAAATATAGATAAAGGAGAAAACTTGGAAAGTACAGAGTTATTATTGCTGACCTCGCGAATATTATTGTGCAAATATAGCAACGCTTAACAAAAAACAAAAGAAAAAAGAGCTTTGCCGGAATAACCGGCGTCTCCTCTGAACAGAATTCAGCTTGAACCGATCAGGCTTATCACTACGTAACCCAGCAGTACCCCTAAAACGAATACAACTGCAAAGGAGCCGTAGATCAAGGATCCAGCAAATACAAATGCTTCCATCAGATCATCTCACTACCAGGACTGGAATCGTGGCCCAGTAGAGAACCTTCTGCGCAACGCTTCCAATCAGCAGCTTTGTGGCACCGGACTCGCCATGGCTTCCGATGACAATCAGGTCTGCCTTCTCAGCTCCAGACGTATCTATGATCGCGTTTGCGGGAGCTCCGATTCTCACGATTGTATCTACACTGACGCCCATCTTGGCACCCATGGCCTTGAGCTCCTCCACCGCCTTATCCCCTGCTGTCTTCAGCCTGGACTCGACATCCTTTCTTTCAGAGCCCAGTTGCCGAACGGCGCTGGCGATGATGACCTCGTTTACAACATTTAGAGCTATAACCTGTGCGCCGAGTGCTTTTGCAAGCTCCATGCCCTCCTCAGCGGCTACTTTAGATTTCTCTGAGCCATCTGTGGCAATCAAAATCCGCTTGTACATCCTATCCCACCTTTGAGGCGTTATCTCATTGACATTGTATAAATAGCTATCTTCCCGATTCAAGAATTCTAAGAGCCAGCAATGCCGCATTTTCACCATTATCGATGCCAACACAGGCAACAGGAACTCCAGGCGGCATTTGAACAATTGAGAGGAGTGCATCCAGGCCACCAAGCTTTGCGCTTACAGGTACTCCAATGACCGGGCGCATCGTCTTAGAAGCGATGACGCCGGGCAGTGCTGCCGAGAGTCCGGCAATGCCAATGAAGACGCGTGCATCGGTCCCGGATATGTACTCCTCCAGCTCGTCGGGATTTCTGTGGGCAGAGAGCACTCTATGCTCATAGGATGCTCCCCTCTCCTCCAGCCTGCAAAGAATCCTATCCACAATTGCCTGATCTGATTTGGAACCTGAAATTACAGCGATATCGACCATAGCTTCGCCACCTTAATTTTATAATACCTTCATGAGTCTTTCATGATTCGCCGAAGTCTAACCCTGATTTCTGCCCTGCAGCTCATGTTGTTTTTGCACACTCATAGTTATCAAAATCTCGAATATGGTTTTGATCGCGCCCGCATCCAGATTCAATTCGGTGGCCAGGTCCATCGCCTTCTTCAGGACCAGGCCCTCTCTCAAGGGATCCCTTATAGGCTTTCCCTCGATTCTCTTGGCGGCAAAGATCTTTTTGGAGATGCCAATGCGCCTATCGATAAGCCTTACAATCTTCTCGTCGATCTCCTCTATCTCGTTTCGATATTCTTCCAGCCCCATCAAATCCCTCGGCCCTTACTAGCGCTCCTGTTATTTGCTTTCGTTCTTATCACCCTTCCGCCCAAAACTCCCCAGGCTGCCTCAAGCTCATCCATATTATCTTCATCAATTATTGCTGCATAAGCCGGTCCTGTTCCAGAGAGGCTTACGCCTTCGGCACCGGCTTTTAGGGCCAGGACCAGGGGCTTCGTCGGCAGGCCCAGAGCCACACAGTATGCAAAACCGTTCAGGGTCATAGCTCTTCCATAATCGCCACGCATGGCCAGCTCGAAGGCCATATCTGCCAGTGGAGCAATAACCTCGGAGTCTTTTACATTCGTGTCTTTAGAGAAGAATTTCTGCTCGGGAATTAGAAGTATAACACTGCGATGAAACTCCTCATGCCGAAGAAGCAACATCTTGCGGTTATCCGTCACCACAACCCCTCCCAGCATCGAGGCCAACGCATCGTCAAGAGCTCCTGTTATGGTGACGCCGACGTCTCTCGCAGCATCCACGCCGATCTTGGCAGCCGAGATATGGTCCATCTCTTCATCGAGGGCATCCAGAGTCGCGAGAACTACGGCATTGGCAGCGGTGCTGCTGCTCTTCAGGCCGCTGGCAACAGGAATCTCGCTATATGTTCTCACGACGCCGCCATAGACATAGCCCAGCTGCTCCAGGACCAATTCCACACAGTGCTCGATGAGCCTAGTATCCACTCCTGGAACATGTCCCTTAATGCAGCCGGAATTGTCCAGCTCCACCTCGGCCTGGGTCTTGAGATCTATGCCGAAGGCCGACCCTTTCCAGGTGGCGACCGCGTTCAGGATTGAGGCCGAGCCTTTTGCCCATGCATATCCCTTCATAATCGCCCTATGCTTGCTCTATTTCAAATATCTTCTTGAGCTTTTCCAGCTCCCGAACGAAATCTTCCATGCCCAGACGAGTGTATTTTGCGATCATCTTGTTAAGGTATTCTAGCTCAGTGATCGATGAGACAAAGATGGGCTGAAAGCACCCCAATTCAAAGAGCGGCAAAACCTCCACTCCGCCTTTGTTTGTTCCCTCTTCGAGTCCTTTCACCACAATCACAAAGATGAAGTTCCGATAGCCCAGTCCCCGGGCGATGTTCTTGGCAAAACTGTTCATTTGTTGCACTCTTCTCGAAGAGAGGTCCTTGTATGCGGCCGCAGAATCCTTGTACTCAACGAACATAATGGAATCATCGGACCAAAGCAGGGCGTCATACTCCACGACCGCGATGGAGTTCTTCAGTGCCACCACATTGAAGAGGACTCCGCGACACCAGCTTATGTTGAGGTGAAGCCGGAAGTCCGCTTCCGTCATGGGCGTGTTCCTGGGCTTCAGAACGTAGGGGTCGCTAGACAGTTCAATCATACGATTCTATTTCTCTTTCAGCTAAATGGACTTTTCCAAGATACAGGGGTTGGGAAAAGACCAAAAGAGTTTTTGCATTCGCGACAAACACGTTACGATTGTTTTCCATTTAACATCCTATTTGAATAATATTTTTATCATGGTGTAATGAGATCTTTGGATCTTTTTGGAACAAGATTGCGACCCTCAAATTCACAAATACACATCTTGTGTCAGGGCTCTGTCTGCTCGGTGGATTAAATCGTAGTATACTTCATAATCTTTTTTTAAATTTACATTCTTATAGCTATACCTTCGACAGTATATCTTGCCAAAAATTATAAATATTATCGCTACAAACAGTTCTTTCATTATAGTGTATATGGGGTGAGACTATCAAGAAAAAGGGAGTATTAATGGTGCTGGCCGTAGCTGTGACCATGTTAACGGTTCACGTTATGGCGCAGGGCACGTCAGGATATGGTGCCGTAGATATTCTTGGAAAGGACGGCGGGATATTTGAGACTGAAGGGTCTGCCTTCAGTTTTCCGGAATTTCAGGACACTAACATCGATACACTGACGGTCGGAAATGATAGGGCTTTGGCCTTCGGGAATATTTGGCAGAAGAATCCTGGAGCCACCGCGACAAACAACTTAGAGATCAAGAAGAACCAGGATTCTGGGGAATGCACTTGCTGCAACGGCGGAATCGAGAATGCTTCCCCCTGCCACGACTGCTGCATCAAGGTCAATATGGAGCAGGTCAATGTCGGCAATAGGGAGGCTATGGCTTTCGGATCCGCTTCCGCTATCAATAATATTAAGGTAGTAGTGAATCAACAGTAATTCCGAATCCAGAGACTCAAGAAGTCCTGAAAAATGAATAAACTTTCGAAACCCGCTGACGTGCCGTTAACGGGTTTCCTCTTAATTTTCTCTTTTCAATTACTGACTTCAGCTTAGCGGCATTCGACTCGATAGCCCTTTGCCTCTCCGAGGTCCTCATCAGAAGATCTTGACCCGGGTCGAATATCTGGGTTCAGCTCTAAATAGACTCCGTTTATCCACGTGCCAGGTTGATCGCCAGGTCGAGCAGAGTCCTGGGCCGGATGAGTGCCACATTTGCTCCGGCATAAGCGGCCTTTTTCAGAAGACTTCCCTGGGAGACGAGCATTTTTCCGGATAATCCGTGCACAAGTCTCTCAATCTCCTCATCTTTCATCGAGGCAAGAGTCTGCAGAGAAGACCTGCCTATGCGGTATTGCCAATAGAATTCTCTCCGCCATAGCGTTTCATACTCGGACAGAGACTCTCGAGATACATCTCCTCTGGCTACTGCCTCTGCCGCGACCGTTCCGCAAATAGCGCCGGCGCGCATGCTGTAGGCCAAACCGCTCTGTCCGGCCGCGCCTCCCGTGACCAGGAAGGAATCTGCTGCCATCTCATCCGGCAAGACGCAGATGGGGTCACCCCCTCGCCTCATGGATAATATCAACAGGTCTTCGATATGCTTGTACTGAGATGATTTGTAGACCATGAACCGTTTCAGGAATCTGCGGAAAAACGGCTCCAAATTTTGGCCGTGGCCTCGCACGAAGACGCCAATTGTTGCTCGATTCCCGCCAGCGGGCGAGAATGTGGCCTTCCAGCCCGGAGCCATGCTGCCGATCCAGTATTGGAAGAACATCTCCTCGCCTAACATCGGATGTTCTATATCGGCTTCCATGGCCCAGGCAATATCATCAGGATGGCGCATCGGCTCCAGGCCTGCTTCCCGGGCAAAGCCGGACTGAACTCCAGAGGCGTCTATAACCACACGGGCATGGATCTTCTCCCCTGCAAAGGCCACAGTCCTCCGGCCGCTTTCCAGGGTGAGTCCCCGCCCCTGCCCGCTGAGGAGCGCGACTCCGGCCTTTTCCGCGAGGTCGAGATAGAAATCATCGAACTTCTCCCGGTCAATGAAGTAGCCCCTTGCCGGGATGGTTACGCTCTGGCCGGAAGGGCTGAGAATGCGCATGCCCTCCAGCTCTTTTTGCAGATAGCAATCCTCCACTTTTACGCCTGAGGAGACAGCCATACCCTCGAAGAGCGTATTTGCAGAGTGATTCAGCTTCTGCAAATCTTTATCCAGCAATATCACGCTGGCTCCACCTTTTGCGGCAGAAATGGCCGCCATCAGACCGGCAGACGAAGCGCCTATCACCAGTACATCGCAATTCACAATTGACTCAATTAGTGCATTAGATGAGATTAACCTTTCTTTATGTTGTGGAAACAAGAGATTGAGCCAGATTTAGATGTCTGGCTCTACAATTGATTCAGACTGTTATCTTGGACCTGGCGATGTACTTGATGAGTTCCGGTCCGAGTCTGGACCTCTTTTGAATCTGGTTGGCCACCTCGTCCACGGTGGTACCGCTGGCGGTCAGAGCACTGATCTCCTCCACGGTGGTCTCATCCACGGTGAAGTACTCATCCAGATCCTTTCTGTGGCCCCAAACGTCTCCTTCCAGCAGCTCAATGCCCTGCATGTCCAAGAACACCTGGATGGCGTTGGACATGGTCTTGCGGTAGGATGGGGGTACCTGAATCATTCTCATGCGAGGGCATCTCTGCATCAAATTGAGGAAGTCTACATTGCTGGCGCGGAAGGCCAGGTGAATCAACTTCTCGTTGGGGTTGAGATTTGGTATCTCATTTTTTGAGCTAACTACTCTGAGTCTCATATATTCTCCTGTCTTAACAATCAGTTTCTTAGTATTAATAGACACTTCAATTGCACACATGCATACAGAAAAGCATCAGTCGCCTTTAAAGATAATGATAAAAAGATTCTTGTGTCTTGAGAGGGTCTAAAATTGGCAAAATTCATTCGGATTTAAAAGATAACAAGATATAAATATACTGTAAATAAAGGCAAAGTAACGCAAAGCATTCAATGTAGCCACCAAGTTGGGCCGTGTGTCTGTGAGGATGTCTCCATCGAATCACCTTGGATTTTCATGAGATAATGAGACGCATGATCAAGGTTGCATGATCAGATGGCGTAATCAAGAAAGCATGATTCGAAGAAATGATGAAATGGATAAAAGAGCCAGATCAAAATTGTTCTGGCTCATATAAGATCTTACGCTGTGATCTTTGTTCTGGCGATGTACTTGATGAGTTCCGGTCCGAGTCTGGCTTTCTTCTGAATCTGATTGGCCACCTCGTCCATTGTGGCTCCGCTGGCGGTCAGGGAGCGTATCTCCTCCATGGTAGTATCATCCACGGTGAAGTACTCATCCAGGTCCTTCCTGTGGCCCCAAACATCTCCTTCCAGTAGCTCGATGCCCTGCATGTCCAGGAATACCTGGATGGCGTTGGACATGGTCTTGCGGTAGGACGGGGGTACCTGAATCATTCTTAGCCGGGGGCATCTCTGCATCAAATTGAGGAAGTCTACATTGCTGGCTCTGAAGGCCAGATGAACCGTCTTTTCATTTGGGTTGAGGTTAGGGATCTCATTTCTTGCGCTAACAACTCTGAGTCTCATCTTTTATCACTCCAATCTTTAAAACGCATTAGTATTATTAATAGACACTTCCGCTGTACACATCTGTACAAATCGAGTTCTAGAGAGCTAAATAGTGGCCAAAATTTAGTTTAGCAGTTCTTGCGGCAATTGGGGGCATCTCTCCAATTCTCTCAGGGTCTTAAAGCGAAATGTCTCTATTGCTATATTCAACTCCCACTAAAACATATCAACAGTCGTCTTAATGTCGGATGCGAACTGTTTTGCGAGCCGCCCAGAGGTTCAGGCAATGCAATTCTAAAGAAAAAAGCTTCTACGCAACAGTTAACAGAAAAATTTATGTAAATGAGAGGCTTTCTGCCTGGTGTCGTCATCTAATGAGACTTTTATCATTTAGCAAATGGATGAGATGAACCCTCGCGATTTCAACCGAGGAAATGCGATTGGCAATTCTCACGTATCTAGTCCCCGCCCCAGCAGCTTTTTTTCTTCTCCGTCCTCTCCAGGAGATCACAGAGCTTGTTGGCACTGGAAACCACGGTCTTCCTGCCGATGCGGTCTTCTGCCGCGGGCCGCACGGCAATGCCGCCAAAGTGGGCATCATCGCCTACTACTATCATTCCCTGGATGTGCATCCAGGCGTGAACACTCTCCAGGGCCTTTTCCTGGCCGCCGTTTCTGGCCCCACCCACAGTGATGGCGCAGCCGATTTTATCTTTAAGCTTGAAGCCCTGCCGTCGCAGGGGGATGGTCCTGTCGAAAACGGCTTTGAGCTGGCCGGTAACGTTTCCGAAATAGACGGGCGAGGCGACAATGATACCGTCCGCCTTCTCTAAAGCCTCCAGTACACCAGGCATATCATCCTTCTTGGGACAGGGTTTGCCCTTGCTGCAATCACCGCAGTCGCTGCAAAAATCTATAACCATTTCTGCACAGAGCAGTCTCTCCGTTTGAAAGCCCCTCTCCTTGGCCACGGCCAAGGCCTCACCGAGCAAGAACTCCGTATTCCCTGCCTTCTTGGGACTGCCCGAGATGCCAACCACCATCATCTTTCCGTTCACCTCTTCGGAGATTTGCAGGATAGAAATATATGCTTTTGCAGTCGATCAGCCAATAGCAAAGTTAATATCCAATACCCTAATTTTATTATAGGATTAAAATGAATGCAGAGATCACATCGCTTCTGGACCAGGATGTCTACACTCAGAAGGGCATCTTCGTGGGCAGGGTGGACGATGCCGTCCTGGACCCTGAGAACGGCGTGGTGAGCGGCCTGGCTCTGGGGGACGTGAACCGGGAGCTCTTCGATCAGAAGGGCAAAGGGATCGTCATACCCTACCGCTGGGTTATAGCAGTTGGGGACATCATCATCATCAGGCACTTGACCAGAAATGCAAAGGCTGAACCCAAAGTCGGCTAGCTGGGAGATCTATTCCAGCCTTCGGGCCCGTGCGCCTCTGGTTGCGAGGGCGGACGGCCGGGGTTTCAAGAAGGTTCTGGAGACAAGCAAAAAGCCTTATGATATCGATTTCGCCAGGGTGATGGCGGAAGCCGCCGCCTGCTTCTTTCGCGATTCCGGGCTTACGCCAGCTCTGGCTTTCACGTTCTCGGATGAGATCAGCCTTGTATTTCTGGAAGCCCCCTTCGCGGGCAGAGTTGAGAAGATCGACTCCTTGATCGCAGGCTTTCTTTCGAGTGCTGTTTCTCTGGATCTGGCAAGGCCTGTTTCCATGGACTGCAGGACCATCCCTCTTTGCGAGGACGAGATCGGAGTCTATCTGGCTGAGAGGCAGGACGAGACCTGGAGAAATCATCTCTTTTCTTACGGCTTTTACATGCTGGTGGAGGAAGGGCTCAGCAAGACACAGACCATGGAGAGGCTCAGAGGTATGAAAGAGCAGGAAATCCATGAGCTTGTTTACCAGAAGGGCGTAAACCTTGCCCGGACGCCTGCCTGGGAGAGGCGAGGCGTAATGATCCGTCGGAAAGGTGGTCAGGTGGTGCAGGACTGGGAGCTGCCGCTGTTCGCATCTAAGGAAGGAAAGGCTCTATTGGAGGAGATAATTAAGACTGCCAGGATAGGATCAAAGGCCGGTCCCTGATCTTTCTGGCAGCAAGTGGGCCAACAGTCTGCAATAGTCAAGCCTTTTGGTTGCCGCTTTGGGATAGTATTGTGAAGTATTTCTTGATTATTTCCTTGTTCTGTGGAGGGAGGCTCTCGATATAGAGCTCGGATGGAACTGCTGCCGCTTCTCCTGCCTGGGATTGCTGGAAGACTCGCTGTACGGGCTCCGTGTTCCTGGCGATAGAGCCGGCTCCGACTCCTGGTGTCAGCACAAGATCCAGTTTATTCTCATTCAGAACGGCCAGGGAAGGATTTCCGAAGAGGTTCCCGGAGAGATTTCTTTCCGAGTTGGTGTTAGGTGGTGCGGTTGGTTCAGTCTGGAAAGCTCCTACGGCTTTGTCCTTCAGATCAACGAGAGACTGGAAATCGGCCGGTGTTACTATCTCGCTCTGGGCCAGGAGTATGGCTATGACCGAAAGGATGACGGTCACTATCGCTCTGTTGCTTATCCGCCGCTTATCGAGGATCTGCAAGGGCTTGATTCCGACGAGGCTTACCTTGAGCTCTTTGGCCAGGCTCTGCATGGGCAGATTATCAACATCGCGATTGTCGTATGCAGTTTTGGCCTTTTCAGAGAGCTCGGGCCCCAGGAGGGGAAATATATCGGCTTTTTTCCGTCGCTTGAGGAGTGTGGCGCCAATCGTTCCGATGATAATTGAGAGAATGGCTGGTGACGCCGCCAGGGGCAAGAAATCCTGATAGTAGAAGCTCATAAGAGTAGGAAGGCCAAGAATCTCTGCCAGGGCGTAAAGGGCGATGGAAAATATAATTGCATTTAGAGCCCATACCGCCCATTCGAATCGGCGGTAAGCCTTCATCAGCCGGGATATGGATGTGAGAAAATCATAGGGCCCATTCATAATATTTATTCCGGTAGTTCGAATAAATAGTTTCCGGATTGATGGGTCTTGGTGATGGGTTTCGAGAATTCGAGACCTTGGGCATATGGTCTAGTAAGGCTCATTAGGCAGTATTGAAAACTATTGCGGGAGTGGGCGGGCCTTATCACCTGAATCTCCAGCCGTCAAATATTCGAGATTCATAGCTCCAATAGTTGTTATAGATCCCCTGGTTTGGATCGAAATACGAACCCAAAACGATAGCACCGGTTTCGTGGGGGTTCAGGTTCCCTATAAGGCCATGGCCAATATGAATTGGCGTAGGGTGCGCGGTGCCAACCACAATTGGGTTTTGTGCGGATGCTGTCGCGATCAGGCCCAGCATGAGAATTAATAAACTGATCAATATCTTCATCGAAATCCCTCCTTTAAGGATATTGTACTGGATTGTATCATAAAAAAGTTTTGTGGTATCTTTTAGGATTTTGGAGGAATGACATAGGACCGAATTGGCGCTTTTGATGAGAGATCGGAAGGAGCTCGCTCGACCGCGCATGCCTGCGGACTGGTGGATTATTTGGCCCAGGCCCTGAAGCAGACATCCAGAGAGGCTACAATTTTGATCTACTCGCCTGCGTTGGATCCGCACCTGCAGAAGATTAACTGAGCTGGCCGTCCGGGTGTTCTGCTTCTACGAAACGCCGAAAGCTCCAACGAAAGGCCGGACAAAAGCAGAACAAAAGATGCAGAGTAACCAAGACACTCTGGAGGCATACTCATGAGGTTGCCTTGGAGTAGGAAGCCAAAGCTCATTGAGCCCAGGCAGATAGTTGATCATGAATTCATTGAGCTATAGACCGCTAAGGAGATCCTTCTGAGATCTTCCGGGCTCGGCCCGAGGATATCGAGGACATGATTCGAAATCGCCTTGAGAAGAGGGGCCGGTGTGAAGCAAATGATTGGCCAGCAACGTACTCTTTGGGAGACGATCACGGGCAAGAGCTTTGAGAGCGTGAGGCAGAGTGCAAAGGACGTCTCGGCAAGGTGGCTGAAGGCGTCCCAGGCTTTGAAGAAAGAGGATCAGGTTTATGGGCAGCTGCTCGCGGAGATGGCCAAGAAACATTCCAGCGAGGCTTTTTATGCACTTGATGACCCACGGGAGGCGGTGATCTTCTCGGTGCTGGCGGAGATGATGAAGGAGAGCTCTAAGGAGAAATAAGATAGGAAGGACTGGAAAAGATTAGGATGTAGTTTTCTTAGCAGTATTTAAATCCACATCCAACGAGCGGCGTTTTGTCCGTTACGCCATGAATAAGATATCCTCCTTGTTGCATAAGGCGCACATACGCGAAGATCGTAACCGTGGACATATGCATCATTTATCGTCCTCTCTTATGCCCGAATGCGGCGTTCACTGGAATCCGATTTCCGGGCGATCCAGTGCAACGCGTTATTGGGCTTTCGTTGGGTTGCGTTTCCAGCTTCGCCTCAGTTTATTACCAGCGATTCACCCCGTTTCTATCGCTCTCTGCTCTTGCTTTTCTGCAACGTATTTATTTTTAATTGGTTCCATAATATAGTTTTCAAACGTCTCGACGATTTGTCGAAGGGCATCATCAACTGACTTCTCATCCTTTAACAAAGCTATAAGGGTTCGCCAGCTTTCCTCTGGCTGACGATTGCGTTTTTCCCAGTTTTGCTCCCGAAAAGTACTGAAGAGATAAAAGAACCGAATTTCAATCTTGGAAAAGACGAAGGCTACATGGCAATCATGCCAGCTGAGATTCAGGAATTTCGGTTTAGCTGTGATTCTAAAAGCGGGTGAATCGGTTTCCTGAGTTAACCGGAAGCCTGTTACCACATACCGGCTTCGCGTTACAGTTTTGGTTTCATATTTCGTTGTTAGAGAATTGAAAGTGCCAAAAAGCACATTTGAACCTCTAGGTATCACTGGTACTTCTATCTCCTCATCATAGTCTTCTTTTCGGTAGGTAGGCTCAGCAAAATAGTCATTCTTATTTTCCGAGAGCCATTTGCCTATGTTTACTGTCCGTGGCACTTTGCCTTCTATACTAGGTAGACCAGCGATCTCAATGTCATAGAGGCCATTTGTATCATCACTATACTTCTTTTCTGCCAAATACGTCTCGCAATGTTTCAATGCACTGAGAACCTCTTCTTCTGAACAATATTTCTCCGAATCTGCTCTTACTAAGTCGAGTAGCGAAACACTCTGTGCGATGCCCTGGTCTGTTTTCTCCTTTTCTGATGGAACCGGCATTGGACTGTAGGTGATCAAATGGCCACGAATTTTCTCCCTAAGAGAACGGTCAACAGGAGTAAATAGTTCTGTGTTTG
>Ga0209748_1001429_pt1 | contig 11733 bp, 9 predicted proteins | sample BarGraIncu00421A_FD_185490 | JGI IMG/M metagenome (GOLD analysis project Ga0209748, IMG submission 185490) | Arctic peat soil microbial communities from Barrow, Alaska - Barrow Graham LP Incubations 004-21A (SPAdes) (version 2) | ecosystem: Environmental > Terrestrial > Soil > Wetlands > Peat... | reverse complement strand
TAATATATTTCCTTAATGTTCTTGGCAGTGACGTGCAGATAGTTGTTAAACCAAAACCGCCACGCCATAAAACTGCTGCCTTGGAAGTTGTTTTTGCCTGAAATAAATATTTGCACGTGTCTGCATTGGTTCATATAATTATTTTATTAAAATCCAACTAAAAAAATCGGCGGCACTCAGCCGCCTTGCAGATAGTGTTTTCCATTTTGGGGTAAGATAAATTGATATTTTTCAAATGGAGTATTACTGCGCCGAACTTCCATAAAATAAAAATAGACGTTGCGAAGTGAAACGCAATTTGAAATTTATCAAGTCCTTTTAGAAAGCTATTAATTATGATCTAATTTTAATTCCTTAATCAAAAAATCATTTAAAATTTGATGATGATTAATTGTTCAGACAAACATAAAATAAAAATTGGATGTGTTATTAACGCGCGACGCGGCGGCGCGGTAGAGCGACCTCAAGCTTGCGTGTGGGTGTGCGTGCGTGTGTTTGTTTGTGTCGTTGTTTTCGCTAAATTCCCTAATTGTGAGGTGTCTAATCTTAGCTTGGCTCATTAGCGAGCATGCGACCATGTGCTGCACATCGAATGAAGTGGTGTTTGTAGTTGTAATCTGGAGCGACAAAGGGGACAAAAACAGGTTTCAGAAAAGTTGACGTACTTAAAATGAACAAATAGTTCGGCGGGTTTGCGGATCACTTCTCCATCGTGCCCGGCGATCCCGGCTCTTGTCGATGATAGCGAACTATGGCAAAATCACATCCCTATGGTAGTCCCACGGGGAGTTGAACACCGGTTTCCGGCGTGAGAGGCGAATCGAAAAGATATCTAAGTCACCTGTTTTATTACAAGTATTTACTTTTATTGAAGTCTGAGTGTCCCTTTGTGTAATCTTGCGCAGCTATTTTACCCCGAATACGAGCAAAAGGACACACCCACCGGGACACACCTTTGAACGTGCCGTTTCTTTCTTCCTGAAGTCAATGAAACGCTGCACTTGAAGCAAATACTTGATTTCAACCAGTTATCAATAAGTGCATAACACATAAAAAAGGCGTGCAGGAGAGGTCTGTCTGAATTCTGTCCAAAATGCCTTTAGGGAAGCTGAACAGACCAAAAGGTGAGCAGATTTCTCATTAAGGACGGATGTCGCAATTTACCCCCGGCATGGTCATTGGTGCCGCACCCCACATTTTGTGGTCAAGATTTCCTTGACATACAAGTCCGAATTTTTTATAGTTCAACCATGAATAAGCAATGTCTTATCAAAATAATCATTAGGGGGTCAATATGAAAAAGAGTATCATTAAAGACAAAGCAGCGATGTTGATTGTCATTATCATTTTTGTCAGCCTGATCTCAGCTTGCGCCATGGCGCCACCTGTACCTGAGAAACAATGGTATAAACCTGTATTTACCCAGGAGGAGTGGGCCAAAGATAAGTATGCCTGCATGCAACAAGCGCAGCAAACGAGAGCTTACTCAACGGGGCCAACTGGCGGTGGCATATTTTACGAGCCTGGCCAATCCAAAAGCGAAGTTGTAACGAATTGGGAATTATTCAATGCATGTATGGAAGCACGCGGTTGGAGTCTTCGCGACAAACCGCAGTAGTAAGAATACAGAAGTTCTTATAAATTGAATCGCCACCCGCTCCAAACACATTTCGACATGAAAATGGGCGGGTGGATTTTCTTTGCTATGCAGGAATGGATATACCTCTCCCCAAAAACTGGACATGGCAATAAGGTACATTTTACTCTGCTATGGGATGCGATGCTGACTTTCAAACGGTTATCATTGATCCTAGGCAATGCCGCCAAATGTGACTTTGTAGGTATAAAGCTGAGAGACCGTTCATGTTTTCATTTGATGCTACCTGTCCGTTCCAGTTCTGATTTTTTCATAGGATCGTTTATCCTTATCGTTTTGTGTTTTTGATTGCGCTGTAGACATCTCCGATAGCCTGCCGGGACAGTTTTTCCATGGCCTTGCTCATAGCCTGATTATTTGGTAGTCCCACGGGGAGTTGAACCCCGGTTTCCGGCGTGAGAGGCGAAACGAAAAGATATCTAAGTCACCTGTTTTATTACAAGTATTTGCTTTTATTAAAGTCTGTGTGTTCCTTTGTGTAGTCTTGTGCAGCCATTTTACCCTGAATACGAGTAAAAGGACACACCCAGGGACACACCCTTGAATATGCCGTTTCTTTCTTCCTGAAGTCAGTAAATCGTCAACTTTAATAAATATGCAAGACTTCAATCCGTTATCAATGACGCTGTGTAATTTACCGCTACGGGATATTTTATGATGGTTGGACAAATTTACCATATTTTACCCAACTAGGCTTTGGGTCTTTATTACCACAAAATACCCACTGGTGAAAATTCAATTTTATTGATTTTATGATGCAATATTTTCTTTTTATTCTAAATCAAATAGGGTAGGATTATCTTGAAAATCGGAAAAGACCAACCAAGTATATTAATTGTTAACCAAAAAAAATAAAGTAACACTATGAGTGAATACTATGATTGACATAGCAGAATTCGCAAAAAAACTTGAAAATCAGATTATAAGTAGTACCCCATCATCAGCACTTAAAAACGAAGCCGAGTTTGAAGTAGAGCATGTTATAAATCCCGCTTGGGAACTAACGAAAATCCATCCAGAGATAATTATTTGTGTACACCCATCGAATAGCAAGAAGACCTGCCATGGTAGCTGTGATAAGGCAATTCTAGACCCTACTCTTAGAGTCCTTGGTTGTCGAAAGTGTTGGAAGAGTAGCAAGAAGTGGTCTCAGGTAGAAGCTTACGGACTGCAACATAATTTTGATTTGGTAGCACGTGACATGAACGGAAAAAGCCTAGCAGTTGAGGTTAAGTGGTTATCTTTTTCTAGCGGACGTGGACCAAATAGTGAATTTCAGAGATTTATTGGTCAATGCACATTGGCTGCTGCTTTTCACGATGTCGTTCTCGGGGTTTGCGGTATCAGAGGAACGCGAAAAAAGATTTTAGATAGACACACACAAGCTGTTACACAGATACTACAAAAGATAGGTGTTAGAATTGTTATCCTATCGGCTATTTGAGCCAGCGATATTAGAAAAATATCAATTAGGTTAACAATTCAATACAGCCGATCGCTCCGCTCCGGCTGATTTTTTCGTTGAGCCTGTAGAATAAGTCGGCGAAAAACATTTTATGGAAAATGCAAAAAAAATGACTGTGGAGAATGCCCCACAAGCGACGATCGGGCGATAAGGAGGGGTAAAAAGACCCCTGAAAATAGCACAAATATTTTGTTTTGGAGTTATTCTACAGACTCGTTAGCTGGATAGAATGATGATGAATACCAATGAAACAACAAACGACCGGATTGTTCCTGTAGGCGGCGACTTCAGTAAGGTTTTCGATCATAAGGACTACCTTGCGATGGTTAATACGACAGATCAGGCAGCCTGTATCCTGAGGGCTCACTTGATTCTTGAAGAAGCACTAAACCTATGGGCGAACAAGGTAACGAATTGTACTGATCTTTTTGGGGGGAGTTTCGTTCCATTCAAGACGAAGCTCACAATCGCGAAGAACTTGGGCTTTGATAGCGATCTAACTAAGATTCTCGATAGAATCAATGAAATCCGAAATAGGTTTTCACATCGAAGAGGCTACGAGATGGATACCCAGAGTATCGAGTCGATAAAGGATAAGGTGAACGCCATAACAGAGCCGAAAAGCCTCTTGAGATGTGAAGAGTTCTCAGCGTTCATTTCTGGAAGGGATTCGGCCGGCCAAGTCAAAGAGATTGCTTACACGTATAAGGAAGGGGATAACAGAGTTAAGTTCCTCATAACCTTTGTGATGTTGATGCTTAAGCTATCTTGGTGGATGCAAAAGGATTTTCAGAGACGAGGTATCAGATTCATCATAATATCAGGGATAGACAGCTAACTATGCCATGCACCGGATCGCGGCAAAAGGCGGCCACTCCCGGTGATGGCCGCGTTAGAGCGTGATGATATATATAATGAAGGCACATAATATCGAGTTGTGTGCAACGACTGCCTTCAAGGCAAAAAACGCAATAGGGGTGGACGAAAACCGAGAACCAATAACTAGGAGACTAGCAAATCATGACACAATCAAATCTTACAGACCGAATAAAACCTGACGGAATAAGCATTGTCTCCTATCTTGAATATCTGCAAAAAGGTGACTATCAAATTCCCACATTTCAGCGCGAAATTGTTTGGGAGAAGGAGAACGTAAAAAAGCTATGGGACAGTATTTATAAGTTCTATCCTCTCGGTAGCATCTTGATTTGGAAAACAGATATAAAGCTACAGAATCATAGGGAGGTTGGCGGGCATGTCATTCCACCCGAAGATAACCGAGCTCAGTTTCAATACATCCTTGACGGCCAACAAAGAACCACCTCATTGCTTACATCTATTTATGGCGGTCAAATTGTTGGAAAGCCGGGATTTAATCCAACTGTATATGTCGATTTGTCTATTCCCTGTCAAGATCAGGTTGATGATTCAAGCTACACACATCGGTTTGTCTTTTGGGATGAAATTGATGACAAGGAGGGGACGTTCCGAAGAAATACAGGGCGTAAGAAGAAGTTCGATGATGGGTTAATTGTTCGACTACTCGACATCAAGAACGATTTTCAAGGGCTTTTTACAAAGTTAAGTGCATTCTCTGAAAACAGCGTATTACTTCAAAACCTTTGGCGGATTAAGAATGTGCTGGACAATTACAAAATTGCGTACATTGACCTGAAAGGAATTGCAGTAGGCGAAGTCTGCCAAATCTTTGAGCGAATTAATCAAGCTGGCAAACCTCTAGATATTTTCGACATTGTTGTGGCAAAGACATACCGAGTAGCCACAAAGGAGCAAAAAGGGTTCTATCTTCGTGACCTCATTTCTGCATTTCGGACTGAATCAAATGGGAGTAAGTTTCTCAAGATTAGCGACTTTGATTATCTTCAAGTTCTCGCAATTCTTATACGTGAAAACATCAATGACTCAGGTATATACAACATAACACCACGTTACCTCAATGAAATTCGAGCGAGTCAACTTGAGACAATATGGCCTAATGGGAAAGCTGCAATTCTAAAAGTATTTGATTTCTTCGAAAATCATTTGCATATTAAGGCACCAGACCTTATTCCCTTTCGCTATTTCTATATTTCGCTCGCAACATACTTTTATCAGAATAAATATCCAGATTATGACTTACTTAAGAAGTACTTCTGGTTTTACAGTTTTCACAACGACGATTTGTTGAGCAATACAACCCAATTGTCTGCACATATCACGTTCCTAAATTCCGGCAGATCTGGTGTTTCGCCTAAATTTGGAAGATTTCTTATCGATAAGGATAAGCTTCGGCTATCCTCATATAGCTCAAAAGGACGCCTATCCAGAGCAATCCTTTCGCTCTATTCGAATCATTTGCCAAAGGACTGGAAATTCACTGATAGAGAAGTGATTTCTGACAACTTTTTCTTCTCGACCGACAAACCAAATCTGCATCACATTTTTCCCACCAATTTCATTTCTGAACATCCAGGGAACAATTCTCTAAACAGTAACAGTTTAATGAATATTGTGTACTTGACACAGCTCACAAATCTTGAAATTAGCGATAAGAACCCTCTGAAGTATATAAAAGAATATGATGTCCCAAAGGAAGAAGGCGAAAAGCAGTCTAAATTCGAAAAGGTTCTTGAATCTCACTTGCTTTCTGATGACCTGCTTAAATGGTCAAGAATGGATGTGATGCCGGATAACGCTCTTGATACCTTCATTGAGATAAGAATCTCAACAGTCATTGATGACCTTAAAATGAAATTGGCCGGAATCGAATTCGGAGAAATAGACACAAAAGGAACGGAAAAGGCGGAAGAAGAAACGCTTGAAGAAACAGAAGAATCGCCCACCCCCTGAAGAGAAGGCAGAGGCATAGCACCCAACTCTCATGATGTTATGTGTAAAGAAAGACGCTCTAACAATTCGCTCCACCCGACCCTCCTTCGCAGCCCGAGGGAATTTTGAGCTGGGAACCGAGTTGCATCGGAGGGCGGGTGAGCTCTGCGTTAGGTTTATGAAAGAAAAAATTATTCATATAAAGTATTGTCGGATTACGTCTGATGTTTCGGAGTATAGTTTTGTTTATAAAAACATCCCTTATTTAATGAGATTTGAATCTTCAAAATTCGAAAAGGGATTAGGTGTATCGCTAAACAATAATTCTAGTGCATTTGATCATACAGACATAGAGCTTTGGTTAACTTTGTTTTTTGGAGAAGATTTTTTAAATCCTTTTTCTGAAATAGATACACGATTTAACTTTGTTAGGGGTAATTTTGATTTTAAAATAAAGGAGTTTGACCAATTTCTTAAAGTAATTGAAGATTTACCTAGAAAGTCATATCCGATTTGGAAGAAGAAATTGTTTGAAAATGCATATGTCTATTATTCCGCTGGAGTTAGGACTGGATTTAATTTAATGCCATTAAATATCGGGTTGTTCACTATGTCATTGGAATGTATTGGCAACATAGTTTATGGCAAGCGAGATAAACATTTCACTTTAGGAAATAAGCATTTTGTAAAATTAATGAATAATAGATTAAAAAGGTACAAACAGAATGATAATTATAAAAACCAAGTTAAAGCGTTTGAAAAATTTATCAAGGCAGATATAGAGCTATTAAATCAATTAAGAAATTCATTCTATGGTCATTCCCTTTTACATTTATCAAAAGACCGAAAACTTCTTACAGATAATTTAAAAAAATGGTACATTAGAACAAGTCACGATAAAAAATTCACGGAGCTTTCATTTAAATCTAATAGAATTGAAAAAGACGTAATAAGAGAATCCCCTTCTCTATATAAAGTCGGGCTCAGAACATCGCGTCTATTTCTGTTTATGTTGCTCGGTCTTACGCGTTGCATCCCTTTTGCATCTCATGATTTTAAAACAGTTGGTGATATGAAGGAAACAGAGAAATCAGAGTACAAAGGAATCAAGATGGAATTTAAAATAAAAGTAGAAAAACCTAACAAAACACTAAACGCAGACGGCTAAATGCGGGGCGAATTGGACATCATTGCTGTTTACATCTTCTTGGAATTGTCGGAAGGCCGCGCCGCTCTGCTCGCCGCTGGTTAGTTTGTCGTTAAGTAAACATTTCAAACACAAATCATCATAATATTTCATTCACCATAGTTGCTCATTTGTAGATGTTATCAGCAAACACTTCTTCCTTGTAAGCAGTAAATCGTTAGCCTTTTCGGGCCCACATAAAAAAACAAAACCCGCGAAAACAATGTTCTAAAAATTCAGGTAGGCCGGGCGCAGTTCCATCGCGCCAGGATTACCTGCACCAATCAGGAAGCGTTTTAATATGATAATGTCCGAAGCGACAGAGGACAAAATAGGTGTTCTTGAGGACGGTTTTCCACAAAATAAAAATAAATAGATGCAGCCGGAAAGATTACCTGTTTTGTGCAGACCAAATAAAAGATAGCGCAGGGCATTATGATAGTAAAGCGTAAATACTCCCAAAAGAAATCGGTGGTGGCAGGTGTCTTTGACGCACGATAAATTGATAATACCAAAGTCACCTGATGCCGACGATCTCTTTTGCCTCAACATTTTAACATCTCGATTATGCAGCCCTAGCGCTGTTCCATCGCGCCAGGGCAAATGAGCGATGTGTAAAAATATCAAAAGAAAAGGTCTCTCTGATAATTGATTTCATAAGATGTGCCGGCCACGACCTACCGGCTGGCGCAACTTATGAGAACCGCCGAATGACGATCTTGAAAATTATTTATGGGACTTTTTTAGTGAGCCGAAAGGAAACCTTGACAGAAATGATGCTCGTGCTAAATAGTTTAGTAATTCAACGGTGTGGGCTTAAGATATGAAAACTGATCAAGTCAAAATGAAACATTTTAGAAAATGGGCTGAAGGCAAAAATAAATTTCTGGCAGGGTTAGCTCTTAACATCGTTGGCTTTTCTAAACCATGTTTTAAATTATTTGAATCAGTGCGAAAAGTAAAAAGGATAGAAGGTGATATTCCTCTGCCCAGGCTTAAGACATGGATCAAAATGTATCATAACCCTAAAAGGATTGGTAAATTTATGCTCAATGCTTTGGGTAACCTTAATGATGATACAGGGAAACAGGCAAATTTCCTGAATGAGCTAAATGAAGGAGCTAAACAACTACAAAAAATGACCAGCGAACAGTTTAAGATTGAATGGAAAAAAATAACTCCGCATGAATGGGAAAAAATAATCAAAGAAAACCATAGAAAAATGAAAGATTATTTGGAACTTGCCATCAATGATTTTGTAAGTGAACCAACGGCAGATGATGATAAGGAATTCAAGAAAAAAATGACAAAGCCTGAGTTCATCTTTTTTATTCGTGTGATGGTTCCCTGTTTTAGTCTTTATGGCATTTATCCGCTTGATCTTCTAAGGCAAGGACAAAATGGCGATGATGATGCACTCGAAAAACTGATCAGGCTGGATAAATCAATTATCTTTGATCCTAAAATAAGCGAAATCATTCATCAGGCTCAGGCACTAAGAAAGCAGGAAAGAATGACCAGGATAAAAAAGGCATTTAGAAGTTCGCCAAAAATGAAAATGAACATGAGAACAATAAAATGTCACCTAGGTGGTCTTATTTCCTACCTATCCATAGCGCTGAAACAAAAAATCACTGCAGCGGATATAAGGGTATTATATGATGCTATTGCCCTTGATATGAATAATGATGTTGATCAGGATTTTGATGACATGACCGAAGAGACGTTTAGTAAAAATATTCAGAATGCCCGTGGCATGTGGCAAATCATGTTACCGGAAAAAAAATAATTCAATTTCTTTCCGGTTGTCTTCTTTCGTGTTTTGCTAGAACAGCATCATGAAAGAAAATACTCCGAATAAAAATTCAGAAAAACATGATGACAATGAGTGTGCTGGAAATTATTCATCAGCACAAGAGACACCGCCTTATCCGTCTGCCGCCGCACTGCCGCCGGCGGACGGAAAGGCGGTGAAGTATGTTTCTGAAGACAGTTGCCCCACTCAGGGTAGTGATAGAAGTATGGCGTTGTCTGTAACACGCCATACGCTAATTTCAAGTGTAGAGTTTATAGATGTTTTAACCTGTGGGATAGACAGCCTGGATGTTGGCTTTTATGTAGAGTGGAATCGTGACTGGGTAACACAAAGAGATCAATTTAATAAAAGAAAAGCAAGTGCACAAGGTTCAGAAGGCATCGTGATTGAAGAATCGGGAATACGACCGCATATCTTCTACGCTGGCGGCAAAGCCCCCAATTATCGCTATCATCTTAAATTCCCCGAATGTGACTGCTTTATTGCCATTACACAAAAAGCGGTTAATAGCCCTAATGTTTATGTTTCATTTACTTCGGAATCTCTTCACTGGGAGTTGTCAGAAAGTAAACTTATCGAACTGCTGAAGAAGGACATTGAATCTTTTGGAGGCATGGTCATGTTTCATAAGATAAGCCGTTGTGATTTATACGTTGATTTTAAAATCCCCGGAGGCTTGAGCCTGGATTTTTTGAGAAGTCATAAAGTGGGAAAAGCCAAGAAAACATCCCATCATATGAATGGTGAAGACTTGGAGACATTCTATTTCGGAGATAAGGGCGCTCCGCTCATGATTCGGATATATGACAAGGGGAAAAAGATTAAGGGTAAAGAGGAAGAAGCGCGCTGGCTTCTTATCTGGTTCATTGATGATCCTCAAGATGTCTGGCGGATTGAGGCACAAATAAGAAGGCTAATACTCAAGCAATTTCACATTAACACAATAAACGATCTGCATAAGAAAAAGGCTGACCTTTGGAAATATGTGACAGACGATTGGCTTTCTCTACGTTACCTGGACAACGAAAATGAATCAAGAAGGACGGTTCATGAATTTTGGCAATTGGTGCAGGAGTGCACAAAACTCTTTGGTTCTACAACAGGCGCCAAAAGAGAGTGTGAGAAAATAAGGGCAAGGAAGATTGATTGGCATATTTCAAGAATTGCTGATCATTGCGTGTCTTGTTCAGCCATTCTTAAAGATTATGATCCTGAAAGTATTCTTCAGAAGGTAAGCAGTAAAGTTTTAATTAGACTTTATTATGAGATTTTTATTGAAAAGGTCAAAAAGAAATCGATTGAACTGGGGATTCCTTTCTCAAGCGATGAAATTAAAAAATTGACAGAGGAAAGATGGGAGAAAAAGAACAACCCGCCTCACAAATATAAATTGGAATCGAAATGTCCTGAGAGTGAGAAAAAGATAACAGGTTTACCGTTATGCAAAATTTAATCATTGACTCTGGATTCGATAATGTCATAATGACCTCCAAACAGGTGGCTCGATATCTTCAGATTTCGCCGCGCACAGTTTACTCACGCTGTGAGCAACTGGGGGGTTTACGAATTGGAAGAACCCTGCGGTTCAGAAAGGAGATAATCGATGCCCTATTTCAACAAGAAGAAAAAAAAGTGGAAAGGGGTGGTGAAGAGAGGAAAAGAAAGGTTTACGCATCTGTTTCAGACAAAGACGGAAGCGAAAACCTGGGAAGTAGAAAAATCGAAAGAGCTGGAAAACCCGAAGTTGAACAGTGCAGAAACCGGCATGGACTTGCTGGCGCTGTCTAATGGATACCTTGATTTTTGTAAGCTCAGGTTTTCATCGATTACCTATGGCGAAAAGAAGAAGCTCTGTAAAGACATTCTTCTGAAATGGGGTAATGTTACTGTCAATGAGATTACCCCCGTCATGGTTATGAAGCACCTGGAAACAAGAGCGAGCAAGGTATCAGATAACGCCTGGAACAGAGACCGGAAAAATCTTCTCGCTATGTTCAATTGGTTTCGTAAGATTCATGGAGTCACTCATAACCCGGTTGTCAATATCGACCGGCTGCCGGAAAAGAGAAAAGTTGATTATATTCCTTCGGCGGAAGACATTGACAGGGTGATGATGGCCTGTGAAGGGCACGACAGGGTGATGATGAAATGTTATTATTTCACCTTTGCCCGGAGGGGAGAAATTTTCAACTGGACGTGGGAAGATATCAACTTTGAAAAAAAGTGGTATTGCTTATGGACAAGAAAGAGATTGCACAGCGATATGCAGGCTGATTACTTTCCTCTTCCAGAAGATTCAGAGCTATATCAGGCGCTCAAATGGCAGTGGGAGCACCGTGATAAAAAATCCCCTTATGTGTTTACGAATCTTGAGACCGGGGATAAATTTACCCATCGGAACCGGTTTATGAAAGGTCTCTGTAAAAGAGCGGGAGTCAAGCCATTCGGGATCAAGGCGTTTCGGAAGTATGGTCCTTCGGTTTTGAATGACGTTCACCGGGTCAGTATCAAGAAGCTTCAAAGATTGCTGAGACATCAGACTCAGGCAACGACGGAAATTTATCTGAAAAAAATTGATGACGATTTATCGGTTGGTTTGAGGCTTCTGGAAAAAAAGGACACACCCTGGGACACACCCATGAGAGTTGAGAATGCCTGAATCTGTAAGTGATTGATTTATTTGGTAGTCCCACGGGGAGTTGAACCCCGGTTTCCGGCGTGAGAGGCCAGCGTCCTAACCACTAGACGATGGGACCATGGCTGGGGGACCAGGATTCGAA
>Ga0209748_1001427_pt1 | contig 11743 bp, 12 predicted proteins | sample BarGraIncu00421A_FD_185490 | JGI IMG/M metagenome (GOLD analysis project Ga0209748, IMG submission 185490) | Arctic peat soil microbial communities from Barrow, Alaska - Barrow Graham LP Incubations 004-21A (SPAdes) (version 2) | ecosystem: Environmental > Terrestrial > Soil > Wetlands > Peat... | reverse complement strand
TTGAGCAAAAAACCAAAGAGGATAACTGTCAGGAACATGATTCTTACAGGTTGGTATACTGACCAGGTAAATTTAATGATAATAAGGATAAACAATTTTGAGAAAGGGATCAAACTGACTCCTGAACATAATGAGGAGACTTTAATTGTAAAATGACCATGATTCCTTATCGTGCTCTGGCGTAAGCCTCATTGCTTCCTCATTTTTGTTGATATTGATGAAGACCATATTTGTCTGATCATTGTACAATCCAATCAAAACCTGGTTCCGGATTTTAATCTTCTTTGGATCTTTATCTGACCGGTAAACCAGATTCAGGAAGATTTCATTATCCAGAATAGTTACAGTCAATACATTCCCGGTCAATAGTTTGTTATTTACATAGATATGAATTTTATCATTGAAATATTTGTTTGCCAGATCAGCTGGAAAGGACTGGTTAACTGATAATTTCTCAAGTTTACGGTCAGGGTCATACAATTTGTAATCACGTAAAAAATCATCATAATACATCCTGAAAAAAACTTTCATGGTATCGGCACCCTGTACCTGCTCAATGGTTGTCAGGGTTACATGAACAGGGTGGAAAATCAATAAGATCGGGAGAATTAAGATTTTTAACATTCTTTTCTGATTTGGTCAGAATAGCACAATTAATTTTAACCGGGACTAATTTTTGTGACTAATTTCTTCAATATCAAAAATTTTATTCCTATCCCATTCGACCCAGTACTTTAATGCATTATGGCGGATAAGCTTCCAATAGCCATCGTCCATTAGTCCAAACTTCATAATCCCTTCTTTGATATCCGTATCTACCTGTTGCAGGTATTCCTTTTTAAGACTGATTCTGAAAGAACGATCTTTATATGTAAAAATAGCCATTGGTTGAGTTTTTCTATGGGTAGCAAGATGAATTGTCCCCATTCCTAAAGTTGCACCGGTACTTACCTGGATCCCATCATTCAAACAACTATATGGCGGTTTAATTCCTGCGTAGGTGGTTACATCAAGCATGTCAGCACCAACATCAAATAATTCACGTGCTTTAATACCCATTTTAGCACCAACAATAGAGAACACTCCCAGATGCCCATGAAACTCATCAGTCATTACATTAGCTTTCCATTCGTCATATCCATAACGTGCAATAGCCGAATCGATAATCGGCCGGATATCGTAGTTATACATTTCGTGCTGAACAGGAAACCTGTTAAATACTATATTTCTTTCAGAAAAATAAGTCCCGTTTATCATGTCGGTTATCGCCTCTCTTACTCCCTGAACATTATAATCTGTATTGTACCTGACATTTAGTTTATCTGTTATTATATTTATGTCAAATAATTCGGGATTTGTAAGGTATAAAACCACAAGGTCGTCACATAACTTAAAATGATTTTGCAGAAGTTTTTCATTGACCAATGGCTGACTGAAAACATTTCTTAAGATAGTGGCAAGCCTGGTTTTTGATTTCTCGCAAACCGCGTATATGGATGAATCAAAGAATGAGTTATCCTTATTCAGGTTGGCGATGGCGTCAATTCTTATTTTGGATTTAAAAACTAAGTCTGCACTCCCCTTATCACATTCATAATTAAATCCCTGTAAAGGCTTTACTGATTCATTATACCAGATTATACGTTCAATTTTGGATATAACTCTTGCATCTTTCGTTATCAGTTGAGCGATATTTGTGAGAGGCCCAAGACAAACAAGTATTACTTTTTCATTTGTGTCTTTTAATTTTTCTATCAGGCAATCAACCGCATTTAATCCTGTAATCTGGTTGTCTGACTCTTCACCCCACTTTATCTGCTTGTTAAACTCTCGCCAGGGAGGATTAACTCCTTTAAGAAGATCTCCGCAAGCTATTGGGATATTATCAACATTAAATTCTTTTAATAATGAGTTTACCTTTCCGGCGCCTACACTGGGAGACAATGAACCATCTGATAATAATATTGCTTTTACAGTTATTTCAGGGCGATTGAGCAACAAACTAATTGCACGCATATCGTCTATAGCACAATCTGTATCAATGATTATGGTGTGTTTTAGCTTAACAGGTAACGGTTGAGCCCAGATGGCTTTACTGAAAAGCAGGATTGAAATCAGAATAAATATTTTACGCATCGCCTGTATTGTTACATTTTTGTCTGGAAAGTCTTTAATGTTTATGAAACCTGTAATGTGAATGAAAATGCCTGTGTTCTTCATTTCCATGTTTATGGATATGTTCATGGATCAGGTTGACACTTATAAGAAGTCCTTCATCGCTAAGTATTTCCGAAGCAGTACCGGTCTTTCTTATGGTATGTTCTTCTGAAAGAACTGCAACTCTGGGTTGCAGGTGATCGATCAGATCAAGATGATGTGTAGTAAAAATGATAGTTTTTCCAGCATGGTTAAGTTCAAGTAGAAGCTCAATGAAGAAAGTTTGTGTTTTGGGATCGAGACTTGAAAGGGGTTCATCAACCAGAAGAATATCAGGATTCATAGTAAGAACAGATGCTATCGCAACTCTTTTCTTTTCACCTCCTGAGAGCATATAAACAGGCCGTTCTCTCAGGTATCCGATTCCAAGATACGACAATGTCTGTTCTGCTCTTTCATTTGCAGTTTCAAGTGGTAAGTTGAGTTGAAGGGGACCGAACAAAAGTTCATCAAAAACTGTGGGACAAAATAATTGTATATCCGGATTCTGGAAAATATAGCCCATACGTTGCCTGAACTGCATTCCTAAACTGGTATCCCTAAGTGACTTTTCAGTTACAGGATTCCCATCAAATATAACATCGCCGGAATCGGGAAAAACAAGTGCGTTTATAATATGCAGAAGGGTCGATTTACCACATCCATTCAGACCAATTATAGAAAACATTTCACCTTTCTTTATCGAAAGGTTAATGTTTTTAAGTGCGGGGATTTTACCGTAATATGAATAATCAATATTCTTCAATGAGATAATATCTTCCATCACCCTTAAAGTAAAATAAAAACTATGCCGGATATAACGATAAACACGAGTACAATGACATCTTTAAAAGTAAAATGATTATGGGAATGAAGTACTACTTTTCCCATATAACCTCTTGAAACCATTGCATGATAAGTATCTTGATAGATTATCATAGATCTTTTAAAAATATAAAATATCCTACCTCCGACTAGTCTCCTGATACTGCTGTTCTTAATATTGCCAGAAAGCCTGGATTTAAACGCAAAGTAGGTTTCTTCAATTGTCCTGGAAAGAATGAAAATATATTTGTAAGCAAGGGACAGGATCATAAGAAATGTATCCGGCACTCCAACCATTTTGAAAGATTTTATAAATGTTGGAAAAGGTGTTGTGAAAACTACAAGCAGAGCAAATGCAACAGAATTTAAGACTCTGAGAAAAACCAGTGATACTACCTGAATTCCATTAGTTGTAAAACCAATATTTTGCGGAATATTGTAAATCAGGAAATGTGAAGCCTTATTAAATTTGATAATGTTAAATATGATTTTACCAGGGGTAATGATATTGAGAGATGCCGGCAATATAACCAGGAAACCAAAAACAAATGCAAGAAGAAATATTTTCTTGTATATCTCGAATATATTTAATCTGGCAATTATATATGACAAAAAAATAAAGACGGAAATAAGTATTTGTGCAACAGGATTATTTACAACACTTACCACTCCTGACATATAAATCAGTGAAATAAATTTAACTTTTGGATTGATCCCCTGGATGAAATTATCTCTGGCTGAATTTTCTGCCTGTAGATAAATTGATTTTACTGCCTTTGAAGAATTTATTATGGTCTTGTCAAGAAAGGAAAGTTTTGTCCTTTTAATATTTACCAGGTTATTTTGATCATCGGTAATCCTGAATAAATATGGAGGGATCTTATTTTCCATTTCTGATAATTAATCTGGAAATTAATAACATGACAATATATGTTACTGTTGCTCCGATGATACCTGAAACCAGGTAGTATCCCGATCTGTGAACTAGTGATGAATCTTCTCTTTTGACAGAGTAATCAGGTAAGGGCGCTTTCCATACATCTGAATATTTTGCCAGACCTTTGGGTACATACCCTACCAGTTCTTTTACAGTTTGAGCAGACCATTCACCCCAGGCATCACCTGTATTAAAAAACGCAGGAAGCAAAATTCCAATGGGAGTGAGGAGGCATAATAAAAGCAATATGACAAGAATTTTTTGCTGGAGTTTATTCATTCTCATTTTTACCTCCCTTTCTGAAAGCATAGATTAATCCGGGTTCGTTTCTTAAAAAATACCTTACAATTATTGCAGTAATAAGTCCTTCAATAATTCCAAAAAGTAACATATGTTCAAGGGCCATTGCGGGTACAGCAATCTTTAGATCGTAAGGGCAATACAATGCTTTTCCATCACTGGAGGATGCAATCAGAGGTTGTATCCCAAATTCAATTCCTGTAAGGATCGCAGCCATTACCAGACTCAGATATCCTGAAATAAATGCTGCAAAAAACACTCGTGCTTTTCTTGCTGGGTTAAAGCTGAAAAGTCTGAAGAGATAATATGCTGTGAATGGCATAAATATCGCCATATTAAAGCAATTCGCACCAATTGCAGTTATTCCTCCATCGCCAAAAATAAGTGCCTGAATAATCAGCGCTACTGATACTGCTACAACGGCAGACCATGGACCAAACAGGATCGCAATAACAGCGGATCCTACCGCATGACCAGTTGTGCCGCCCGGTATTGGTAAATTAAACATCATGATGATAAAAGAGAAAGCCGCTGCCATTCCAAGATATGGGATATCACGTGAAGAAACTTCTTTTTTAACTTTTCTTACTGCTACGGTAACTGCTACCGCAAATACTCCATATAAAGGAATATATGTTTGAGGGCTTAAATAACCATCGGGAATATGCATAATTGCTCCTGTGATTTAGATTTATTCTGCCCGGCTCATTACCAGCTTACCATGAATTATACCTTTAATACCTATCAGTTTATCTGACAATTGGGTTAGTTTGTTTGCAATTCCTTTTACTGCAATAATCTCGAGGCAATAATCATGGCTTAAGTGAAAATGTTGAGAAGAAAGAATCACATCAAAATATTCATGTTGAATATTGTTCGATTTGATTGTAACATCTCCTTTATGATGATCATAATGCAATACAACTGCTCCGGCAACAATTTGATTGCATTGCCATTTTTTCTCTACCAGATTTTTTTCAACTAAATGCCGTATTGCCTGGGAGCGATTTGGTAATTTATTTTCAATAACAAAATCATCCAGGGCTTTTAGAATATCCTCATCTAAACTAACTCCGAAACGTGCTAATGACATCGTGTTATGATTTATATAATTCGTGTTACAAATCTATTGAATTATTTTTTATAATTATAAAAATATTTGTTAAGAATGTAGTGTCGAAAGGTTGTCAATAAAATGAAGATAAAGGGTGAATTTTACATACGTATCTTCACCCAGGGGCAACAATCTCTTGCTTTCCTTGGATCATACTATGTAATTATTATTCCGCTATTGGCGGTGTTATTGAGCAATATTGTCGGATATACCTTATTTTGATACCAAAAGTAAATGAATGTAAATTATGTAACTTTTTCTTAAAGTTATATAACAATATCATAATCATCAGTACCTAATTTAGTTCTGTTTAAATTCATAAACGAAAATGGAGGTATATGCTGGAGAATTGAACTTTGCAGTGTAATCAATCGTTTAACGAATATCAAATATTAAATAAACATTTTGAATATTTTAAGAGTATGAAAAAAACTGACAACATTGAAATCGATAATGCTCTTAAAGATTTTCCGGATAATCTGGCCTCTCTCATTAAAGAATCCTTGGATTCTAAAAACTCTGTAAAAAAACTTGCTGCAAGGAATACACTAGTAAAAATGGGTAAAACGATTATTCCCTATCTTCATAGACTATTAAATTCCGAAAATGGTTCGCTTCGTATGGAAGCTGCAACGATTGTGGAACTTATTGCTGACAAAAGATCGATCCCTTTTTTAATCATTCTACTTGATGATAAAGAATTTGAAATCAGATGGATTGCAGCTGAAGGTCTTGTTAAAATTGGCAGGCGGGCCATTTTACCATTACTTAAGGCGATTCCCGATGGGAAAAGCTCTTTTATTTTTAATAAGGGGGCACATCACGTTTTGCTGAGTCTGCTCAATGAAAACGAAAAAAATAAATTAAAATCATTACTACTAAGTCTGGATGATGCTCAGGAGCTGGGCGAAACTGCTCCTGTAGAGGCTTCAGAAGCAATAAAAACCATATTTAAGCGAAAAAACACCATTTAACAAAACCGCCGTCGTTTTGTTGCATATAAGATTTGATGAAATGAATATTAAAATTCTTTAACAAATTCCCTGTTCGCCCTCTGGCAAGAAATCATGCAGAATTGAACCCGGAATATTCAACACTTTGAAAATTTAATCAGCAAACTATGAAAACAATTATTGTACCCCTTGATCTCTCAGATGAGTCATTAAATGGTTTAAATCTGGCAATGATGATGGCCACTAAAACCGGAGCTAATATTCTATTGGTTCATGTTATAGGAAAGAATTCCGGTGACTATTATGAACAAATGGAAAAGGAAAATCAACTGGCACAAACAAAATTTGAAGGTATACTCCGAAAGTATAAAGAGAAAGTCAATTTGAATTTTACTTTAAGCTATATAATTAAAGAGGGTAAGATATTTAAGGAAATAGCTGATCTGGCAGATAAGCATGAAGATGCTTTAACAGTGCTTTCAACACATGGGACGTCCGGCTTTGAAGAATTGTTTATTGGAGGCAATGCATACAAAATAACTTCTCATTCGAGAAACCCCGTAATTACTGTAAGACGAAGCAAAATACCTTCAAATATTGATAATATAGTAATGCCCCTGGACATGACTTTCCAGACCCGTGAAAAAGTTCCGTATACTGTTGAGTTTGCTAAAAAATTTGGTTCAAAAGTTCATCTTCTTACCATACGATTGTCAAATATAAAGAGTATTGAAAAAAAGCTTCATCAATATGCCGAACAGGTAGCTTCATATCTTGACTCTCTTAAAATTGCTTATACATTGGAACATCTTCATGGTGGAAACCTCACTGATTTAACTCTTGATTATGCGAGGACGATAGACGCTGACCTTATTTCAATAATGACCGAGCAGGAAAAGAGCGCTTCCAATTTGCTGTTAGGCAACTTTGCTCACCAGATGATAAACAAAGCTTATATTCCTGTTCTCTCATTTCCAAATTATCATTTACGGGTGACAGCAGAAGATATCTGGACTTTGGGTGCATTTAATCCTTGATTCGCAATTCTGGGCCAAGGTGGAAAGGTGAATGAGAATAATTAACAATTTATTAATCAAATAATCAGAAAATTATGAAATCACAGTTAATTATAAAATCAATTAAAACAGGGCTTTACCTTATCGCGTTTGCAGCTATAATAGTAGCCTGTGATAATCAACAGGGAATGATGCATGGAAATGGCGGTTCAACGTATATGGGAAACTGGAATTGGGTGGGGATTCTGATTGGTCTGATCATTGGGTTCCTGCTTGGTTATCTGGTGGCCAGGAGACAAAAATGATCTGGTTAGTAATGTAAAATTGTGCACAACAGGTCAATCATAAATAACGAAAACCAAAATATTATAAAGAATATTTAACTAATACGAAAACAAATAGTATGAAAAAAGTATTGATAGCTTTGGATTACAATCCAACAGCGCAAAAGGTGGCAGAGGAAGGTTTTTCTATAGCAAAATCCATGGATGCTGAAGTAATATTGTTGCATGTGATAACAGATCCTGTGTTTTATGCCACATCAGGATATTCGCCTATCATGGGTTTTCAAGGATTTGTAGATGTAAGCCCACTGCAATTAAGCAATGTTCAGGGACTGAAGGAGGCATCTCTGAAATTCCTTGAAGCATCAAAAAAACACCTGGGTGATAAAACAATTCAGACAATTGTCAAAGAAGGTGATTTTGCTGATTCTATTCTGGCTACCGCAAAAGAACTGAAAGCAGATGTTATCGTTATTGGATCTCATAGCCGGAAATGGCTGGAAAATATATTAATGGGAAGCGTTACAGAAAAAGTTTTACATCATACTTCGATACCTCTTTTAATTGTTCCTACCAAAAAAAGCAATTAACTCTTCCTCTGGCATTATGTAACAACACAATAGTTTTTTTTGCTCCAGTCTGTGCTGAATAATAAATTTTCATTCCATAAATCCTGAGTAGAATCATGAAAGGAAAAGCAAAGTTAATTAAGCCAGTTTACAGAATCGTTTCACCGGATATTGAAGGATTTGATTCACTTTCTGACTTTGCTCTCGATATGCGTTGTTCCTGGAATCATTCAGCCGATGAAATCTGGCGTCAGCTCGAACCTGACTTATGGGATTCTACGCATAATCCGTGGGTAGTACTGCAGACAGTATCAAAAGATAAGTTTAAAAAAATAATGTCCGATCGTGTCTTCCGCAAAAAAGTTAATGATCTTATACAATCTAAAGAGGATGATATAACTGGTGCGGCATGGTTTCAAAAGAGTTATCCGGAATCAGTTCTGACAACAGCAGCTTATTTCAGCATGGAGTTTATGTTAAGTGAATCACTTCCGATTTATTCAGGAGGACTGGGTAATGTAGCCGGTGATCAGCTCAAAGCAGCCAGCGATCTGGGAGTACCGGTAGTTGGTATTGGGTTACTGTATCAACAGGGATACTTTCGGCAGGAAATTTACCAGAATGGGGAACAAGAGGCTCTCTACCCCTATAATGATCCGGGACAATTACCAGTCGTTCCATTACGTGATGCAAACGGGAAATGGTTAAGATTGAAAATTGAACTGCCTGGTTATTCTGTATGGTTACGGACATGGATGGTGCAGGTTGGGAGAATCAAACTTTATCTGTTAGATAGTAATGATGCGGCTAATTTCCCGATCCACCGTGGAATAACAAGTGAACTATATGGAGGCGGACCTGAACTCAGGCTTAAGCAGGAAATGGTGCTGGGAATAGGTGGATGGCGTCTGCTGAAGGCTTTAGGAATACAACCTGAAGTGTGTCATCTCAATGAAGGGCATGCTGCATTTGCAATTTTGGAACGTGCAGCAGATTTCATGGAAAAAACAGGTCAGTCCTTTGATAATGCTCTGGTTTCGACAAGACCTGGCAATCTTTTTACGACACATACTGCTGTTGCAGCAGGATTTGATCTGTTCTCACCGAATCTCGTTGATCAGTATCTGGGTGAGTACGCTGAGAAAAAACTTGGCATTTCACGCCAGCAATTGTTGGCTCTGGGTCGTGCCAATCCATGGAATCAGTCAGAGAAATTCAACATGGCTTACCTTGCAATAAGAGGCAGTGGCTCTGTTAATGGAGTAAGTCGTCTCCACGGAGAAGTAAGCCGTCATATCTTTGAACCTTTGTTCCCCAAATGGCCTACAAATGAAGTGCCGGTTGGGCATATAACAAATGGTGTACACATGCCAACCTGGGACTCAAAAGAAGCAGATGACGTGTGGACTGAATTTTGTGGCAAGGATCGCTGGCTAGGAATGAATGAAACACTCGGGAAGGATATACGTCGTGTATCTGATGAAAGACTTTGGGAGTTGCGTACCAACGCAAACAAGTCTCTTATTGAATTTGCCCGTGAATATTTTTCGAAGCAATTGCACGGGGCAGGGCATTCGCCCGATTCGATTGAAAGAGCAAAGCATTTGTTTGATCCGGACAAATTAACAATAGGTTTTGCAAGACGTTTTGCTACCTACAAAAGGCCGAATTTGTTGTTGCATGATCCTCAACGGCTTCTAAGGTTATTAACCAATCCTAAGTTCCCCGTGCAACTCATCATTTCAGGGAAGGCTCATCCTGCTGATCAGGAAGGTCAGAATCTGATAAAGGAATGGATCCGCTTTATCCGGCAGAAAGGTATTCATCCGCCTGTAATATTTCTCAGCGACTATGATATGCATATTTCGGAAAATCTCGTTTGCGGTGTCGATGTCTGGATAAATACGCCCCGACGTCCATGGGAAGCCAGTGGTACAAGTGGTATGAAAGTGCTTGTAAATGGAGGCATCAATCTTTCGGAACTTGACGGATGGTGGGCAGAAGCTTATACTCCGGAAGTCGGCTGGGCCCTGGGTGACGGAAAGGAACATGGTGATGATCCGGTCATCGATGCCATCGAAGCTGAACAACTTTACAATATTCTTGAACAACAGGTTGTCCCTGAATTTTATAACCGGAATGGAAAAGGGATCCCCACTCGCTGGATATCAAGAATGAGGGAAAGCATGGCTCAGCTCACACCGAGGTTCTCAGCCGACAGAACAGTGAGAGAATATACTGAGCAGCGCTATATGCCGGCAGCAAAATCATTTCTTGAACGTGCTGCTGATAATGGTAAAATTGGAAAGCAAATAGCGGAAAAATTACAGAAACTAAATCAAAAATGGGATTCACTTCATTTTGGTGAAGTAAAAATTACGACCATTGAGAATCAATATAAGTTCAATGTTCAGGTTTTTCTCGGTGATCTTGACCCTGATTTAATTCATGTAGAACTATTTGCGAATGGTGCAAATGATGCAAAACCGGAAATTATAAAGATGAAACGGGAAACTAAAACAGGAAGTTTAACCAATATGTATTATTATAATGCTCTGGCCTCTGCAGAGCGACCTGCATCTGATTATACACCCAGGGCACTGACCGAAATCGCCGGTGTTTCAGGTCCGCTTGAATCAAATCTGATTACCTGGCAACATTAATTCTGAGAATATGGGAAAAAAGAACTTGAAACAGCAATATGAATTAGGCATGGTGGGATTGGGTGTCATGGGACGTAATCTTTTGTTAAACATGGCAGATCACGGTTTCTCAGTAGCGGGTTTTGATAAAGATCCGACCAAGGCCGCAGCTCTGCGAAAGGAAGCAGAGAAAAGAGATATCCGTTGCACAGCCAACCTTAAGGAGTTTATTTCAAGCCTGGGTTTACCGCGTACAATAATCTTACTCGTTCCTGCAGGAGCACCGGTAGATTCAGTTATAAAGGAATTGTCACCTCATCTTCAGAAGGACGATCTTATAATAGATTCAGGCAATTCATATTTTAAAGACACCGATCTGCGTACCATCCGGTTAAAAGAAAAAGGAATACTTTTTATAGGGATGGGGATATCAGGAGGAGAAGAAGGCGCCAGACACGGCGCCAGTATAATGCCCGGAGGACTGAAAAAAGCTTATGAAAGAGTAAAACCAATTCTTGAAGCTGTTGCCGCCAGAGTGAATGATGAACCCTGCGTTACATATATGGGCCCTTTTTCAGCAGGTCATTTTGTGAAGATGGTGCATAACGGCATTGAGTACGGTGTAATGCAGCTTATTTCAGAAACTTATGCATTGATGAAACTAGTTCTCGGTTTTTCAGAAGATCAGCTTCAAAACGTTTACAGCGAATGGAATAAAGGGGAACTGAATGGTTTCCTGATGGAAATTACAGGCAATATATTTGGAAGGGTAGATGACAAAACAGGCAAACGACTCATAGATGAAATACTCGATGTAGCCAGGCAAAAAGGGACAGGAATGTGGACTTCCCAAAGCGCAATGGAGTTGCAGGTGCCTGTCCCTACCATCGATATGGCGGTTGCTATG
>Ga0209748_1001425_pt1 | contig 11753 bp, 12 predicted proteins | sample BarGraIncu00421A_FD_185490 | JGI IMG/M metagenome (GOLD analysis project Ga0209748, IMG submission 185490) | Arctic peat soil microbial communities from Barrow, Alaska - Barrow Graham LP Incubations 004-21A (SPAdes) (version 2) | ecosystem: Environmental > Terrestrial > Soil > Wetlands > Peat... | reverse complement strand
ATTAAAAGTCTGCAAAAGGTCGAAATTGAAAAATGGACTGGAAATGGAAGTATAGATATACTAATTTCTTATTTTGATAAAGAAAAAAGATTTGCTATTGCAATAGAGGATAAAATTTATGCAGAAGACCAACCAAAACAGCTTGAACGATACTATAGTTACCTTGACTCTTTATATGATGATTTTCTATTAGTTTATCTTACTCCTAAAGGACATAAACCTGCAATACCTGATTCAATTGATAAGGAGCTTTATGAAAAACTAACAAAAGATAAAAGATTAGTATTGGCAAGTTATGACAAAGGAATAACTACCCTAATAGCAAATACTCTTGGATTAATTCAAGCCCCCAAAGTACAACAGATAGTTTCTCAGTATTTGGAGATCATAAAATCGTTATAATATGGATGATTTCGAAGATGGAATGTTCAAGTACCTTACTGAACCCAAGAATTACAAGTCTGCAAATGAATTAAGTTCTTTGCTTGTCAGTATTAATGAACGGCTTAAACAAGAGTTTTGGGATAACGTTTCTATAAAATTAAAAGAAAAATTAAATAGTCAAGAACTACTTGTTAAATATGAAAGAGTTGGGAATGGTTTTCTATTTAAAGTTGTAAAATTAAATTGGAATGATATTGCTATTGGATTTGACGATGGGCTTGATTTGGGATTAATCATGGAAAAAAACAAGTTCTTTGACGAAGATGTATTGAGGATTGAAGAAAAATATAAAGAAAAATTACCACAAATACATCATGAAAATGAAGGTTGGCTGTGCTATCAGCAGATTGAAAATGGAAGTTTTTATCGTTTTGGCAGTTTCCAAGATTTATTTCAAATCCTTCCTGACAATCGTGAAAATTTTATTAATCAAATTGCTGATTATTTAGTATCATTTACCAAGAATATAGTGACGATTGTTGATGAAATAAATGGAATAAAGAGAAAGTAGAATATGGCTTTAACAGGCAATATAAATACATATAGATTTATGTATTTGAGTTGACATTTAGCCCGTACATCCTATTTTTTCCTGTTTAACATGATTGTATTATAGACATTGACTTTCACACCTCAAGCATAGCCTTTTTTCATGCAGGTCAGAAGACCCAGAGATGGTACTTCTCCTTTTTGGCAAGCGGTACAGCAAGATAATTCAGATAGTAGCATATTTAATATTAAATAAAAAGTTATCTCAAGTGCTGAATTTTCTAAAAAGCAATAAATTATTGCACCTAATCTATCATAACAATATTCTTGGTTGCTAATCCATATTTTTGCAATTGATTACCTTTGTCTTGGTGCATTTATAATTTAATAAACTTTTAACTATGACACTAAGTGCAAAATCTCTCTTCCATTTCACTTCCTACGATAATATGTTAAACATCCTTAAAAGTAAATACTTCCATGTCAGATATTCAAGGGAGACATTTAAGTTTAGATTAAATTCAATAAGTTACTATATTCCAATGGTATGCTTCTGCGATATTCCATTAACTATGACAAGTGAACACATAGAACATTATAATGGTTTTGCAATCGGACTAAAGAAAGAATGGGGAATAGGTCATGGACTTAATCCAGTATTAATATTCTTCAAAACTGGGAATAGCATTGTAAAATATATAACACGCCAAAAAAATGAACTTCTACAAAAAAATTATTAATCACCTGACTGACTACAAAACTAAAAACTTCCCTGACATTCCTGATGGAACTTATAGGGGCAAAACTTATGGACACATTTTGTCCAAACCTCATCAATTAGAAAATTTCATTAGAACTTATAGGAAAGATATTTTAAGTAGCAGTTTGTATAGTCTTGATAAACTACATATTTATTTTCACCATCTGAATTCATCACAAGCTATGTGTTTCAACTTCTTCTTCCCTCTTTATCAAGAACATAAACTTGAAGTTGTAACCGATTTTCTTGGATTAAAAAACGAAAAGGTAAATTATGAAACTGTTTGCTTTGAAAAAATCGGTAAAGACGGAGAAGGAGGCAGGAGACCAACAAATTTTGACTTTTACTTTGAAACATTATCAAAAAAGAAAATCTTTTTTGAAATAAAATATACAGAAAATGAATTCGGGAAAGCCAAAAATGACGCAGACCACATTGATAAATATGATAATGTGTATTCAAAGTATTTGCTGCCGATAAACAGCAATTATCGTTCACGGGAACAGTTCTTTAACAATTATCAAATTCTTAGAAATCTAATCCACATCGATAAAAGTTCATTTGTTGCATTTTTATATCCATTGGAAAATAAAAAAATAAACGCTGGAGCAGAAAAAGTGAAATCAGAACTTCTCACAGCGAATTTTAAGGACAACTTTTTCGCTGTAACTTGGGAAAGATTATTTGAAGCCGTTTTAAAATCAGCAACAGAAACAAAACTTAAATCTCAATTAACTGAGTTTAAAGACAAATATTTACCATAGCTGACATTGACAACTGCGAGTTCATAGAAAAATCGAGGTGATTAGGTAAATATCTTCATAGTAAATTAAGCCACTTTAAGAAGGTTAGAGCGTACTACTGACAATCCAATATAAATATCTTCATAGGGGCGTTGATACGTGTTCATCCCTCACCAGAACATATGCCGTTAACTAATGATATTCAAATGATAATAAAATATTTTTGGTAATTTAATTTTGTTGGCATAAATTTGGTTTGTTGTATTTGACGTGCGAAATATTTTTATATAAGATTTTACAGAAGGCGGCACTTCCTCATTGAGAGTATCAGATAGCGTCAGACATTGAAATTAATATCAAGTGTCGCCTTTTTAAGTTCTTTTTGGTCAGGACAATTTGACCGTTGAGGCGGTACTCCTTTTACTCCACAAGCACTGGAGAAATGCAGCGAGACTTTATTAGTACCGCCTCTTTTTTTCCATTTTCAGTTTTGGGTAAAAGATTCATTAAATGTTAATTGTTTAGTTGAACTTTTATTCAAGATTAAAAAAGCTACAGACAATCATCTATTTATAAAATAATTGTAAATTTGATAATGGTATCCTTAACGTCTGTTTAAAAAGTAATTTTAGATCAAATACATGATTTCCTTCGATGAAAAGGGGAACCCGCTCCCTATCGGAATTAATCCATTATCAATTGATGAATTTGCACTTACCTTTCTTTTTTCAACTACACGAGAAGAAATATATGTGAATTACATGAGATATATTTCTGATATACAAAAAGATTTAATGAGAGAATTTACAAACTGGATTGGTGGTAGTTTTACAACTAAAAAGGAAAAGCCAAGCGATATCGATTTAGTGAATTTATTTAATTATTCCACCGATTTGAATTCAAAACATACAGTTCTGATGAGATTTTTAACACTTGGCGGGTCAAAATTAACATATAAGGTTGATGGTTATTTTATTCCTGTTTATCCTGCTACAGACCCACGGTATGCAATTACCGAATTCTGGTTAAATCACTGGAAAAACTTCTTCGGACAAGATAGGTTTAATAACCCAAAAGGTATAATTGAAATTTCTGTAAATTAATTACTTCATGCGTCAGCCAGATATCATCGTAGGTGAAATTCATGACTTAGACAAAATTATTATAAGTACGAATGAGTTGATTTATCAATTTCCAGATGATAACATTTTATCACTTAATCTTGAACAGACGGAATATCGGAAAAATTTGCTTTTGAAAGAATTAGACGAAAGTTTAGGTTATTATGGTCGGCATTCAATAAAATTCATTTTTACGGGGATAAAAGAAAAGATAAGTCTTGAAACATTACTGGAGAATTTAGGTTCTTTCAAAAACCTACTTGATAAGACTATTGAAATAGTCTCTGGTGGAAGTTCAAATAACCTACCAATTTATTTCAACACTGTTTTTAGTAGTTCCTATGGTATCCAGTTATCAACACCTTTTGAAGGGAAACTTTTCGACCATGATTTTGAAAAGGCATTCCTAAAAACAATTAGTACGCTAAATGATTTAATCATATCAGATGATGAGGGACTAAAACATATCATGGAACGAGAATTCGGAAATGACTGGAAATTTTTCAATAAATATTCTATATTTTTTAAGAAAATTTATCAAACTGACAAAAAAATTAAAATTGTTTGGAATTCTCCCATAACTAAAAAAGATTCCATAGTAGAAATTGAACCAGCCAAAGCAAAATATTTGTATTCCATTTTCCATATACACGAAAAGAAAGAAGATATTATAGAACTATTTGGCATCTTAAAGGGATTGAGCCTTATAAGATATAAGGTCGAGTTTGTTAAAGATGTTGATGGAAAAGAATTAATTATTGCAAAATTTGATGAATCATTAACAGAAGAAGTCAAGGATGCTCTCGATAAATATGTAATTGCACAATTTAAAGTTATATCTGAATTTAATGAGTTAACAGAAGAAGTTCAGAAAAAATATATATTGCTTTCTGTACACCATAAAAGCACTTGATTATAAGTCAATTTGAAGAAATTATTCCTAATAAATTTTGGGTTTATGGTGATAATCATTCCATATTATACATTTCATTTGGAATATTGTTAGAATACAATCATGAGTACCGTTCCATAATATTATGACTGAATATTTGGACATAGCAACTTCTCTGCACACCAATTCTCTGACATTATTTGTTGGAACTGGCTTTAGTAAGTATATGACAAACGGGTTAGCACCCAGTTGGCTTGAACTGCTTGTTGAGTGCACATTAGCAATAGACAACGATAATAAGTTATTTAACCAACTTTTCAATACAAATTCAACGAGTGCATTAAAGGATGCCAAATACGAGTTGACTGTTTGTGCCCAGATTCTTGAAGGCGAGTATATAAAGAAGCGTAGGAACATTAAAGATAAGATCGCTGAAATATTATTCAGTAAAATAAATGAAAGTACGGTTGACAAAAAGAAATTAGTACATCTACAATCATTTTTCAACAAACATCAAAATGTAAATATTGTTACAACTAATTATGATACTTTGTTTTCTGAATTTGTCTTTCCACTTTCGAGCAGAGTTATTATTGAAGGTAGTGCAATTCCAAGAATAAATTCTGGGCAAAACATATATCATATCCACGGATGCATAAGTAAACCATCAAGCATTGTGTTAACTATAAATGACTACTATAACTTCCAAAATACCAACAACTATTATTCAAGAAAGTTCTTCACATTACTACAAGAAACAACTGTAGCCATCTTGGGTTATTCTTTAGGTGATTTCAACCTAAATTCGATACTTAATGAGGTAATGAATACAAAAAAAGAATCATTCAGAAAAACAGATTTATACTACATTACTAAAGATAAAGTATCAGAACTAATGGAACGATTTTATAATATTACTTATGCCATTCAGGTAATTAAAAATACTGGCATTGATGAATTTTTTGATGAAATAGATACGCAGTATGAAAAAGCAAAGGAATTGATAGAATCTGTGGAAGACCTAAAAGAGGTGATGAATGGCAGTTCAGAATATACCGATGAATTTTTAACACTTGAGATTTCTCTATCAAAAATTTTATTGCAAGCATCAAGTATTGGAATAGAAAGAAACAATGCGGAATTTCTTAAATTACTGTTGGCTTTACTTAAAAAGAAACAGGAATTTACAACTAAGAACGGTGCGTGGTCTCAATATGAACATCTCGCTCACTGGCTAATAGAGATATCATCGATAGTTAAGATTAAAGGAAGTGATTTTGAAAAGGATTTTTGCGCAATAGCAGAATACTCATTTGAAAAATCAAGTCGGCAATCATATTTAGGTTATTCATGGTTTGCGTGGAGCGTCTGGCATAATAGATGGCATGAAATGAAAATTGAAAATCAAATAATGTTGCAGGAATTAATTGAGTCCAGAAGATGGATGCATTTTTTAGAAATCACTGAAATTTATAAATAAGTAAACTAAATTATGTCAGTATCCAAATATCCTGAAACAATAAAAAACTATTATTATGAGCACCATCTTTCAGTCAAAAGCACAAGTACAAGATTTAATTCGCAGAGCTGACGACAATGATGAAACCAAAAGACTAATCACAAAATTTAAGGAACTCAAGAGAACCAGAGAACCATTCTACATTACTATTGTCGATTTTGATGAAATTTTAAGATGGAAACTTCGAAGACAATATAATAGGCAATCCAAATTCAGGGAACGAAATACTGATGGTAATGTAAGAACGATAACTCAAGCAGCCTTTTCCATTGTTCATGACGACAAAGACTATGAAACTGAATTACGGTTGAGAATCCTTATCACATTAAGTGGAGTCGAAGTACCTGTGGCTTCTGCCATATTAACATTATGCTATCCTGATCAATATTCTGTGATAGATTATAGGAACTGGAGGCAATTTTTTGTTGTAGACAAGGAGAAAACAAATTATACACCAAAAGAATATATCATGTATCTATCAATACTCAAAAAACTGGCGACCGATTATGGTGTAACACCTCAAGAGATTGATATGGCAATTTGGCAACATGATATTGAAATGAGGAGCAAATGAAACTAATTCAAGAAGAAGTCAGCATCAAATATTTTAGTGGTCACCCCAGAATTATCATGTAAATTTTTATCTAAAATATGTACACACATTTCATCCAGATTCTTACCAAGTACTTTTTGATCATTTGCACTGGCACATAATAATCCATCCTGCATTTTTATCCGACTGAAAACATAAGGGTTACCAAAATTATCCGTCAACCTTTTAATAATACCTGTGAAGTATCGGTCTTCATCGGCTTTAGCCATGAAAAATTCATTAATTTCGAATCTATCCTTTTCTTTTTTACTCATAGGTATAATAATTGGTGCAAATGTACATTAAAGATTGATAATGAATAATATAAACACAAATAATTAGTCATGGATTTGAAGTTAAAATTCAAATTCAAGCAGGTCATCACTTCTGTATTTGGTTTTACTTTCTGTATTCGAGTTCCTATTAGAGTCAGGACACTTTTCACAGTAAGATTGTATCGTTTTATAATCCAATAATTCATTAAGGTAATCCATATCGATTAGAACCGATAAACCATTGATTTCACCATCATCTATGAAATAATCAACATTAAATTCCCTTTGTGTTTGCAGGTCTCGTACAATCAAATAAATGACATTATCTTGACAGGAACAGTCCATAAGTACAACTGAATACATCTTGATACTTTTACCCTTGGAAGAGTCGACAAGCAAGTATGTAGAATTTATTTTTATAGTCTTATCATCTGCTATTATTTTTGAGGAATTAATAAAGAAATTGCCATTCTCATTAGTAACAATATATAAATCGTTTAACCCTAAAATGGCAGAGTCGAATTTGTCTTTTGTTTTCATAGGTGTACAATCTCCTAATAAATACTAATCTATCGAAAATAGTATTGTAAATGTGACAGGGTGAGGGGGAGGGTATCCACCGATACCGCTTCCCCCCATATCAGTACATTACAGGTGATGTGGGTCTTACATGGATACGTTCGAAATCCAAAATATATTTTTATAGTATTAAAAAAGTTGGGGTTATAAAAAATTATAAAATTTTATAATCTGAGGGACTGATCGAGAGTCTCTTTACCCAAACTCCGAAAAAATTCTGGATAAAAATTTTAATTCTGGAGAAGTAAGTTCAATCATAAATTTTAATAAACCTAAAAAATTGGAAGGAATAAGAAAATTTAATAAAAATAAGTTGTGAATAGATATGGATAATTATTTGTATTTCTTATTGTTGTCAATGTAGTCCAATAAATCTTTCAATTGTATTCTCTTCTGACTTAAAATCTGGACATATGGTATTTTCTTTTCATTAATTATTTTGTAAAGTGTTGGACGGGTAACATCAAGTAGTTGGCATGCTTTGTTAATTGAAATCAGAGCATATATTTCCTGTTCATTACTAAAAGAATCGGATACCTTTAAGAACTTTTCTAATCTTGACCAAAGAAGGATGTATTTAACTGGAAAAGATAGTTGCTCCATATTTGTTGTGATACCAAATACAAATTCATATTTACTAAGTTTCTGAACTATAGCAATGGGTTTTAATCTAATTTTACCTTCTCGTCTTGTACCCTTATGTTCAAAATAATAAACATCATTAAATAATTCTTCCTTTATCTTTTCTGACAAATGTTTTTCCAAAAATGCCACAAGTTTATTTACCGAATCAAATAATATCATTTTTAAAACTTAAAATATTCTTCATATTTAGTGAATGCATCTTTTGCCATATCCCCTGCAATTCTCATGTAATAACTTAATGTTTCTATTTTCTCATGTCCTGTGTAATCCATAACAATAAAAGGTGAAATACCAGATATTAAACAATTAGTAATAAATGTAGTACGTCCCACGTGTGTCGAAACTAACTGCCATAACTCAGTATCATCGGTCACCTTCCTATTCAGCTTCATTTTTAAAGATTTAATTTTATCCGTTAATCCTGCATCTTTACAGACTGTTTTTAAATCTAAATTATAGTTTTGCAAAGTTTTACACTTCTCTCCCAGATTGAAATTATACTTCTTTAAAATCATCAATGCCTTAGAATGTAAAGGTATAGTTACCTGTTTCTGCACCTTCCACATAGTGAAGGAAATAGAATTATTAATTACATATGATTTATTCACATTAATTAGGTCACTATACCTGATTCCAGTAAAAATTTGAAATAGAAATAAATCTCGGACTAACTCATATCTCTCATCTGTTGGTTTCCAGTCAATCAATTTTTTCACGTGTTCCTTTAGTAGTACCGCCTTTGAGCCACCTTCCATTTTTTTTGAATCCTTTATAAACTTCTTGTGAATTTCAGTTTGGTTAAGTCCCAGTTCATTAGTCAAATATTTCAAAAAAGTCTTAAAACAGCCTTGATACTTATTGACTGTTTGTGGAGCATGTTTTTTGGTCTTTTTTAAAAATGCTGTAAATCCTTTATAAAACTTTAGGTTAATGTCATTCAGAAACAAATTCTTAATGCCCTTGCTCTCAGCAAATTCTTTAACTAAACTTTTAACTGTCTTATGCTTTTTAACTGTCAGTGGTTCAAAGTTTTCTTCTTGATATTTAATAAATTCATCATACAATTCATATATGGTTTTTCTGGCATAAATATTTGTAGTAATTGAAAGGTCATATATTTCTGGTGATAACTCTCCATGAGTCAATTGCAAATTCCTTAGTTTTTCATTGGTTTCAAATTGCTTTTTCTCAATTAATGCTCGTACAGATTTTGTTCTTTCGACCTGTTTAATTTTCGACTTTGAAATATCTTCAATATGAAGTTTCTGTCCAGTACTAACGTAACGTCTAAACTTTTTCTTTGTGTCGGTATCGATGAATACTACCTCAAGAAAGATCGTTCCGACTTTATCCTTATTTTCATTTTTAAGGACAATTCTAACATTAGATGAATAACTCATAATAATAATACCAGTGTCCCATTCAGTGTCTCAACAGGTGTAAATGTATGTAAAATATTTGAATCTGGTTTTAATTAAAACCCATTTTATCAGGGTTTCAGACGTTTAAGGTAAAAAAAAAGTAGCTCTGGTGGGGCTACATAGTTTATTCTTAATGACCTGTATATTAACAATATATGGGTCATTTTGTTTAAACCTCAAATATTGGAAACATTTAATTATCCACCTAAACAAGTGTGAATTATATAACTTATTAGTCTAGTTGTATAATACTTATCGGAATCAAACGATTTACTTTTGCTCTGCTAGTATTATAATCTAAGTTGAATCCTATGGAAATGAGATAACTAAATCTGATTTTCATACGTACACGATATAATCTTACCAGGATATGAGTAAAAGGGTAAAGTTGGATGAGATAGTAGTTGTGAAGGAGAAGAAAGCAGAATTTGCAGATGCGTTAATCATTGCGAATAAAGAACTTGCATTTCAAAATGTAGAGAAGGGAAAACGTGCAAAAGAGTTAATCATAGCCAACAGAGAACTCGCCTCTCAAAACTCGGAGAAAGAAAAACGTGCAGATGAATTAATCATCGTTGACAAAGAAGTTCAAATGAAAAACCTGAAAATATTGATTGTCGAAGACGATAAAGTATCGTATTCACTTCTCGCCAGAATGCTTCAAAATATCAGTAAAGAAGTATTACATGAAATAACAGGAATTAGAGCTGTTGAGGCCTGTCGTAACAATCCTGACCTTGATTTGGTTTTGATGGACATCAGAATGCCCCAGATGGATGGAAATGAAGCAGCACGGCAAGTCCGTCAGTTTAACAGAGACTTAATTATCATTGCACAATCAGCTAATGCATTTTCTGGAGACTTTGAAATGGCAATAGAAGCGGGATGCAACGACTATATTTCAAAACCGATTGATAAAACTATATTATATGAGTTAATCAATAAGCATGTTAATAAATCGAGAATAACTACTAATAAGATATATCAACAATAATTTTAAAACCATATATCGAAGGATGATATGCGTAAAATAGTAAAGTCGAAGGAGTTGGTAACTGCCAATGTTGAGAAAGAAAAACGTTCAGCAGAGTTAGTCATCGCTAAGGAAGAGAATACGAAACGAGCAGCAGAGTTAGCCATTGCTAACGAAGAGAAAGCGAAACGTGAAGCAGAGTTAGTCATTGCTAACAAACAGAAAGCAAGACGTGAAGCGGAGTTAGTCATTGCTAAGGGAGAGAAAGCAGAACGTGCAGATGAGTTAATCATTGCAAATATAAAGAAAGCAGAACGTGCAGATGAGTTAATCATAGCTAATAAAGAACTCATCTTTCAAAACAGGGAAAAAGAAAAACGTGCAGATGAATTAATCATTGCAAACATAAAAAAGGCAGAACGTGCAGATGAGTTAATCATTGCCAATAAAGAACTTGTCTTTCAAAACAGGGAAAAAGAAAAACGTGCCGATGAGTTAATCATTGCGAACATAAAAAAAGCAGAACGGGAAGCAGAGTTAATCATTGCGAATAAAGAACTTGTTTTTCAAAACAGGGAGAAAGAAAAACGTGCAGATGAGTTAATTATGGCTAATAAAGAACTTGCTTATCAGAACGAAGAGAAAGAAAAACGTGCAGATGAGTTAATTATGGCTAACAAAGAACTTGCTTATCAAAACGAAGAAAAAGAAAAACGTGCTAATGAGTTAATCATGGCTAATATAGAACTTGCTTATCAAAACGAAGAAAAAGAAAAGCGGGTAGCAGAGTTAATCATTGCCAATAAAGAGAAAAAAAGCCGTGCGGATGAGTTAATTATTGCGAACAAGGAACTTGCTTATCAAAACAGAGAGAAAGAAAAACGGGCAGATGAGTTAAGTATGGCTAATAAGGAACTTGCATTTCAAAACGAAGAGAAGGTAAAACGTGCAGATGAGTTAGTTATGGCTAACAAGGAACTTGCTTATCAAAACGAGGAAAAAGAAAAAAGGGCGGAAGAATTATTTATTGCTAATAAAGAACTTAAACAATTACTTCAGCTAAATTCTGATAAAAACCGCTTTATCTCAATTCTTGCCCACGATTTAAGAAGTCCGTTTAATGGTCTTCTTGGTTTATCAGAAGTATTAATAGAAGATATTCGCAAACTCTCAACAGACGAAATTGAAGATATCGCAAATAATATTAATAAATCCGCAAAAAGTTCTTTTAAATTACTGGAAAACATTTTAAGTTGGGCAAGAGCGAAACAAGGTAAAATTCCATTTGACCCTCAAATAT
>Ga0209748_1001422_pt1 | contig 11784 bp, 10 predicted proteins | sample BarGraIncu00421A_FD_185490 | JGI IMG/M metagenome (GOLD analysis project Ga0209748, IMG submission 185490) | Arctic peat soil microbial communities from Barrow, Alaska - Barrow Graham LP Incubations 004-21A (SPAdes) (version 2) | ecosystem: Environmental > Terrestrial > Soil > Wetlands > Peat... | reverse complement strand
GCGACCTGGCCAAGCTCCTCCGCTCCGGCGAGACCTGGACCGTCCAGTGACCGTCGCGAGGGGCGGGCGGGAGGCCGGCGTCCTTCGCGTCATCGTCCTCGCCGACGATCTCATCTGGGCCACCCGCCTGATCGGCCAGCTCCGCACGCTCGGCGTGGATCCCGTCCGCGTGGGGTCGGCCGACGCGCTCACGACCGCGCTCGCCCCCCGGCGCCTGCCGGGCCGGAGGGCGTGCGGCCAACGCATGCCGTCGTGGACCTGACCGCGCGCGCCTACGACGGGCTTGCTGCCGTGCGCCTCGCGGCCGCTGCCGGGCTCCGCGTCCTGTGCGTCGGCCAGCACGACGACCACGCGCATCGCCGCGCCGCGCTGGCCGCTGGCGCCGAGCGGGTCTTCGCCTATCGCAAGCTCTTCGAAGACGGCCACGCGACGCTGGCGGCGTGGCTCGGCGTGCCGGCGCCCGCGGCCGGCTCGCTCACCGCGCCACAGAGCTCCGAGGTACCCGCCCGATGACCGGACCCGTCGCTCCCGTCTCGTTCGCGCCCGCCGTCCGTCCCCGGATCCCGGTCGGCCGTTTCGGCGATCGGCTCGCGCGCGCGGAGGCGGGAGTCGTGGCTGCTGGCCTGGGGCCGCTCCTGGTGGGTGTCGGCCCGGACCTCGTCTACCTGGCCGGCTACGCCGCGATGCCGCTGGAGCGGCTCACGATGCTGGTGATCGCGGCGTCCGGCCGGGCGACGCTCCTGGTTCCCCGGCTGGAGGCGGCGCCCGCCCGGGCCTGCCCGGGCGTGGTCGGCGGGCACATTGACCTCGAGACCTGGGAGGAGACCGAGGACCCGGTGGACCGGGTCGCGGGCCTCGTCCGCCGTGGGAACGTCGCCGGTCCCACCCACCGCGCGATCGCGGACCGCGTGGCGGTCTCGGACCGCCTCTGGGCGCTCCACCTCCTGCGACTCCAGGCCGTGCTGCCGGGCGCCGCGTTCGTGTCGGCCTCAGTCGTCCTGCGCGATCTCCGGATCGTCAAGGACGCCGACGAGATCCAGCTGCTCCGCCTCGCCGCCCAGGCCGCCGACCGCGTCATCTGGGAGATCGCCCATGGCCGGCTGGTTGGCCGGACGGAGGCCGACGTCGCGCGCGAAGTCCGCGACCGGCTCATCGCCGAGGGCCACGATCGCGCGGACTTCGCCATCGTGGGCTCCGGGCCCAACTCCGCGTCGCCCCACCACGAGGCGTCAGAGCGGGTCATCCAGGCGGGCGAGCCGATCGTCCTGGACATCGGCGGTCCGTATGGCGGCTACGGGAGCGACACGACGCGCACCATCTGGGTGACCGGCGGCGACGCCACCCGTGGGCCCGACGACGAGTTCCTCCGGTTCTACGCCGTGCTTCGTGCCGCCCAGGCGGAGGCGACCCACGCGGTCCGGCCGGGAATCGCCTGCGAGCGGATCGATCTGGTTGCCCGAGAGCTGATCTCCGCCTCCGGCCATGGCGCCCACTTCTTCCACCGGACCGGCCACGGGATCGGCCTGGAAGGCCACGAGGATCCGTACCTCGTGGCCGGCAACCCGGAACCGCTCCGGCCGGGAATGGCGTTCTCGGTGGAGCCGGGGATCTACCTCGCGGGGCGGTATGGAGCCCGGATCGAGGACATCGTGATCTGCGGCGAGGACGGCCCCATCGTCCTCAACGAGCTGGACCGCGACCTCCTCGTCGTCACCGGGTAGGGGCGGCCGGGCGCCTTGTCGCCGCATCCGCGTCGCGCTGGGACCGGCGCTATGATCCGGCCATGATTCAGCCCACGCCGGGACCGACCGCGACCGCCGCGGAACCCGCTGCGGCGGCGACCTCCGATGGCGCGGGCGGGGCGTGCACCCAGGCCCAGCTCCGCCGCTTCATCAAGAGCCGCCCGTACGTGCCCATCCACGAGCTCCGCCGCCGCTTCGCGCTCGCGGGCGACGACGACGACGTCACCGGCTTCGACTCGGCGGGCGGGCACATCTTCGTGGGTCTCCCGGCCCGCGAGGCGGGGATGCTCGCCGACCTGGTCCTCCAGGGCGATGTCGGATATGAGCTCCTCCTGGATCCGACCAGCCCGATCATCGTCGGGGTCTTCCCCGTCCGGCCGGTCCAGCGCTCCTGAAGCGCCACGATCACCGGCGCCGCGCCCCCCGCGTGACGTGGGCTCAGCGTCCGCGGACGGCGACGCCCTCCACGGCGAGCAGCGCCCGCTTGAGCGCGAGGAGCTCCTCGCGGCTGCCGAACCAGCTGCCGCCGTAGCCCCCGAGCGTCCCGTCGCCGGCGATCACCCGGTGGCACGGGATCAGCAGCCCGACCGGGTTGCGCCCGACCGCACCGCCGACGGCTCGGGCCGCGCCCGGCGAGCCGATCCGGCGCGCCAGCTCTCCGTACCCGGCGGTGGCGCCGTGCGGGATCGTCCGGACGCCCTCCAGCACCCGGCGATCCCAGCCCGAGAGGCCCTCGAGGATCACCGGCACGGTGAACGCCTGCCGCGCGCCGGCGAGATGCTCGGCCAGCTCGACCTCCAGCCGGTGGACCATGGCCCGGGTTGCGCGGTCTGCCTCGGCGATCGGCTGCGTCGTCCGGCCGGTCCGTCTCGCGACGGAGGCCGCGAAGGCCTCGGGCGTCGTCCGCAGCTTCAGGCCGTGGATCCCGTCCACGCTCGCGGCCACGTGCACCGGCCCCAGCGTCGAATCCAGGACCGCGAGGGCGAGCGGCAGCCTGGCGCCACCGTCCCGGTTCCTGCCCGTGCTCCCTGTCATCGGCCGAGTGTACGGCGCAGCCGCAGGCGCCCGACGCGTCCCGCCCGCCGTCCGCGGGACCGCCCGAGAGTGCCGCATGGGGGAGGCCCGGGCTGGGACGATTGCCCGAGCGCATGACCAGCCCGAGTTAGGCGACCCGTGGCCTTTGTCCTGTCCCTCGCGGAGTGCCGACGCATCTCGGTGCACAGTGCCGATGCTGGCCTGGCATCCGACAGGGCATCTGCCCCGCGCGGGGCTGGGGCATCCCCGGGTGATATACTCCCCGGGAGTATGAGCGCAGTCCCCCGCACCCAACCCGCCCCCGGCGTTCCGCCGGCGACAGACGTGTCGTCGGCTAACGTCGCGCCCGCCGAGGTCAGCTTCCCCGTCGTCGGGATGACCTGCGCCTCATGCAGCAACCGGATCGAGCGCTTCCTGCGCAAGACGGACGGCGTGGTGGAGGCGAACGTGAACCTCGCCACCGAGGTTGCCACGATCCTCTATCTGCCCGGGCAGGTGGGCCGCTCGGAGCTGGTGGGGGCGATCGAGAAGGCCGGCTACGAGGTCCGGCCGGGAGCGTTGGCAGCCGCCGACGCCAGGGCTGCCGCGATGGGCGGCGCGATCACGACGGGGGCCACCGGCGCCGCGGTCGGCTCCGCAATCGACTCCGAGCTGGACGAGACCGAGCGTGCCCGCGCCGCCGAGACGCGCCAGCTCGGGATCCAGTCCGCGGTCTCCATCGCCGCCGCCATCGGAATCATGGTCCTCATGTTCGGGCCGTTCCCGCTCGCCATGAACGACGTCAACCGCCTGGTCCTGTGGCCGGCCACGTTCATCCAGCTCTGGGCCGGGCGCCGCTTCTACGAGGCGGCCTGGCGTGCGATCCGCCACGGCTTCGGCACGAACATGAGCACGCTCGTCGCGGTCGGCACGAGCGCAGCGTGGGCATACAGCGTCTTCGTGACGATGTACCCGGAGGTCGTCATGCGCGCCGGCCTGTCCGGCGAGACCTACTTCGACTCGTCGACGATCATCATCGGCCTGATCCTCCTGGGGAAGTGGCTGGAGGCGCGGGCGAAGGGGCGCACGACCGGCGCGATCAAGCGACTCATCGGGCTCCAGGCGAAGACCGCCCGCCTGGTGACCGCGACCGGCGACCTGGACGTCCCGATCGACCAGGTCCAGCCCGGCGACCTCCTGCGGGTCCGACCCGGCGAGAAGGTTCCGACCGACGGCGTGCTCACCGAGGGGAGCAGCGCACTCGACGAGGCGATGCTGACCGGCGAGGCGATTCCCGTCACGAAGCGCCCCGGAGACGAGGTGATCGGGGCCACCCTCAACACGACCGGCAGCTTCGTGATGCGCGCGACGCGCGTCGGCAGCGAGACCGCGCTGGCCCAGATCGTGGAGCTCGTGCGCCGGGCGCAGGGTTCCAAGGCGCCGATCCAGCGTCTCGCCGACCGGATCAGCGGGATCTTCGTGCCGACCGTCCTGGGGGTCGGCGCGCTCACGTTCGCGCTCTGGTGGCTGCTGGGCCCGGAGCCGAAGGTGACGCTGGCACTGGCCGCGTTCATCACCGTGGTGATCATCGCTTGCCCGTGCGCGATGGGGCTCGCGACGCCGACGGCGATCATGGTGGGCACCGGGCGCGGCGCCGAGGCCGGGATCCTGGTCCGCGGCGGCGAGGCGCTGGAAACCGCCCAGCGGGTGACCACGGTCCTGTTCGACAAGACCGGCACCCTCACGCGCGGCACCCCTGCGGTGGCGGAGCTCATCCCGGCGGCGGGCGGCGACCCGGTGGCGCTCCTGCGGCTGGCGGCCGCCGTCGAGGCCGGCTCCGAGCACCCACTCGCGAGCGCCATCCTCCTCGCCGCGCGGGAGCGCGGCCTCGCGTTCCCCGGCGCGGAGCAGTTCGAGGCGATCGTGGGCGGCGGCGCACAGGCGACCGTGGACGGCGTGCTGGTTCTGGTAGGGAGCGCGCGGCTGCTGGGCGAGCGCGGCATCGATCTCGGCCCGCTCGGCGAGATCGGCGATTCGCAGGCCGGGCAGGGCCGGACGCCGGTCTTCGTCGCCCGTGACGGCGTCGCGCTCGGGCTGGTCACGATCGCGGACCCGGTCAAGCCGGAGGCCGCCGAGGCGGTTCGCGCGCTCGCGGCCCAGGGCGTCACCGCGTGGCTCGTCACCGGTGATCACCGGGCGACGGCCGAGGCGGTCGCGCTGGCCGCCGGCATCCCGACCGAGCGGATTCGCGCCCAGGTCCTGCCGGGGGACAAGGCCGCGCTCGTGGCGGAGCTGCAGGCCGCCGGCGCAGTCGTCGCGATGGTCGGAGACGGGATCAACGACGCGCCGGCGCTCGCGGCGGCGGACCTCGGGATCGCGATCGGGACCGGCGCCGATGTGGCCATCGAGGCCTCCGACGTGACGCTCGTCGGCGGCGACCCGCGCGGCGTGGTGTCCGCGCTGGCGCTCTCGCGCCGGACGATGGCGGTCATCCGCCAGAACCTCTTCTGGGCGTTCGCGTACAACGTGGTCCTCATCCCGGTCGCGATGGGCATCCTCTACCCGGCGTTCGGCGTGACGATCAACCCGGCGATGGCGGCCGGCGCGATGGCGCTGAGCTCCGTGAGCGTCATCTCGAACTCCCTGCGACTTCGGGCCTACGATCCGCGCCCCGCGGCCGTGCTCGCGGCCAGCCGCCACGCGGCCTGGACGCGAGTCCGCGACGTCGCTTACCTCGGGCTGGTGGCGCTCGCCGCGATCGGCGTCGCCGCCGGCGTGATCGGCTACGGACGCTGGCTCGACGCCAACGCACGGCCGGTGGACCTGGTGGCGACTGGCCTTCGCGGCGAGGCGCCGATCGTCCGGATCGCCGCCGGCCAGGACGTCCTCGTTACGTTCCGCAACGACGACGCGGCGGTCCAGGTCTGCACGCTCCCCGGGGCGCCCCGCGTCGAGCTCAACCCGCGGCCCGGCGCGGCCCAGGCCGCCCGCTTCGCGATCGCGACGCCGGGAACCTACGAGCTGACGTGCGCGCCCGCGGACGGGGCGGCCATGTCCGGGCTCGACGCCGCGACCCCGGCCGGCGGCGGGCGAGTGGGCGCGCGCTTCGTGGTCGGCCCCTGACCGACGTCAGGTGACCTCGTCCCGGACGCGCCACTCCTGGGCGCCGCCCGGGCGGTCCACCACCACGACGCCGATCGCCGCGAGCTCGGCGCGGAGGGCATCGCTGCGCGGCCAATCCTTCCCAACGCGAGCCGCGGCCCGCTCGGCGAGCAGCGCGGCGGCCCCGGCCGGGAGCGGCGCATCGGGCGCGGTTCCGGGCGGCTGTTCCCGGGCATCGCTTGCGGCGGCGGCCGCGCCCGCATCGATCTCGCGCGCCAGGTCCAGGCCCAGGACCCGGTCCGCCTCGAGGAGCAGCCAGCGCCGCTCGGCCGCGGGGAGATCGCTCGCCTTCACCGCCTCGCGGACGATCGCGAGCCCCTTCGGGAGATCCAGGTCGTCGTCGATGGCGGCGGTCCACCGCTCGTAAAGTGCCCGGGCGGGCGCGGAGAGCTCGGCGGGATCAGCCGTCCCCATGCCCGGCGGCACGACGCCGTCGGGTCCGGGATGGCCGGCCGCCACGCCGCCGTCCGGCGCCACCAGGCCGCCAAGCGCCGTCGAGGTCGCTGCCTCGCGTCCGATCGCCCGGGCCCGTGCCCGCAGCGAGGCGAGGCCCGCCTGCGCGCCGCGCAGCGACTCGTCGGAGACGTTCATCTTGGCGCGGTAGTGCGACGTCAGGCAGAGGAGCCGGAACGCGAGCGGCTCGATGCCCTGCTCGGCCAGCTCGGTGATCCGCTGGAAGTTGCCCGCCGACTTTGCCATCTTCCGGCCGGCCACCAGGAGGTGCTCGCCGTGGACCCAGTAGCGGGCCGGCAGGACGCCCGTGAGCGCCTGCGACTGCGCGATCTCGTCCTCGTGGTGCGGGAAGACGTTGTCGATCCCGCCGGTGTGGATGTCGAATTGCTCGCCGAGATACTTCGTCGCCATCGCGGAGCACTCGATGTGCCAGCCGGGGAAGCCCTCGCCCCAGCGCCGGGTTTGCCACTTCGCAAGGCGCCCTTCGCCGGCGCGCTTCCAGAGCGCGAAGTCGGCCGGGTCGCGCTTGTCGGCCTCGATCTCGCCCCGGTGGCCGGCGCGCAGCTCGTCCAGCGTGTTGCCGGACAGGGCGCCGTAGCCCGGGAAGCGCGACACGTCGTAGTAGACGTTGCCCTCGACGGCGTAGGCGAAGCCGCCATCCTCGAGGCGCTCGACCATCGCGATCATCTCGTCGATGTGATCGGTGGCCCGGGGGAAGACGTGGGCCGGGAGGATGTTCACGAGCGCCTCATCGGCGTGAAAGGTCGCCTCGTAGAAGCGGGCGATCTCCTCCGGCGACTTGGCCTCCAGCTTCGCCGCGACGAGCATCTTGTCCTCGCCGCGGTCGAACCGCTCGTCGCGCAGGTGGCCGACGTCCGTGATGTTCTTCACGTGGAGCACGTCGAACCCGCGCGCCAGCAGCGCCCGGCGCAGGAGGTCCGCCAGCAGGTAGCTCCGAAGGTTGCCGATGTGCGCGTAGCGATAGACCGTCGGCCCGCAGGTGTACATGCGGACGGCGCCTGCAACGAGGGACGCGAACGGCTCCTTTGTCCGCGTGAGGGTGGAGCGGAGGTGCAGGGTCATTCCAGGGCTTCGGTTCAGTGAGGATGCCGGACGGGCCACGAACACGCCGTCGCAAGCGCCTGGGCACCACACTACGCTAGGAGCGGCACCCCGACCAGCAGGATCGGCGTTGCAACGATGATCGCCGCGACGGCCCCGATCCTCCCCGCGCGCCGGCCGAACCCGTGCGGGGAGAAGAGCTGGCTGGCGGCGATCCCGCCGACGGCGGCGGGCGTCGCCAGGATCGCGGCCAGGAACCCGACCGGCAGGACGCTGGCGCCGCCGAGGATCGCGACGCGCTCGCCGGCCGCGACCGTGATGAGTGCCAGGAGGTCAGCCGCCACGATCGCGCCGGTCACGGCGCCCAGGATCGCGTCGAGTCGCGTCGCGGCCAGTCCGACGGGGTAGACGACCGCGAAGACGCCCACCGCCAGGACCGGCAACGCGAGGACGATCGACCCGGTCAGCCCGACCGGCAGCGTGGCCACCCCCACCGCCGCGCCCCGATCCCAGCGGTACGCGATGACGGTGAGCAGCGAGAGCAGGCCGGCGAACAGCCCCGCCTCGAGGCCGCGCCGGAGCCACCTGGGAGGGCGAAGGGCACGCATCGCCGACGATCGTACTCGGCGCCGAGCTGCGTCGGGGTCCGCGCCCCGCTGGTCCGCCGGGTCGTCGGGTCGGGTCGTTGGGACGTCGGGCCGGGTCGTCGGGCCACTGCCCGACCCCGGCTATGCCCCCTGGTACTTCCGGAATATCGCGACGGCGTTCTGGCCGCCGAACCCGAACCCGTTGACCATCACCGTCTCGAGCTTCGCCGGCCGCGCGATCCCCGGGACGTAGTCGAGGTCGCAGTCGGGAAGGTCGGGGTTCTCCAGGTTCGCCGTGGGCGACATCACCTGGTCGCGGAGGCCGCCAAGCGCTGCGAGCGAGCTCGCGATCCCGGCCGCGCCGACGAGGTGCCCGATCATCGACTTCGGCGAGCTGATGGCGCGCCCGTATGCCGCCGGCCCGAAGGAGGCCTTGATCGCGCGCGACTCCGTTGAATCGTTGAGCGGGGTGGAGGTCCCGTGGGCAACGATCCAGTCGATCTCGTCCGCGGTCACGCCGGAGTGCTCCCGGGCCAGCGTCATCGCGCGCGAGGCGCCGCGGCCCGTGGGCTCCGGCGCCGAGATGTGGAACGCGTCCGCCGTCAGCGCCCCGCCGAGCACCTCCGCGATCGGCGTCGCCCCGCGCGCGAGGGCGTGCGCCAGCGACTCCACGACCACCACGCCGGCGCCCTCGCCAAGGACGAAGCCGTCGCGGTCCCGATCGAACGGCCGCGACGCGTGGGTCGGGTCGTCGTTCCGCTTGCTGAGCGCGCCCATGTTGCCGAGCGCGGCGATGCCGACCTCCAGGATCGGAGCCTCCGAGCCGCCCGTCAGGACGACGTCGCACTCGCCGGTGGCGATGAGCCGGAGCGCATCGTGGAACGCGATCACGGACGTGGCACACGCGGCCACCTGGGTCATGACCGGCCCCGAGAGGCCGTATTCCATGCTCAGCATGCACGCGGCCATGGAGCCGGAGAGGGCCGGGATCGCGAACGGCGAGACGAACCGGGGGCCGCGCTCCCGCCGCACGTGCGTCCCCTCCACGATCTGCTCGATCCCGCCGCCGCCGGTGTTGACGACCACGCCGAACCGGTCGCGGGCGTCCTGGTCAAGCGTCGCGGGATCCAGCCTGGCCGATGCCAGCGCCTCCTTCGCCGCCGCCATCGCGAAGTGGATGAAGCGGCTCATTCGGCGGGCCATCTTCGCGTCCATGTGGTCGGCGGCGCGGAAGCCCTTCACCTCGGCCGCGATCTTGACCTCGAAGTCGGTGGGGTCGAAGGCGGTGATCCGGGCCACGCCGGAGACCCCGTCGCGCAGGTTCCGCCAGTACGTCTCGAAGTCGTTTCCGATCGGCATGACGGCTCCCAGGCCGGTCACGACGGCGCGGCGGGCGGGATCGGCGCTGGGTGGCACGGGCGAGGTCCTCCGGGAGCGGGTGAGGTGGCGGGCGAGGTGGCGGCGCGAGTGGCGGCATCGGGCGCCGTCGGTCGCGCGATCGTTGGCGAGGTCCGGTGGCGAGACTGCCTCGATTGTAGGCCGCGAGGCCGGGTCAGTCGCCTTCGTAGTGCTTGAAGATCACCGCGCCGTTGTGGCCGCCGAGGCCGACGTTGTCGGAGATCGCATAGCGGATCTCGCGGCGGACCGTCTCGCGCGGAACGTTCAGGTTGATCTCCGGATCGGGGTCGCGGAAGGTGGGCACGCCCGGGACCGCCTGATGGTGGACCGAGAGCACCGTGAAGATCGCCTCGACGGCTCCCGCCGCGCCCATCAGGTGGCCGGTCAGCGACTTCGTGGCGCTGATCGGGATCTCCGGGGTCCGGTCGCCGAAGACGGCCCAGAACCCCTCCGCCTCGCGAAGATCGCCGAGCGGCGTCGATGTCCCGTGCGGATTGATCATGTCGATCCACTCGGGCTTCACGTCGTAGCGCTCGAGCGCCTGAAGCAGCGCCCGCCGGACGCCGTCGCCCTTCTCCACCGGCTGGATCAGGTCCCACGCGTCGGCGGCCGAGCCGAACCCGGTCACCTCGGCGTAGATCGTCGCGCCGCGCGCCTTTGCGAGCTCGAGGTCCTCGAGGATCACGGCGCCGGCGCCCTCGCCGAGGACGAAGCCGTTGCGCGTGATGTCGAACGGCCGTGAGATCGTCTGCTCCGGCTCACCGGGCCGTGGCGTCCCCATCCCGCGCATGTTCGAGAAGCCGATGTGGATCAGCTCGTGGAGCGGGCTCTCCGTGGAGCCGGCCACCGCTGCGACCACGTCGCCGCGCCGGATCAGCTCGGCGGCCTCGCCGATGTTGTGCGTGCCCGTGGAGCAGGCCGTGACGATGCACATGTTCGGCCCGCGGATGCCGGTCTCGATCGCGATCTGGCCGGACGCCGTGTCCGGGAGCATGTTCGCGATGTAGAACGGGCTTACGGCGCGGGCGCCCTTCGTCTCCCAGGTGTGCCGGTTCTCCATCAGGAGGCGGGAGCCACCGCCCCCGGAGCCGAAGACGACCCCGATCTCGTCGCGGTTGGCATCGTTGATCTGGAGGCCGCTGTGCGCAAGCGCCTTCTTCGCCGCCGCGACGCCCAGGACCACGTTCTTGTCGGTCCGGCGGACTTCCTTGAAGTTCATCCAGGCGGCCGGGTCGAAGTCGTGGACTTCGCCGGAAACCTGGCAGTCGTACGGCGCGGGGTCCCAGTAGGTGATGTGGCCGAGGCCGCTGACGCCGTCGACGAGGTGCTGCCAGACGGTGTCGACGTCGGATCCGATGGGGCTGACGATGCCAAGGCCGGTGACGGCCACGCGGCGGGTGAAATCGGGCTTGCGCACGGTGCTAGGGAATCCTCCGGGTATGTCGGGTGCGGGTTTTACGCTCGAGGTTGTGCATGGATGGCGCTCCGGTCAGCCGGCCGCGGCGGGATCGGGATCGGGGTCGGCGAGGCCGCCCGGGGCCCCGGGGTCATCGAGCGCGACGGTCTCGGCGTCCGGGGCAATCCGGCGGATGAGCCCGGAGAGCACGCGTCCCGGCCCCACCTCGACGAATCGTGTGACGCCGGCAACGCGCATCGCCTCGACGGCGGCAATCCAGTCGACGCCGGTCGTGAGGTGGTCAACCAGCTCGGCCCGGCAGGCATCGCCCGTGGTGAGCGGTCGCACGTCGGCATTGGCGAGGAGGGGAATGCTGGGGTCGTGGAACGCGACCTCAGCGAGCACCGTACGCATGCCTGCGGCCGCGTTCGCCATGAGCGGGGAATGGGCGGCGACGCTGACCGGCAGCACGAGCGCGCGCCTGGCGCCGAGCCCCTTCGCGGCAGCCGCCGCAGCCTCGACGGCCGGGCGGACGCCGGAAACAACGACCTGACCGGGCGAGTTCCGGTTGGCGATGCCGAACGTCCCGTGCGCCGAACCCGCTGCCACCAGGTCGGGCAGGCGCTCCTCGGGCAGGCCGATGATCGCGGCCATCGCGCCCGGGCTACCCTCGCCCGAGGCCTGCATGAGACGACCGCGCTCGCGGACCAGGCGCATCCCGTCGCTCAGCGACACGACGCCCGCGGCGACGAGTGCGCTGTACTGGCCCATGGAGTGGCCGGCGGCGAACGCCGGCGCAAGCGGGGGCCGGCCGCTTGCTGCTCGTCGCTCCTCCATCGCCCGAAGGAACGCGATCGAGGCAGCCAGGAGCGCCGGCTGTGCGTTGACGGTCAGGTCAAGCGCCTCGGCCGGCCCGTCCCAGGCGAGGCGGCTCAGCGGCTCGGCGAGCGCGGCATCGGCCTCTGCGAAC
>Ga0209748_1001418_pt1 | contig 11799 bp, 5 predicted proteins | sample BarGraIncu00421A_FD_185490 | JGI IMG/M metagenome (GOLD analysis project Ga0209748, IMG submission 185490) | Arctic peat soil microbial communities from Barrow, Alaska - Barrow Graham LP Incubations 004-21A (SPAdes) (version 2) | ecosystem: Environmental > Terrestrial > Soil > Wetlands > Peat... | reverse complement strand
CGCTGAGGGGCACCACCTGGCGCCGGACAACTTCCAGGAGGATCCGAAGGGCGAGATCGCGTGGCGCACCTCACCGACCAACATGGGCCTCCAGCTGCTCTGTTGCCTGAACGCCTACGACCTGGGATATGTGTGCGTGGCGGACCTCAACGAGCGCGTCGAGGCGACGCTCGCGACCATGGCGGGTCTCGAGCGCTACCGGGGCCATTTCTACAACTGGTACGACATCGAGACCCTGCAGCCGCTGCGACCGGCCTACGTGTCGACCGTGGATTCGGGCAACTTCGCGGGCCACCTGCTCACACTGAGGATCGGCCTGCTCGAGACCACCGAAGCTCCTCTGATGCGAAGCCAGCTGCTCGCGGGCGCACGCGACACGATCGCGCTCGCGCTCGAGGACTTCCAGTCCGAGCGGGACGCGCTCGCGCCGACAGACTCGGTCCACGACCTCCGAGAGGCGCTCGACGCCTTCTCGCGCACGCTCGAGCTCGCCGCGCAGCCCACGAACCTGGGCGGATGGTATGAGCTGCTCGAACGCCTGTTGGTGAATGCCGCCGAAACGGACATCGTACTCGGGCTGCTGTTCGAGCCGCAGCACGGCGAGGGGTTCGCCGGAACGGTGCTGTGGCCCTCCACTCCGCTCGAGCGCGTGCGCGCCGCCTGCATCGATGCCGTGCGCTCCGTTCGACGGCCCTTGGGTCTGCTGCGCGAACTGACGCCTTGGGCGGAGCTCCTCGGCGATGTGCCCGCCGAGGCGCGGCTGAGGCCGGAGCTGCGTCCGCTGCTCGCGTTCGTGCCGTCGCTGGTGGGGCTCGCCGAAGGCCTGGATCGCGCGCTGGTGGCGCTCGACGATCTTGCCGAGAACGCAGCTTCCGACGAGTCGCGCGTATGGGCGGAGAAGGTCGCGCGCGGCATCCGCGACGGTCGCGGCGTGTGCGCGGGCCTGCTCGCGCGCATGCGGACCTCGGCCGAGACCGCGCGCGATCTGTGGGAGAGCACCGATTTCGGGGTGCTGTTCGAAGAGTCGCGCCTGCTCTTCTCGATCGGCTACAACCTCAACGAGAGCCGTCTTGACACCTCCTACTACGATCTTCTGGCGAGCGAGGCACGCCTGGCGAGCTTCCTGGCGGTCGCGAAGGGCGATGTCCCGCAGGCGCACTGGTTCCGGCTCGGACGGCAGCTCACCGATGTCGGGACCGGCCGCGCCCTGGTGTCGTGGTCCGGATCCATGTTCGAGTACCTCATGCCGCTGCTCGTCATGCGCTCCTGGCCGGGCACGATCCTGGATGAGACGTACCGGACGGTGGTCAAGCGGCAGCGCGAGTACGCAGCGGACCGCGGCGTGCCGTGGGGGGTCTCGGAGTCCGCATTCAACGCCAAGGACGCGGATCTCACCTACCAGTACCAGGCGTTCGGGGTCCCGGGACTGGGCCTGAAGCGCGGGCTGGCCGAAGACGTCGTGGTCGCTCCGTACGCGGCCATGCTGGCGCTGCCGATCGACCCGTGCGCCGTGGTCGCCGGACTTGAGGCCTTCGCGGAGCAGGGCGCGGAGGGGCGCTACGGGTACTACGAGGCGATCGACTACACGGCCGGCAGGGTGCCTGCCGGGCAACGGCGCGCGGTGGTGCGCGCATACTTCGCGCACCACCAGGGCATGGCGTTCATCGCGCTCGGCAACGAGATCAACGGCGAGAGGATGCGCGCGCGCTTCCACTCGGACCCGACCGTCGCCTCGGCCGAGCTGCTGCTCCAGGAGCGCGTCCCTCGTGGCGTTGAGATGCTTGCGCCGCACGTCGATGAGGTCGCCTACGTGCGCTCGGTGGGGGAGCTTGCGGCGCCGGTCGCACGGACGTACAGCACCGCCGACACGCCCGCGCCGGCGACCCGCTTCCTTTCCAACGGCCGCTACTCCGTCATGGTCACCAATGGCGGGGGCGGCTACTCACGCTGGCGCGGCCTGGCGGTCACGCGCTACCGCGAGGACATCACGCGGGACTGCTGGGGCACGTTCTTCTACGTTCGCGACCTCGCGAGCGGCGAGGTCTTCTCGGTGCCGCACAACCCGTGGCCCAAGCAGCCTGACGCGTACCGGGTGTCCTTCGCGGCGGACAAGGCCGAGTTCACGCGACGCGATGGCGAGCTGGAGACGCATGTGGAGATCGCCGTGTCTCCGGAGGACGACGTCGAGATCCGGCGCTTGACGTTCCGCAACGGCGGGCGCCGTCGCCGTCGCCTCGAGGTCACCTCGTACCTGGAGATCGCGATGAGCGAGCAGATGGGCGACCAGGCCCACCGCGCGTTCTCCAACCTCTTCGTCGAGACCGAGGCGCTGCCCGAGACCAACGCCCTGCTGTTCTCGCGCCGTCCCCGGTCCGCGGAGGAGCGTCGCGCGTGGGGGCTGCACCTGGTCGCTTCCGACCACACGGCGTTCGGGTGCTCATTCGAGACGGATCGCGCGGCGTTCCTCGGGCGCCTGCGCTCAGCCGACCGGCCGCACGCCGTCGAGCGCGGCGGCCCGCTGGCCGGGGGCGTCGGGCCGGTACTCGACCCGTGCGCCGCGATCCGCAGCGGGATCGACCTCGGCCCGGGCGAGAGCGCGCGCGTCGTGTACGTCACCGGCGCCGCCGACTCGCGCGAGAGGGCCGTCTACCTCACGGAGAAGTACCACGATCCCGACAGCGCGCAGCGCGCGATCGACTTGGCGTGGACGGCCTCGCAGGTCGAGCTGCGCGACCTCGGCATCTCGCCCGATGATGCCATCGCACTCGAGCGCCTGGCGTCCCGGCTGTTGCTCACAGACCCGTACTCTCCGCTGAAGATCCAGACTCCGCGCGAGAACGAGATGTCCATCAACGGGCTGTGGTCGCTCGGCGTGTCGGGGGACTACCCGATCCTGCTGGTGCGCGTCGAGGAGGTCGAGCACACCCCGCTCGTCCGCAGACTGTTGCTTGCCCACCAGTATTGGCGGCACAAGGGCCTGCCGGTCGACCTGATCGTGCTCAACACGAAGCCCAGCGGCTACAGCGACGAGTTCGACGACCGCTTGCGCATGCTCATGCGCACCGGTCACGCGCTCCAGCTGCTCGACAAGCCGGGAGGCGTCTTCCTGCGGCGCGCCGACCAGATGCACCCCGACGTGCTCAACCTGCTCATCTCGTCGGCGAGAGCCGTCCTCGAGGGCGACGGCGGCACCATCGAGCTGCAGCTCGATCGCCGCGGGCGCAGACCCGCGCCCCCCAGGACGCTGGTGCCGGCGCACGCCCCCAGACTCGACATGCTGCGCAGCCCGGTCCGCCCGCATCTGCTCTTCGACAACGGGATCGGCGGCTTCGATCCGGACACGGGCGACTACACGATCATCCTGACGGACGGGGAGAACACGCCCGCCCCGTGGATAAACGTCATGGCGGGCCCCGAGTTCGGTTGCCTCGTGTCCGAGGCGGGCGTTGGGTGCACGTGGGCGATGAACAGCCACGAGAACCGCATCACGACGTGGAACAACGACGCGGTCTGCGATGGCTCGGGCGAGACCTTCTACCTGCGCGACGAGGAGACCGGGGAGTTCTGGAGCCCGACGCCACTGCCGGCGCGCGCACCGGGCACCTACGCCGTCACGCACGCGCCGGGTTGTACGACCTTCTTCCACGCGTCGCACGGTATCGAGGCCACGCTCGAATGGTTCGTGGTCGCGGACGAGCCCGTCAGAGTCGTCCGCGTGAAGCTGAGCAACACGACGGACCGCACCCGACGGCTGACGGTCACGCACTTCGTCGAATGGGCGCTCGGCTCGTCGCGCTCCGCGGCGCAGCAGCGGGTGGTGACCAGGTTCGACGCCGACGCCGAGATGCTGACCGCCCGCAACTGGTTCAACCTGGACTTCCCGGGTCGCCCGGCGTTCCTTGCGTGCGACGTGCCGCTCCAGTCGTGGACCGCGAGTCGCACCGAGTTCGTGGGGCGCAACGGCCGTCCCGCCGATCCCGCGGCCATGCACAGGGTCTCGCTGGGGGGTGCTTCGGGCCGGTACCACGACAACTGCGGCGCGCTGATGGTGGAGGTCGAGATCGGACCGCACTCGGAGAGCGAGGCGGTGTTCCTTCTCGGCCAGGCGGAGTCGTTGGAGAGCGCGCGCGAGTTGGTCGCGACGTACCGTCAGCCGGGCGCTGCTTCGAGCGCGCTGCGGACGGTGCGCGAGCGGTGGGAGGAGATCCTGTCGACCGTGGAGGTCCACACGCCGGATCCTCGCCTCGACCTCATGCTCAACCGGTGGCTCCTGTACCAGGTGCTCTCGTGTCGAGTCCATGGCAGGACCGGGGCATACCAAAGCAGCGGGGCGTTCGGCTTCCGCGACCAGCTGCAGGACGTGCTCGCGCTTCTGATCGCGCAGCCGCAGCTGGCTCGCGAGCAGATCGTCGATGCGTCGCGCCGCCAGTACCCCGAGGGCGACGTGCTGCACTGGTGGCAGCCGCACTCGGGGCGCGGCGTACGCACGCACATCACCGACGACCGCCTGTGGTTGCCTCTCGTGGTCGCCGAGTACCTGTGCGCGACAGGCGACGAGAGCGTGCTGCGCGAGGTGACGCCCTTCCTCGAAGGACAGCCGCTCGCGGCGGGACAGGAGGACGCCTACGTCCAGCCGTCCCCGTCGGAGCACAGCGCCGACGTCTACGAGCACTGCGTGCGTGCGATCGAGTGCTCTTTGAGGACGGGGGAGCACGGGTTGCCGCTGATGGGCGGGGGAGACTGGAACGACGGGATGAACCGCGTCGGGCACGAGGGGCGCGGTGAGAGCGTGTGGCTCGCGTGGTTCACCGGGCATGTGCTCGAGCGGTTCGCGCCGATCGTCGAGCGCCACGGCGATCCCGAGCGGGCCGAGCGCTATCGGGCGCAGGCAGCCGCGTTCGCGGCGGCTGCCGAAGCGGAGGGCTGGGATGGCGAATGGTACCGCCGCGCCTACTTCGACGACGGGACGCCGCTCGGCACGCGTGACGCGGAGGAGTGCCGCATCGACGCGATCGCGCAGGCATGGGCCACGATCTCGGGTCTCGGTGACGCCGATCGCTCCCGGGAGGCGTTGCAGGCCGTTCAGGAGAAGCTCGTGCGGCGCGAGGACGGCTTGATCGCGCTGCTCGACCCGCCTTTCGACAAGACGACGCGGGATCCGGGCTACATCAAGGGCTACGTGCCGGGTGTGCGTGAGAACGGCGGACAGTACACGCACGCGGCCGCCTGGGTGATCCTCGCCTACCTGATGCAGGGCGACGGGGACGAGGCCTTCGACCTGCTCAACCTCGTGAACCCGGTCTCTCACGCGCTGGACCGTACTGCGGCCACTCGCTACAAGGTCGAACCGTACGTGCTCGCCGCGGACGTCTACGCGGTCGCGCCTCACATCGGGCGCGGCGGCTGGACGTGGTACACCGGCGCGGCCGCATGGGTCTACCGTGTCGCGCTGAACCGCCTGCTCGGTTTGCGCGTGGAGGACCGTGAAGGTCGCGACACGCTGATCGTGGACCCCTGTATTCCCAAGCCGTGGTCGCACTACGAGATGACACTGCGTCGCAACGGCGGGACGTGGCGTATCCGCGTCGAGAATCCCCGCGGCGTCAACCGGGGAGTCGCGCACGTCACGGTCGACGGGCAGGACGTGCCCAGCCGCGAGGTCTCGCTCGAGGGAGGGGGAGAGCACGACGTTGTCGTCACGCTGCTCGGAGGGTGAACGGGTGGTGCGGGGCCGGACCCGTGACCGTCCCTGTTGAGAACGACTGCGGCCCTCCCCGGGATCGGGAAGGGCCGCAGCGTCGTCTCGGTGCCTTGCACGCCGGTCTCAACCGGCGCGGGGCCCGCTCTATGGCAGCAGGTTCGCCCGGCCCCCGGCGGGGGCGCCGAACGGCTGCGCGAGTTGGCCGACATACTCGACCAGCGCGTCGAGATCGGTTCCGCCGACCACCTTGCCGGTCGCGCCCCTGAAGGCGAGGAAGTTGTCGCCGCCGTCGGCGAGGAAGTTGTTCGCCGTCACGGTGTAGCTCGCCGCCAGGTCGAGCGGCACGCCTCCGACGAAGACGTTGGCGGGCTCCACCTTGCCGCCCACCGCAGCCGAAGCGCTCCAGCTATACGAGAGTCCGGAGATCTGCAGCATCTTGATCCCGGTACCCTGGCCGAGCCACTGCTGCTCCAGCGCATCGTGGAGCTGTGCGCCGGTGAGCTTCATGGTGACCAGGTAGTTGCTGAACGGCTGGATCGAGAAGAGCTCGCCCCAAGTCACCTGACCCGCGAGCAGGTCGGTGCGTATACCTCCGGGGTTCGTTATCCCGATCTGCGTGCCGCCCTTCCAGCGATGGGCGTCGGCGATCAGATCTCCCAGCTGGGACTCTCCCGCCGGGGTCTGCGCGCGAGTCAGGTTCGTTGCGACCGCGCCGACGATGCGGCTGACCACGGGAGCCACCTTGGCTACCGCGGTGGCCACGATCCGGGCGACCCTCGCGTCGGGCGTGATCGTGCCGCTGGCGACGACGACGATCTCGGCCGTCCTGGTCGCCACGTCGCCCGTCCTTCGGTCGAGCACGAGGTCGACATCGGCGAACGCCCGGCCGGCGCTATGCGCCCCGGTGACGAGCTTCCCGTCGATGTAGCCCCAGTACTTGTTGTGGCTGTGTGCGGAGAGCACCACGTCGACCTCGTCGTCCATGGCCTCGACGACCGGAACGACATCGCCCGTGATGGGCCCGCCGGTGGTCGTTCCCGTGCCGCCGTTGTGCAACAGCACGATGATGGTCTTCACGCCGCGCTTCTTGAGCTTGGCTACGTACTTGTTGACCGTCGCTGCCTCATCGAGGAACTTCAGGCCCGCGACGCCGGACGCCGTCACGATGCTCGGCGTGCCTGCGTACACGACGCCGATGATCCCTACCGGGATGCCCCGGACGTACTTGATCGCGTACGGCGGGAAGATCGTCTTGCCCGTGTCCGTGCGGACGACGTTCGCGGCGAGGTACTGCATGTGAGTACCCTTCCAGCGCCCGGTCACCGAGCTGTAGCCGCCGTACTGCAGGCGCCGCAACTCCTTGAGTCCCTCGTCGAACTCGTGGTTGCCCACCGTCGTGTACAAGAACCTCATGGCATCGAACACCTGCATGGTCGGCTCGTCCTGCAGGAGTGCGGAGGACGGAGGAGACGCACCGATGAGGTCGCCCACGCCGAGCCGCCACGTGTCGCCGTGGGCGGCGTTGGCTTCGGCGGTGTGTGCGTCCAGGTAGCCTGCGAGCAGTGCCGCGCCGCCGAGTGTCGCGGAGTAGGGCTCGATCTGGCCGTGGAAGTCGTTGACCGCAAGGAGCTGCAGCCGGACCTGACCACCGACGGCCTTGGTCCCCGCCGAGGCCGTCGGCACGAAGGCGAGCGTCATCGCCGCCGCGATCAGGATCGAGAAGAACAGGCGTGAGCGTCGAGGCACATCCATAGTGCACTCCTCCTTGTCGCCGTCTCTCCAGCGTAGGCCGGCGGGACGGCGAGGGAGCCGGTCACGTTCACTGATACTCGCTCTGAGGCAGGAGTCAAGCCGGGGAGCCGTCACTCGAGACCCGGGCCGAGACCCGCGGACAGGCCCGGGGCTCCCTCGCTTCGGCCTTTGGGAAGACTCTATTGGGATGTCCGCGCGCTCAGAGAGCGCCGGCGCTGCCGTTCGCCCTGTCCCCGACGGCTCTTGCACGGTATGGTGCATAGGAATGAACTGATTCTGTATTCCCGCCAAGGAGGTTCCAGCATGATCAAGGTCGCTGTATGGGGCACGGGCATGATGGGTCAAGGCCTTCTCGGGTTCATCCTCGATCGCCCCAAGGACATCGAACTCGTCGGCGTGATCGTCACCAACCCCGCGAAAGAGGGCAAGACGGTCGGTGAGCTGCTCGGCCGTGACTGCGACGTCAAGATGACGACCGACTTCGACGCCGTTCTTGCGCTGAAGCCCGAAGTGGTGTGCATCAACACCCAGAGCAACCTCCACGAGATCACGAGCCAGGTCGAGCCGACGGTCAAGGCCGGCTGCAACGTGCTGTGCATCGCCGAGCGCTTGTCCTACCCGTGGGCGAGCGACCCGGAGTGGGCGGAGCGTTTCGACGCACTCGCCAAGGAACACGGCGTGTCCATCCTGGGCACCGGGGTGAACCCCGGGTTCGTGCTGGATGCCCTGCCCATCATGTGGAGCTCGGCGTGCCTGCGCGTCGACCGCATCGAGGCCAGCCGCATCAACGACCTTTCGCCGTTCGGCCCCACCGTCATGGCGAGCCAGGGCGTGGGTACCACGGTCGAGCAGTTCAACGCGGGGATCGCCGACGGCACGATCGTCGGGCACATCGGCTTCCAGGAGTCGATCAACCTCATCGCCAAGGCGCTGGGCTGGAGCATCGACGAGATTGTCGAGACGCGCGAGCCGATCGTCACGACGGTCGAGCGCTCCACCGCGCACGTGCATGTCGCCGCTGGCGACGTCTGCGGCTGCAGGCACATCGGCCGCGGCTACAGCAAGGGTGAGCTCAAGGTCGAGCTTGTCCATCCGCAGCAGATCCATCCCGAGATGGAGGGCGTGGACACGGGCGACTACATCAAGATCATCGGTGACCCGAACGTCCAGATGGTGAACTCGCCTGAGATCCCCGGCGGCAAGGGCACCTACGCCTCGACCGGCAACTACATCCCGCTCATCGGCGCGGCGCGCCCGGGCATCATGACCGTCGTCGACATGCCGCTGCCGCGCTTTTGGGCACCGACGCTCTAGGGAACGAGACCTGTATGACTGAAACGACACGCTGCGCGCCGGGCGACTGGGTCGAGGTCGAGAGCATCCTCCTCGAACCAGCCGACCGCTCCGCGAACCTGCCCGACGACACCGCCGCCCAACCCCTCCGTATGTGGGTGAAGGGCTTCGCGCGCACCGCCGCCGGGGTCGGCGACGAGCTGACCGTCGAGACGATGACCGGTCGTGAGGTCACAGGAGTCCTCGTCGAGGTCAACCCCGGCTACTTCCACACGTTCGGGAAGCCGGCGCCGGAGCTCACCGCCGTGGGTCGCGACCTCCGCATCCGCGTCGCCGCCTATCGCAAGGCGGGTGGCTGACATGGCGGGACGCACCGAGGCGATCATGGCCCGCAAGGGCGAGATCATGAAGCGCGCGCTGGGCATGGACTACGCGCAGTTCGAGCGCAGCCCCATCGCGTTCGACTACGAGGCGATGATGTCCGCTCATGGCTACTCGCTCGAACAGATCATCGCGATCCAGCGCTCGGGGGGCGTGGGCAAGACGCCCCTGCTCGAGCTGCGCAATCTCACCGACCTGGTCCGCTCGTACGCGGAACCCGGTTTCGGCGCGCGCCTGTTCGTGAAGGACGAGGCCGCCAACATGGCCGGCTCCTTCAAGGACCGCCGCGCGAGCGTCAGCATCCACGTCGCCAAGGAGAAGGGCTATGCGGGTGTGATCGCGGCCACCTCCGGCAACTACGGCGCGGCCGTCTCGAGTCAGGCCGCGCGCGCGGGGCTGAACTGCATCATCGTTCAGGAGGCCTTCGACTCGCGACACGTCGGCCAGCCCGAGATCATCGAGAAGTCGCGCATCTGCGAGGCATTCGGCGCCGAGGTCGTGCAACTGACGGTCGGGCCCGAACTCTTCTCGCACATGCTCGAGTTGCTCGACGAGACCGGCTACCTCGCCGCTTCGCTGTACTCCGCGTTCGGCATCTCGGGCATCGAGTCGCTCGGATGGGAGCTCGCCGAGGAGATGACCGCGCTCACCGGCGCGCCCCCGACCCACGTGGTGGTCACGCATGCGGGAGGCGGCAACACCACGGGTACGGCCCGAGGGCTGCGGCGCGCGGGCGCGACGACACAGGTCGTCAGCGCGAGCGTCGACCTCTCCGGCCTGCACATGGCGAGCGACGCCGACTTCAACCGCAAGAGCTTCACCACCGGCCACACCGGCTTCGGCGTGCCGTTCGCAACGTGGCCCGACCGCGCCGATGTGCCGCGCAACGCGGCCCGCGCGCTGCGCTACATGGACCGCTACCTCACGGTGACGCAGGGCGACGTCTTCTACGTCACCGAGGCGATGGCCAAGCTCGAGGGACTCGAGCGCGGACCGTCGGGTAACACCGCCATGGCAGCGGCGATCTCGCTCGCGCGCGACCTCCCGCGCGACGCGACCGTCGTCGTCCAGGAGACCGAGTACACGGGCGCGGGCAAGCACCACTGGGCGCAGCTCAACTTCGCGCGCGAGAACGGCGTGGAGGTCCGCGCCGGCGACCCGACCGAGAGCGTCCCCGGCAAGAGCATCGTCATCCCTGAGCGTCCCGAGCAGATTCGCGCGAAGGACTTCGACCTGTCGAAGTTGCGCCGCAGCTACGTGCGCAACGCGCTCGCGCACGCGGGCGAGGGCTACGCGCCCACGAGCGAGGACATCGAGTTCCTCGCGGTCGACACCAACAGCGACGCCGCGAGCATCGAGGCGATCGTCGCATCCCTCAAGGAGGCCTGAACGTGGCACGTGAGGACACCTTCCGGCAGGCACGCGAGCATCTGGCGGATCTGACGGACGAGCAGCTCGAGGCGCGGTTCTGGGAACTCGCGCAGCAGGTCGTCGACCCGCTCGTCGAGCTCGCCTCCACGCACACGTCGCCCTCCATCGAGCGCAGCGTGCTCATGCGCATGGGCGTGGACTCGCTCACGTGCATGGCGGTCGTCTCCGAATGTGAGAAGCGCGATCTGCTCGGCCACGGTGCCGGCAACGTCGTGCTGTACAGCTCCCAGGAGTGGGGCTGCAGCGCGCCCAAGGCCGCCAAGCGGCTCGCCGGCGGCGCCGGCTGGGACAACGTCGAGACCAAGTGGGGAGGCGCGCGGTGACCGACGACACGATGAAGCCGCTGCAGCCCAACGAGAAGCTCGACATCGCAAAGCTGCTCGAGAACCTCGACCACTACCGCCCGCGTCGCAGCGGGTGGCACTGGCGCGAGCAGGTGCCGGACCAGCGCCTCTACGAGTTCGACTACCGGCAGACGTCGAAGGGCCTGACCAACAGTGTTCCGCTCCCGGCGGCGCACTACTTCGACGACATCGACCCGCAGCCCGACTGCGTGGTGACCACCGAGATCGCCTCCGGACGCGTCGAGGACGACATCCGCCGCATGCGCATGGCCGCCTGGCACGGCGCCGACCACATGATGGTCATCCGCACGGCGGGCCAGAGCCACATCGACGGGCTGATCGAGGGCACCCCGGAGGGCACCGGTGGCATCGCCGTGACGCGCAAGCAGGTGCGTCTCACGCGCAAGGCGCTCGACCTGATCGAGGACGAGGTCGGACGCGAGATCAACTTCCACAGCTACGTGAGCGGCGTCGCCGGCCCCGAGATGGCTGTCATGTTCGCGGAGGAGGGCGTCAACGGCGCCCATCAGGATCCGCAGTACAACGTGCTCTACCGCAACATCAACATGTATCGCAGCTTCGTGGACGCAGCCGTGGCCAAGAAGGTCATGGCTTCCGTCCGCATGGTACAGATCGACGGCGCGCACAACGCCAACGCCACCTCGATCAAGGCGTGGAAGATCATGCCGGAACTGCTCGTGCAGCATGCGATCAACTGCGCGTTCTCGGTGGCTGTCGGCATGCCGAAGGAGGACATAGCGCTCTCCACGGTGCCGCCCGACGCGGCGCCGGCTCCCTGCATGCGCATGGACCTGCCGTACGCGGTCGCGCTGCGCGACCTGTTCGGCGAGTACAAGATGCGCGCCCAGCAGAACACCCGCTACATGGAGAGCGACG
>Ga0209748_1001417_pt1 | contig 11804 bp, 11 predicted proteins | sample BarGraIncu00421A_FD_185490 | JGI IMG/M metagenome (GOLD analysis project Ga0209748, IMG submission 185490) | Arctic peat soil microbial communities from Barrow, Alaska - Barrow Graham LP Incubations 004-21A (SPAdes) (version 2) | ecosystem: Environmental > Terrestrial > Soil > Wetlands > Peat... | reverse complement strand
GTCTATTATCCGCTGTAAGAATCCCGTCAAAGACAATGGAAAGCGTATCGTTCATCGCCATCTCATAGGAAATATTGTTCTGAATAAGAAAAGAACCGTCGAGAAGACGTTCGAAAATTTCCAGAAGCAGCACCTTAAGTACAACTATATTTTTACGCCTGATTATACCCGCGTCCATGCCCTCTTTGAGGAGCGCAATCGTACGGTCCCAGTCACTGCTAAGATATTCGTGGATCTTTTGATAAAGCTGCGGATATACCCGCTTGATTTCGTTGACCCTCCGGTAATCCATCACCTCGGAATAGGACGGAACGATGGTAAAGAGCCTCTTCAGCTTATCCTCAAGGGACATCCCGCTGTTCTCAAAAATTTCTTTCTGCTGTCTTTTTACATCCGCAAATGTCCGGTCAATGACCATCTCAAACACATCTGTTTTGGATGGAACGGTCTCATATAATGTGCGCTTACTGATTCCCAGCCGCGAAGCAAGCGAATCCATGGTAAACTTTACCCCGTTTTCCCTGAACTCCTCAATGGCTCCATAAAATATCCTGTCAGCCAGCTCCATAATGCCCTCCAAAACCAATAAAACTCTTTTGGTTTTTCTAGTTTTATTGTATCAAAAGCGCACAATAATGCAAGCATTATTTCAGCTTTTTTGTGGAATGCACACATATTTTATCATCATACTTGAAAAACAATGATTAAAATCAGGTTTCTCCCCGCAGTGATGCTCTTCTTTTACGGTATTCGATGATCGGCGCATCTCCCTGGATGAGGTTCTCACCCATTTTGAGATCCGTCTTTTTGGGGATCTGCGTCAATACCACTCGTCTGTCCTGATGCAGGATATATTTGTTGCTGATATTACTCATGCTGTTGACTATCTGCCGGAGAACAGGAATCTTCATGAATTTCTGATAGAAACGCAGGTAAATTCGGGTATTGGTGTCGTCAATCGGAGCAAAAACGGCAACAATACGGATATCATCGCTGATGATATTCTGCCAGATATTCGGCATCTGGAACTGAAGATGGAAGAGGTTCCTGTAATTTTGGATCTCTTCCGGTTTCAAGGGTACTGTAACCCCGTTGTCCGCGACATTATTGACGTAGAAGGTCATGCAATTATCTTCCCAGGTAGCAACCGGTCCGTTGACCAGGGTTTTGTTGCCGCGGCCGATTGAATTGGTATGCACAAAAGGCAGGTGGACTACATCCAATTGATTCTCAATGGCCCTTGTATAATGGACCGGCCAGACTTCGGAAAAGCTGCCGTATGTGAAGCCCTGCCGCAGGTGCGGAAAGAAAGGGATTTCGGGAAGTTCATCCGTATAGCTCCCGTTCCAGAGCCAGATAAAGCCATATTTCTCGACCACCCTGTATGCATGGACGTGATATCGCTCGGGAACCGGCATGGAGCTTCCGTTTGCGGGTATAAGGACAACCTTGCCCGACGTATCATAGGCGAATCCATGGAACGGGCAGCGAACGGTATCGTGCAGTATTTTCCCTGCACGCAGGGCGGCACCCCGGTGACAGCACTGGTCATAGATGCAGTTGATACTGCCGTCCTTGCTTCTCCAAAGTACGAGTTTTTCTCCAAGCCTTGTAACGCCTATCGGCTTGTCACCTTTGATTTCCCTGGCATCCAATATTCCGTACCACAGATTCTTAATCATATGATTACTCCTTATCGAAAGCTAACGCACACTCGACGCATGCATCCCTGTTTCCCAGATAATCTGCAAAAGTAACTATACATTCAATCTCCGGATAAAATGACAGCTGTTTGTCGTCTTCAATGACTTTATAATACACCGTGGAGAATCTGATTTTAAGTCCGGAATTCCTGAGCCTCAGATATTCCACTTCCCCGTAACAATTTGGTTTTCCACCTGTGGCCTCTCCGATAAATATTGCCGCTGTTTTACTTTTGAGGGCGTAGGCATTCAGGAGGGCTGATGAGAACGTATCCCTTCCGAGAATAACAAAAATGCCTCCCCTTGTGTTCAGTTTCCGATTTTCCGAAAGTTTTTCAATGAATGGTTCCAGAAGTGCCGAATCTCCTCCAAGATTATTCCGCAGGTCAACAATCAGTTTTTGAACGTTGTTTTGACTGATAAACTCCATCAGGTCCGTGCCAAAATCCCTGACGGAAATATCCTTTCTGTCTTTGCAGCTGTTGTAATTAAAATACATGGTACTATCGGCTTCCAGAAAATGACTCCAGAAAGATTGGTCTTTGTTCTGTCTGTATAAAGGAACACAGCTTCCCGCAGATATGTCCGGCCCCGTCATAGACCTGTGAAAGCCAAAAGACGGGCATGTGTCTGTCATTACCCGAAGACCCTTTCCATCGAGGCTTTCGACAGTTAGTTCGACCCTGTTAAAGTCATCAATTATTTCCAGCCCGTACAGAGCCTCTGCGGACGAGAGGTATTTCGGCAGCTGGCCCTTCAAAAACGAGGAGTTTTCACGCGGGACAATTTCCGAAATTCTTCTAATTACTTCATCGATGCCCATTCCATTTATATGAGTAACTTTACTGTGTAAAAATTCTGCATACCCGGCTAAGGAGCCGATTATAAATATTCCTTCTTCAAACCAGTAAAATTCGAAAGGAATGAACCTCATAGCCGGTAACATAAGAGCCGTATGTGCATCTTTTACAGAGGCTATTATTTTAGCTATATTTACGGCAATCATGAAATTATCATATTGTTCCAGACCGCTTTTAAGTTTTTCAATTTGCTGCTCAAAGTTTTTATGTTCACATGCAAAGAACAGGTTTTTATGTCTGCGGGGCAGTTCCATAGCCAGTTGGTCCAGGTCTTCTTTCCAGTTTGTAAGCCAGTTATTCGTCATTTTTCCTCCCGGCTGCCAGACAGCAGCCTTCCTTTTATCCTGCTTCATTCTAACACAGAAGTAACTAAGTCATTTTCGACTCAAAACGTTGCATAAATCCGTGTGTTGCTTTAAGCTTTTCTATATTCATAAAACAAGCCTGAACGGCGCTGTTTTACCGCAATTCCTGCCTGTGAGGATATGACCCCTATGAACGCCAAAGTAACATTTTCGAATTTTGATTTGAAGAGACTTATTATCCCGTTGATTATTGAGCAGGTGCTTGCGGTCACGGTCGGAATTGCCGATACCATTATGGTGTCCTCAGTGGGCGAAGCTGCAGTATCGGGCGTCTCTCTGGTTGATATGATTAACATCCTTCTGATCAATTTAGTCGCCGCCCTTGCAACCGGAGGAGCCGTCGTGGCCAGCCAGTACCTTGGTGCCGGACAGCGCAGTAAAGCCTGCTTTTCAGCAAACCAGCTCCTTTTTATTACCATACTTTTTTCAACCGTAATAATGGTTATTTCCATGGTGCTCCGGGCTCAGATTCTGGGGCTCTTTTTTGGCAAAATCGATAAAGATGTAATGGACAGTTCATTAATTTATTTTTGGATTTCAGCCATTTCATATCCGTGTATAGGTCTTTATAATGCATGTGCCGCTTTGTTTCGTGTTATGGGCAACTCCCGGATTCCGATGTTTGCAGGCCTTATCATCAACATCATGAACATTGCCGGTAATGCGGTTTGTATTTACGGACTCCATATGGGTGTTGCAGGCGTCGCCATACCGTCACTGATTGCAAGAATGATCGGAGCCTTTCTCCTGCTCTACCTTCTTAAAAGTCCGCAGAGAGATATATTCGTCAATTTCAGGCACTTTATTCCGGATATCACAGCAATACGCAAGATTCTTTTTATCGGTGTACCAAGCGGTCTTGAAAACAGCATGTTTCAGCTTGGACGAATCCTTGTTGTTAGTATTATTGCATCTTTCGGCACGGTTCAGATCGCTGCAAATGCTGTAGCCAATAATCTCGATTCCCTCGGGTGCATACCGGGGCAGGCGTTAAGCCTTGCAATGATTACTGTTGTCGGGCGATGTGTCGGAGCCCTTGATTTCGACCAGGCCAAATATTACACCAAAAAACTCCTGAAAATCACATATGCAATTACGATCGGACTCAATGCCGTAATTCTGATATCACTGCCTCTGATACTCAGTATCTATAATCTTTCGGATGAGACTCTTAAACTTGCGTTCATACTTGTCCTTATTCATGACGGTATTGCCATGATTCTCTGGCCGGCAGCCTTTACTCTGCCGAATGCACTTCGTGCGGCAAACGACGTGCGTTTTACAATGTCCGTTTCGATAGCATCGATGTTCTTTTTCCGTATCATCTTCAGCTATATATTGGGAATTGTATTAGGGTATGGTGCGATTGGAGTCTGGATTGCCATGATTATTGACTGGATATGCCGTTCCGGTTTCTTTGTTACGCGCTTTCGTTCCGGTAAATGGAAGACCAAATATATACCGGACACGGCGGTACACATGTAAGAATTCGGATCAGTCCTTACCGCAGCCGGCGGGATGTCTGTTTCGTGCGGGATTTTCCAACCGTATCCAAATGCCGGTGGACTATTTTATCTCGTGCAGCTCGATTGTCTGCTCCATGCCGTCAAGAGTAATAATTACAGTAATAACATCGCCTTCAGAGTACAGATATGCACCGTTCGAGCCACCGCTCTCTGAATATGAACTGTGCGCACCGCGGCCCTCATCGTATGTCTCATCAATAGTGCCGCCCTGGTTTCCTATTTTGTATGAAATGATCAAATGCCGGATCGACGAGAGTTCCGTCGGATCCCCCTTGAATGATATTGTCAGTAAGGTGTCATACGAACCATCATAGCCGAGAGTGTCATCTGTTTTCGTCCATTTTCCTGCGCCTGTAATCGTATATTCCGTTGCCCATTCATCGTTTTCGCCCGCATATGTATAACTGTATGCTTCTGTATCGTTGGAATTCTTCTGACCGTCGGGTGCATTACCATTTCTGCCTGAAACAATCATAATAATGAGCAAAGCGGTACAAAAAACGCTGACTGCTATAAGTACGGTAATATAGATTTTTCTGGCACGCTTACGATTGTTTTCATTCTCCTGCACCGGGAAATCATCCTGCATGTGGAATCTCCTCATTCACAAATATGTTGTTTATATGTTTATAAAAAATATTATATCATAATATCCAATCGACAATTCTCCCTCTTCACTATAACGTCCGTCTGCCCGCTCATTTTGTCAGCATTTATTGACTATTGCCTTTCCGGAATGATACAATTAACTGTACAGAGACAGAGAATCTGGTTTTATCCCCTGTGTCTGCAGGCGGTAAGTTTCATGATTATCTACAACAGCGTTTCAAAGAAGATCTGGTTTTATTTTATTGAAAGGAAGTGATTGTTGTGCTGGATGGAGAGTCTCCATTTGTTGAAATCTGGAGAAGAGGCGGGCGGCTGAATCAGAAACGTCACGTTGATATGACGGAGGAAGAGAAAGCCCATGTGGCCAAATGCACAGGTATCAAACACGAACACCCATGCAAAAATCCTATGTTCAGATGCTCAAAATGCGGCAATTATGGTTGTGCCCAGGAAGTTGCGGACAAATGCCCTGCACAAGGTTTCAAGAATGATAAGTGCCTTAACTGCGGAGTTACGGGAAGCCGTATTCCGATCATGGAAAAGGAACTTGAAGAATTCATCATTGCCTGGGATAAGCAGGTAGCACTGGTCAAGGAGGAATAACGCTCTTTACTACTCCCGGTCAAACAAATAGCAGGTCATCGACAGGGCGCCGCCCATGCAGGAATTATTAAATACAGTGACTTTGTCTTCCTGTACCGATGCTCCCAGTACATAAAGGAGCGGGTAAAAATGATCCGGTGTCGGGAAAGATAGTTCCGCTGCTTTTCCCGCTGTCTCATAATGAATAACTTTCTGGTAATCTTTTGCCAGGATACTCTCTTTGATATATCCGTCGAATTCATCAGCCCAGGGATGTCCGCCTTCCATGCTCCAGCTTACCCGGGAAAGATTATGGACAACATTCCCGCTTCCAAGGATCAAGACTCCCCTTTCGCGCAGGGATTGCAGTTCCTGTCCGATCTGAAAGTGTTCCTGTGCGCCGGCACTTCTGTCGACACTCAGTTGAAAAACAGGAATATCAGCCGAAGGGTACATTTTGCAGAGCACGGACCATGTGCCATGATCGTATCCCCAGCTGTTATCGATCTTAACATCCCTTTGTATCAGGCTTTTCGTATCCTGTGCGAGTTCAGGGGCACCCGGAGCCTGATATTGGACCTGATAAAGATCGTCGGGAAATCCATACATGTCGTATATCATACGCGGATAGTCATCATCTGTGATCCGGCTCCCATGAGTGTACCAATGTGCGGATACACAGAGAATCGATTCCGGCCTTGGGATTTGTGCGGCAATTTGCTGCCAGGCTTTTGTATATTGATTATCTTCCACTGCATTCATCGGAGAACCGTGACCTATGAATAATACCGGCATTCTTACCATTTCGTTTTCCTCCTGAAAATATGATCCCTGTGAATGCATGAAAAAGGACCGCCGAGGCGGTCCCTTATTTTAGAATCATTCCTGATCGCCTTTTCTTACTTCTTTGGCTTTTTAACCGGTGCGGCCGGAACTGCTGCAGGTGCCGCCTTGACTTTCTCGACAACTTTCTTCTTTTTTAATGTCTTCTTAGGATTCTTGTCGCCCATGTAATTCACCTCCTGTATTATTTTGCTTCAGTGACAGTGTTATTTAATCAAATCAATTTCATTTTTCTAAAAAAACACGCTTTAAAAAGTGGCTTTTGTGATACCTGTCCGTTTGCTTAATCAGGGACTTTCACCGTCAAGTCCTCTGGAATTACTGTATCTCTAAAACAATATATTGTCAAACGTATTGTTATTCAAATCATCCGCGTACCGGCATGTCCGGCATAGTCTCCCCGTTGTGTTCCGAAAAAATCACGCCTTCACGAAGGCCGGTCTCGCAGAATATAATCTTCCGGGTTTCCAGAAGGCGAAGGCACTGGATCAGCGGCACAAGGCCTGCTGAAATGATATCCGCCCGGTCCTTGTTTTTTCCGAGCATGACCTGCCTCCTGCTGCTGTCCGCATCAAGCAAGTCAATATAAAGACTGTTCATATTATCACGTGTGATTTCGAATCCATGAAGGGAAGCATCATCGTCCTGGTTGTTTTTCCAGATTTTAGCGACAGCCCGGTGATTGCCGCCGACCGCGATAACCGGAAGTCCCCGTGCCTCAGAAAGCCAGGTTACCGTTGAAAGCCGGGCATGCACATGATTGAAAAGCCGGAAAATCGCAGCAGCCGTCATATCCCCCTTGTCCGTGAATTTCTCTGAAAGGACAACGGACCCGATGGGCAGGCTGACCGTCTGCCGGCACTTTCCATCCCGCATCAGTATCAATTCGCAGCTGCCTCCGCCTGTATCAATAATGAGCGCATCCCGCTCCGGCAAAGTATGGCGGACCGCCTGAAAATCAAAAAAAGCCTCCTCCTCACCGGATATAATGCGGACCGGAATTCCTGTCGTCTGATATAACAATTCAGCCAGGGCAGGACCGTTCCTCGCTCTCCGCATCGCTTCGGTCGCGACGGCCAGGATCCGTACATCCGGATATCCCGCAAGAATCCGGGAAAAATTCTGCATGGCGTCCAGCGCACGCTGTATGGCTGCCGGATTAATCAGCACCTTATCGTCACCCATGTCTTCACTCAGGCGCACCTTATATTTGGCTTCCGCCAGAAGTTCCGGCTGTGCTGTGTCATCCAGCTCAAAAACATTGAGCCGTGTTGTGTTGGATCCCAAATCAATAACAGCTACTGTCTCCGACATATCACGTTCCTCCTAAATTACAATGCATGCTCATCCGTTTTGGGCCATCGGGAAACAATCCAAAGCTCGGAAAGTCCATTGTAGATGAGTCCGACCCCGATAATCCTGACAAAAGTCTCCCCGAAAAACAAGGGGGCAGCAATCAGTGCAATTCCAAATAGCAATTTAATGCAAGTCAGTACCAAAGACGATTTCCAACGGCTGTTTCCGTAATCACGCAGAAGAAATGTCTTCTGAAAGTCCAGGACGCTTGAAAATACCAGAAAGAGTCCAATAACGAACGGCAGAAAGGCAGTCACGATATCGGGCCGGATCAGCATAAAAGCACCCATGCCGGCAGCAATTAGTCCGACTATCAGGTCAAAGCTGAAAACAAAATATACCTTTTTATCAGTAAAGAATTTCACAACGCGGGTAACGGCAAATATAAGGATCAGGATACCCAGGCAATAACATACTATTTTACTTGTCAGTTCCGGCCACAGCAATAGAACCAGACCGAGAAGAATGAAAAAAATGGCGGCCAGCACCACCCCGGCAACAGAATTCAACGTCTTTTTCATGCATTTCACCCCCGAAAATTGTTGTGTATATTATAGCACGGCAATTCATTCATCCGTTCAGAATTTGCTCCGCGCAAAGCACGCCGTCGACCGCTGCTGAAATGATGCCTCCGGCATAACCTGCACCTTCCCCGCACGGATAAAGTCCTTTGATTCCTTCAGCTTCAAGGGTTATGCCCCTTATCATCCGGACAGGCGATGTGCTCCTTGTTTCCGCCCCTGTCAGAAGCGCATCCGGGTACGAATAGCCCGGCATCCACTTGCCCATTTCAGCTAGTCCCCTTCTGAGGGAACCGGTAATTTCCTTAGGCAGGTAGGAGTCAACGGCTGCGAACTCCGTACCCGGCATGTAGGATGGAAGGACCTCACCGAAAGCCCTTGAATTGCGGTGCAGGAGGAAATCTTCAAGTCGCTGCACAGGGGCCTTGTAACCGCCGCCGCCGGCCGAAAAAGCAGCAGTCTCTATTGAGCGCTGCAATTCGACCCCGGCCAGCGGATGCTCACTCATAAGATCTTTCTTTCCGACAGTAACCAGGAGGGCTGTATTTGCATTTGTATTGTCCCTCTTCCATTTGCTCATGCCGTTCGTAACAAGGCCCCGTTCTTCGGAAGCCGCAGCGACCACGCTTCCTCCGGGACACATGCAGAATGTATATACCCCCCTGCCGTCGGGAAGGTGGACAACCATTCTGTAGTCGGCAGCACCGAGCCTTGGATCTTCAGCGAATCTTCCGTATTGGATTTGATTGATCAATGCCTGCGGGTGTTCAATACGAACGCCTACAGCAAATGGCTTCTGCTCCATATGAATTCCACTCTTTTCAAGATAAGAAAAGGTATCCCGGGCACTGTGCCCAATGGCCAGAACCACATGATCCGTCGACAGCTCTGAATAGGATTCATTTTGCATATATCCTACACCGGTCACTTTATAATCTGATTTGACCCCGCTTATATCGTTCCGGATGATTTCGGTGACCGTTGAACCGAAATGTACTTCCCCCCCGAGACTTATGATTTTCCCGATAAGGCCGCGGACAGTTCCGGCAAGGAGGTCCGTACCGATATGCGGTTTGTTTTCATACAGGATTTCAAAAGGGGCACCGGCATCGACCAGTTCCTGCAGAATCATCCGTTTGCGGGGATCCTTTTTACCGATTTTGAGCTTTCCGTCGGAAAAGGTTCCCGCACCGCCCGCACCAAACTGCACATTGCTGCTGGTATCAAGAACACCCGTCCTCCAGAATGCCTGTACGCTTTTCCGGCGTCCATCAACGTCCATTCCTCTTTCGAGTAAAATCGGCCGGGTTCCGGCCTGCGCGAGAACCAGTGCGGCAAACATACCTGCGGGACCGCAGCCGACAACAACCGGGCGCAGTTTCAACGTTTTTTTTGCTTCAGCTGATCCTGGGAATGTATAGGATGTTACGATTTCCCTTGCAATCTTCTTGTCTTTTATTCTCCAGACAATCTCATTTTCATCGCCTTCATCACCTGTAATAAATACATGGAGTGCCGCCTTGAAGTGAATATCATTCCGGTCGGATATATCCACCTGGCGGGACTCAATCGTTATCCTGTCAATTCTTCCCGCTTCCACACCAAGCCGCCGGGCACAAAGCGTCCTCAGCAAATCCTCATCATAGGTCAGCGGCAAGCTTACACCGGCAATTTTGATCATTTTCCGCCCCGGATACTTTTCTTTTGCCCGAGAATATCCAATAATTCCATCGGGTGATGAATGATAAACTCCGCGCCTTCCTTTTGCAGCACTTCTTCCTCACGAAATCCCCATGTCACACCTACACATATGAGTCCCGCATTATGGGCTGTCCTGACATCCACTTCCGAATCACCGACGTAAATCGCATCTTCGGCCGTAGCCCCCAGTGCGGTCAGGGCCTGGTATACGCAGTCCGGTGCGGGCTTTTTATGAATCCGTGCTGATTCCCCGATAGCCACGGCAATTTTATCCCCGAAATACTCCCTGCTCAGTTCCTTGACGGCCCTGTCGAATTTATTCGACACGATGGCCGTTTTCATTTTTGTTGCCCGGAGGGCTTCCAGCAGTTCAGGCACACCAACATACGGGCGTGTTTTGACCTGCATATGTATCGAATAGTAATCTTTAAATGTTTGCAGGCATTCTTCGAAGTGAGGATTATCATGTCCTCCCTGTATGGAACACTCAATCAGGTTGCTGACGCCGTTGCCAACAAATCGCCGCACCTCTTCAATTGTTCTTGCCGGATATCCAAATTGGGCCAGTGCATAATTCACGCCGTCCGCCAAATCCTCAAGAGTATCAAGCAGTGTGCCGTCCAAATCGAAAATGATCATGGTAATACCTGTCATTTTTGTCCTCATTTCATGTGTTGATTTTCATAGCGGGACCGCACTCCTGTATCAGTCCTGCGGCAGCGCTTCTATCCATCGAAAAAGCTCCTTCAGCGGCGGGGAGGTTTCCGTATCTTCAAAAAACATCCCCGTGACCAGGTTCGAATGAAAGGTGGTCTCGTCCCTTATGATATATTTCTCCCCGCTCCCCACATGTAAGCTGTTAATCTTATCAACGAAAAGAGTCTCGTTTTTTATTTCACTGACGGGGTCATTCTGCGAATGGATGCACAGCACTCTTGTTTTTTCCGTGCCGTCGACCATTGAAAACGGCTCACCTTTCGTGCGGTCATAGTCTTTTTCAAACAAGGCATCCAAAAGATTCTGGGTATACAGGACGTAATCCACGCCGAAGGTCAAAATTCCGCCGATCGAGACAAATCCCTTTATAATTTCCGCCTGGATTCCGTATTTTTCCTGAAAAATTTTGTCATATGTCAAAACACCGCCCAGATGGCCTCCGGCCGATGATCCAACCACGATGATATCATTGGGGCGGATTCCTTTACCGATAAGAATAATCATTGCCCTGCAGAAGCCGGCAAAAACATCTTCCGCCTGTGCCGGGTATTTATTAAGCGGCGAATGACGATATCCGAGGGATATTGTGTGGTATCCCATGTCCGCAAATTTCTGTCCGATAAACCTGTACCGAATCGGAGAACCGGCAATCCAGCCTCCGCCATGTATATATACAATGACATGCCTGCTCGGAATTTTTTCGGGTGCAAAATAAAGTATATATTGTCCGCGCTCATTGCCGTACTCATATTTTTCAGCAGTAACCTGACTGTTGTGGGCTGCTTGTTCGAGAGTAAGCTTCGGAAAAGTAAGATATTCGCCCAGAGTTTTTTGGGACTTCAGCATAATAAATCTCCCGTCATTCTTGTGCTGTACTGTCATCCTCCAAGATGGCACTATATGTACTATACTTGCTAATTGTACCGTCTTTTGGATTCGTTTGCTATCAGCACTGCTTGAAAAGAAAGAAAATTATGTCCCAAAGGCAGTCTTTCTGCGGCTCGAAATACTAATCATTTTG
>Ga0209748_1001414_pt1 | contig 11817 bp, 14 predicted proteins | sample BarGraIncu00421A_FD_185490 | JGI IMG/M metagenome (GOLD analysis project Ga0209748, IMG submission 185490) | Arctic peat soil microbial communities from Barrow, Alaska - Barrow Graham LP Incubations 004-21A (SPAdes) (version 2) | ecosystem: Environmental > Terrestrial > Soil > Wetlands > Peat... | reverse complement strand
AAATAAGAGCAAGGTTTCAAGAGCCTAGTTTCCTATCAAGACTTCGAGGTCATCCAAAATGAGCATTACAGAAGACATCCAGACCGTCTTTGCCAAGGATCCTGCCGCCAGATCGACTCTGGAGGTTGTAACCTGCTATCCGGGCCTGCATGCCCTCTGGATGCACAGGGTATCCCACTTTCTTTGGACTCATAAGTTCTTCTTTCTCGCCCGGCTGAACTCCCATATCTCTCGCTTCCTGACCGGTGTGGAGATTCATCCCGGCGCAAAAATAGGCAAGCGATTCTTCATCGACCACGGCATGGGTGTGGTCATCGGCGAGACCGCAGAGGTGGGAGATGACGTATTGATGTACATGGGCACAGTCCTGGGTGGGACCAGCCTGGTCAAGGTCAAGCGCCACCCCACCATAGAGGACGGAGTAGTAATCGGCTCGGGCTCCATCATTCTCGGTCCGATAACAGTGGGAAAGGGTGCCAAGATCGGCGCAGGCTCTGTGGTGGTGCGGTCTGTCCCTCCAGGAGCGACGGTTGTAGGTGTCCCGGGAAGGATCGCCGAGCCGGAGTGTCCTGCAACAGGGACGGACCTGAACTATGCCAATCTTCCCGACCCCATGCTGCGTGTCGTCAGCAGGCTGCTGGACAGACAAAACAGGATGGAAGAGCGGCTGCGCTCCATGGAAAAAGCTCTGCCTGGACCTGGGACAGAGAAGTTCATGGCGAAGCTGGCCCGGGAAGAGGAGATCCGGGAGGCGTTGCGGGATGTACTTGATCCTGAGGTGGGAATAGATATCGTAGACCTGGGACTGATCAAGGAGATAATAATATCAGACGACGATAAGGTGGAAGTGGACATGGTGCTAACCAGCCAGGCCTGTCCTATGGTGAGCCATCTCACAGAGCAGGTCCGGCGCCGGGTGGAGGGTCTGCACGGCATCAAATCAGTGGAGGTCAAGGTTTTAGACGAGCCATGGAACTGGGATCGCTTCACCAGACGACGAGAGACGGCACCGAAGGAATAGCAAGGATTAAATTCATGGGATTCCGCCAGGATTATACAAATAAGCGTGATCAATAATTGTAATAACCGTTGATTTGAGGCTCAAGACAGATGAAATCGCCATGCGAGGAGATTGTTTGGGATGTGCTGCCCAGCATCAGGGCTGCCATCGCGGAAGAGTTGATCAAGAGAGGAATCTCCCAAAAGGAGGTCTCCAAAATGCTGGGCATCACACCGCCTGCTGTGTCCCAGTACGTCTCCAAGAAGAGGGGCTACAATATCGAATTCCGAGAGGACATCCGGGGGGCCATAGGAAAGCTCGCTGATGATCTTATCGAGAAAAAGGCCGACGATCTCGCGAAGAGGATCTGCGAGATCTGCCGCATGCTTCAGGACGACGTGAACGCCTGCATTTCCAGCAGGTGTAAAGGGGAGTAAGACCTCCCTTTCGAAAGGTCGCTAAAATGAGCTTGGCCGAGAAATTGGAGGATCTAAGAAATAGGATTGCCGAGAAGGGTCTGCTCCTAGTAGCCTATTCGGGTGGCGTAGACAGCAGTCTTCTGGCAGAGGTGGCAAATGATGTCTTGGGAGAATCAGCCATCGCTATCTTCCTGGATTCTGAGACCGCGGCCCGAAGTGAACTAGAGCAAGCGAGACGGCTAGCAAAGTCCCTGGGACTGAATTTTAGGGTGGCAAAATTCTCTATTCTCGAGGACGACGAGTTCGCAAAAAATCCTGCCACAAGGTGCTACATCTGCAAAAAAAGGTCCGCTGCTGTTCTTAAGAACATAGCTCGGGAGAATGGCATAAAATGCATTGCCGATGGAGTCAACCTCTCCGACTACGAGGACTTTCGGCCCGGAATCCAGGCCTGCAACGAAGAAGGAATCTGGCATCCTTTTGTAGAATCAGGAATCACCAAAGAGGATATTCGTTCCCTGGCCCACGGCCTCGGCCTCGCCATATGGGATAAGCCTTCCTCTGCTTGTCTGTCCTCACGAATTCCTTATGGTGAGAGGATCACAGAAGGCAACCTCGGAATGGTGGAAGAGGCAGAAGAATATCTGGAAAGCCTTGGATTCCGGCAGCTTCGGGTAAGGGCTCATGGCCAGACGGCACGAATTGAACTGCTTAAATCAGATGCACAAAGAGCATTGGATAAAAGGGACGAGATCGTATTGAGGCTCAAGGGCATTGGATTTAAATATGTCACCCTGGATCTGGAGGGTTTCAGGACGGGAAGCATGAACGAGGTTCTGTGAAAGTCCATGAAATAAGAGCGGATTTCCCTATCCTGAAAGATGTTATTTATCTGGATAGCGCCTCCACCAGCCTCACCCCGGAGCCTGTTCTGGAAGCTGTTCTGGATTATTACCGAGCATACAAGGCCAATGTCGGCCGGGGGGTCTACAGGCTGGCTCAGATGGCCGACCAGCGCTACAGAGATGCTCACCGCAAGGCAGCAGCCTTTGTGGCTGGAGAGGAAGGGGTGACGGTCTTCACGAAGAACACCACTGAGTCCATCAACATCGTTGCCCGCGGCCTCTCCTGGAAGAAGGGAGACAGGATCGTCACCACTCTTCTGGAGCATCACTCCAACCTTCTGCCCTGGATGAGGCTGAAAGAGATGGGCGTAGAGCTGGAGGTCATACTGCCTGACCGGGAAGGAAGAATTGACCTGGCTGACTGGGAAAAAGCGATAGCTGAAGGCACGAAGCTGGTGGCGACAACCCAGCTCTCCAATGCTCTGGGAACAGTCATCCCGGTAAAAGAAATCGCCAGGATCTGCCGCGAGCGGTGCTCTGCCCTATTGGTGGACGGGGCCCAGTCTGTGCCCCATATGCCTGTGAGTGTTAAAGATATCGATTGCGATTTTCTCTGTTTCTCCGGCCATAAGATGCTCGGGCCCACGGGCGCGGGAGTCCTTTGGATGAGGAAGGAAGTGAAGAACGAGATAGAGCCTCTTCTGGTCGGGGGCGGAATGGTAGAGGACGTCTTTGATGGTGAATATGAAATCAAGCAGGGCTACGAGGGATTTGAAGCAGGCACCCCCGATATCTCGGCAGGCATAGGTCTAGGCGCTGCCATGGACTATCTAACTCGAGCCGGAGTCGAGGAGATTCATGAATACGAGATGCGACTCACCAGAAAGCTGCTGGAGGGGCTGGAGAAGATAGCTGGCATAGAGATCTTTGGTCCGGGACTGGATTGCTCAGAGGCGCGGGGCGGTGTGGTCTCATTTGCGGTCAATGGCTTGCTACCTCACGAGGTGGCTCTCATGCTGGATCAGGCTTCAAACATATCCGTTCGGTCAGGCCACCATTGCTGCATTCCCCTCATGAAGCATCTGGGGCTGAAATACGGCACCGTCCGCGCCTCGCTTTATCTTTACAATACCGAAGACGAGATCGATAAACTTCTGGCGGCTCTGGAGCAGATCGCCAGGATGGGTTAACTGAAGCGTGGTAAGAATGCTAAAGAGTTTTAGATGCCTGAAGCTGGATGGCGTAGAGGTTGAGGAGACGACCTGTCAGGTGGTGGAGGAGGTTCCTCTGTCCATCTTCATCAACGGCCGTCACTTCGCAACCGCGATGATCAGTCCTGAGATGAGAATGGAGTTCGTGACGGGGCATCTCTTTGCCGAGAGGATTGTATCCGGACGGGATGAGATTGAGTCCCTGGAGATTGAGGGAAATGTTGCCCGCGCCATCGTCTCCAATCCCATGCGGGCAATAGTTCCCAGAAGGCCGATTGTGAGCGGCTGCGGCGGTACCGCTTCCTTTCTGAATGAATCGAAGCTTCCCATGATTACATCCGATCTCAAAATTGGAAAAGAACAGGCTCAGGAGGCGATGAAGGCCATCTCCCTGTCCGAGGTTCACATAGCCACAGGCGGAGTGCATTCCGTGGGCCTCTTTGACGATTTGGAGGCGGTCTGTATCATAGAGGACATCGGCCGCCATAACGCCCTAGACAAGGCCATCGGTCATGCGCTTGCTGAAGGCGTGGACTTCAGCAGGACGTTTGTCGCCTGCACAGGCAGGATCTCCTCGGACATGGCACTGAAGTGCTCGGTGGCCGGTATTCCTATAATCGTGTCGCGCGGCGCTACAACGAGTCTCGCCATATCCATTGCCGAGAGGACAAATCTCTGCATCGTTGCATTCCTGCGGGGAAAGAGGCTCAGCGTGTACACTAACCCGGAGAGATTCAAGATTGACTGAGGGCATGATTCCAGCATGATCTGCTCCTTCTGCCGAGAGTCGGCCATCCTCTCACAGCGCTATTTAGGGCGGCATCTCTGCCTGAATCACTTCATCGAGGATTTTGAGCGAAGAGTGAACTGGACCTTGGAGAAGAACGGCATGGTCAAGGATGGCGATCGCATCGCCGTGGCCGTGAGCGGTGGCAAGGACAGCACGGCTCTTCTCTTCAGTCTGCATAAGATCCTGGCCGGAAGGGATGTGGAGATGGTGGCCGTCACCGTAGATGAGGGCATTGCGGGGTACAGGGACGACACCATCAAGGCTGCCCGAGGAATCGCGTCGAAGCTCGGCATCGAGCAGGAGATCGTCTCCTTCCGGGAGATGTACGGCTACGATCTGGATGAGATGGTACAGGGAAAAGATGTCGCCCCCTGCACCTATTGTGGAGTATTTCGTAAGAACGCTCTGAACCCCACAGCGATTAGGCTCGGCGCGAGTAAGGTCGCCACAGGCCACAACCTGGACGATGAGGCGCAAACGGTCATGATGAACTACCTGAAAGGCGACATGGAGCGGCTCATGCGTTTCCGGCCCAGAAGGGCGCAGCCGGGTCTTGTTCCGCGCATCAAGCCGCTACGAGATATGCCGGAAAAGGAGATCGCCCTCTACTGCATGGTGAATGGCGTCTTCACAGAATCCAGGGAATGCCCTTATGCCAATCTTTCTCTGCGAGCGGACATCAGAGATTTGATGAACCGCCTGGAGAGCTTATTTCCGGGAACCCGGCAGACGACGATGCAGGGATTCGAGAAGATTGCGGAAAAGGCTGGCAGAAACTGGGCTCAGATAGAGCTTGGCATGTGTCGGGAGTGCAGGGAACCCTGCGTCAAGGATCTGTGCAAGGCCTGCGAGCTGCTGGGAAGGCTGCAGGGATAGGTGAAGCCGCGTCTCGGTCTTGCGCTTATCCATTCATTGGTCAGGTTGCGCGCATTTGTCCATCTACATGCGAACTCGCGTGATGAAAATGGTTTTTGACATTAGCCGATTTGGCCCGGATTCCCATCCCAAACTTGCAGGCTTCAGATATGGACTGCCAGCATCCTTTCAATCGCCCTTCGCGCCTTTGCGGCGACTTCCTCGGGCACAGTGACGCGCGGCTCCAGGGTCTGCAGCGCTCCCAAGACCTTCTCTAGTGTCGTCTTCTTCATGTTCTGGCAGACGGCATTCTCCCTCAGCGGGTAGAACTCCTTTGATGGGTTCTCCTTCGTCAGCCGGTAGATCATGCCGACCTCTGTGCCGATTATGAACTCGCGTGCATCGCTCGCCTTGGCGTGCTTGCCCATGCCTGCCGTGCTGTAGACAAAATCTGCCTCGTCGATGACCTCAGGACGGCACTCCGGGTGCACAAGCACTTCCGCGCCCGGATGAAGCGCCCGGGCGGCCTTCACCTCTGCGGGAGTGAAATGGTCATGCACATAGCAGTAGCCGTTCCAGGGAATGATCTTCTTGTCCGTATGGCGGGCGACATATGCCGCCAGGTTCCTGTCCGGCACGAAGATGACCTCTTTTTGAGCCAATGAATTTACCACCTGCACGCCGTTGGCCGAGGTGCAGCAGATATCGCTCTTCGCCTTGATCTCGGCCGTCGAGTTCACATAGCAGACTACAGCCGCCCCGGGGTTCAGCGCCTTCAGATCGTCCAGTTGGTCCGGCGTGATCATATGGGCCATGGGGCACCAGGCGCCCTTCTCAGGAATGACAACGCACTTATGCGGCGAAAGGATGGCAGCGGTCTCGGCCATGAAGTCCACACCGCAAAAGATGATGACCTCTGAGTCCAGGCGAGCTGCAGCTCGGGAGAGCTCCAGGGAGTCGCCTACCAGGTCCGCCACATCCTGAACTTCGGGCAACTGGTAGTTGTGGGCCAGGATGGTCGCCCGGCGTTCCTTCTTCAAAGCTTGAATCTCTTCTATCATAGGAATCGAGAACGTTCCCAAGGTCGGGGAAACTATTATTTCAATCTATTTAATAGATATACTTAATATTATTATCTCAATTAAACTTAAGTTGATTTAAGTTCATGATTTAGAAGAACCATTGGGGAGTCCCATGCAGGATTGTTGGTATTATTAGGAAACCGCAGCTTTCTCGCTCATCCGCCGATGGCCGCAGGAAAAAGGGCCACAACATCGCCCTCGGCGAGCATGGTTCGAACCGACTCTAGAGATGCGATGTTCTTGCCCCCCACAAAGATGTTCACATCCTCCCTCAATCCTGTTTCATCAAAGAGCAGAGGGCCTAAATTCGCTTTTGATGAGCATAGTGCTTTCATCAGATCTTCGACTCTCGCTCCCTCCGCCAGCTCGACCTCCATCTCCTTTCCCAGGATATTTCGAAAACCGGCAAAAGACCTGACCCTAACCAACATTTGCGATCTCCTTCACCCGCTGCAGCGCCATCAATGCATCTTCCATCTTGAAGTCCCTTTTCTCCTCTGCCAGAAATTCGCGAAAGCGCTGCAGCTCCTTTTCCGGCACCAGGGCAATTGCTTCCGCCATCATTCGCTCGTAGGTTCTCTCAGGAAAGTAGAGGGATTCTGCACACCGGAAGAGCGTATCCCGGCAGGAAGTGATGATCGCTCCCTTCTGCCAGGCCAGATCCAGATTGAATCGAATGTTCACCAGTGGCTCGGAACGCGGCTCCCAGGTGAAAGGATCAAAAGTGAGTGCCACTTCATCATCCGATTCCAGGCGACCGCTCTTGTAAGCCTGGTAGATCAGGCCTATGCCCTCCATGCCGTAAATGTCCAGCTCGGAAGCGCGCAGAGCTCCCATGCTCGACGCCCCCAAGACTCTTGCTCCCGCCTCCAGAGCATAGAGAACCTCCTTATGAGCTACAGAGCACTCCTGGAAGAAGACGCCGTCTATGAGCAGAATGATCCTGGCGCCCTCCCTGGCAGCGTTATAAAGGTCGCCGCGCTTGGCTGGAGGCCGGTAGTCTGCCTCCAGGATCTTCTCGGCCTTAGCCCTGGCGAGGCTTGGCCCTAGAAAGACGACGATTTCTGGCATTCCTGCACCTCTTGCCTACTCTTTCCGGGTCCACTCCTGCGACCTCCAGCCCGGGCACAATTACCCTGACCACAGGAACGCCTATCTCCTCGCGTGTCAGGTCCACTACCACCACCTGATCAAGTCCTGCCTCTGCCAGCTTCTTCAGCATATATTTTATATCCAGCAGGAAGTCGTCGCTCTCGAAGGACTCAATCTCGGAGAAGCTCTTTTTCTCGGAGGCTTCAAACCAATGACGATTGATCCTTTTCGTCCTATCATACCCGATTTGCTTGCGGAAATCGGCCAAAGTCGTATCCTCTCTCGCCCCATGAATCTGGGTAAGCCGGCTCTGCGCCACCTCGGTCAGAGCGCGAAGCACTGCTATGCGCGCGCTGGTGTGCGTGCCCATGCCGGTGGTGAGAAGCGTAGGATCGCGCAGTAACACATCATCGGCGACGGCAGCGCAGGTAGCGACGCCAATATCGCTGGTGATATCTCTCAGATAGACGTCCACTTCTGCCGCGGCGAATTTGTCCAGGAGAAGCTTCGCCTGGCTGTCATCAACATCACTTATGAGCGGCCCCATGTTGCGTGTCGTTTCTACCAGGGCCCAGGCGTCTCTCTCGATGACCTCAGCCAGACCATGGAATATGGCCTCCTCGATCACATTGCCCGAGGCCAGGCCGCTGGTGTTGGTACGAAAGAGCCGTTGATAATCGGATGATAGGGGATGGAAGACTGCATTGGCCGGAACCTGTATCTCAACATCATTCATAATGTCCCATCCTAAAACCCAGGGTATCTCGGCGTCAGCATCCGCACCGGCAGGCAGGATCAAGTCGACAGGGTTCAGCGCCCCCGTGCCCAGGCTGGAATAGCGGGCTATTTTCAGGTCGCGGTCTCGCACCTCTGCGGAGTAGCGCTCCAGGCCCTCCATCATGGCCGAGACTCTGGCCTCTGTGGGCGTCGCCCCTTTGCCGTTGTAGACGGAAACGGCTCCGCGATCGGCCATTGGTCGTATAGAGGAGAAGACTGGTATGCCGATCCGGTCCAGGTTGGTGATATCTGCGACCCTTGTGATCCCGGCAGCAGGCATCTTGGCCTCAACCCGCTCTTGTGTCACCTCCGGCGGCAGTGCCCGGTGAGTATCGTCTTTATACGTCTTTATGCAGGGCCCGAGTTTCATCGCCCGTCTTTAGCGCGGCAATGGAATATAAATCCTGTTCAACCTTTGGGGATTCAAAGGAAGGGGAGATTGTCCTTCTTTCTGTAAGCCAGGGCCTGCGCCGTGGCCACCAGCCTCGCGTCCTGGCCCGTGATCCGGATCTCGCAGGCAGAGATCTTGCGGGAAAGGTTCGTCTCCCTGGCTTCCGCTTGCAGCATCTCGCCTGGGAGAGCTGCGCTAAGATAATTCACATTCACGCTCAAAGCCACAGCGACGGTGCCGTGCGAGTTGACTGCCAGCTCGAAGGCCGCATCCAGGAGCGAATAGATGGCAGCCCCGTGGATCATGCCGAACAGGTTATTCATTCGCGAGGACGTCTGCATCTTCAAGAGAGCCCGTCCCGACTCCAGCTCTACAATCTCTATTCCGAAGATCCGGGCATAGGGCTCCCCCAGAAAGTGCTTCTTCAGAGCTGCTAAGCATTGGTCCATAAGAATCATTCCTCCCTCGGGACTATTCTCGAAACGGTTATATCTGCACCGCCCGGATCTAGACGTAATATGCCAGGAGTCCCAGGCATCAGGCTGGAGCCGGTCTCGATAGAAGTGAGCGGTTCCGCGGTGTCCATCGTCCTTACTCAGGGCGCTATTAATATATGGTTTGGGAAAAAATTTGATAAGTCCCTTATTGCCAAGATTCTTCTGATAATTTCCAAAGTCGACTCAACGACAGAGCATGAGAAGGAGGTATTATGCCGGTTCGAGGAGATAAGCGAGTTCGAGAGCAACGGCTACATTCTCACCACTTATGCCCGCAAGAAAGACAAATATCGAGCCATATTCGTGGTTCCCTTCTCCAATTCCCGGGCTCTGGAGATGTTCATGGAATCTATCGCCCTCGAGACCGAGAAAGAGGATGCGAAGATCACACTTTACTGGAGGGGGGGCAGGGTGAGGATGAACATAATCAAAGAGGAGCTGGGCGGGCTCAACTGCTTCAGCGTCCTCAACGTGGTTTATAAGGATGAGCAGAATAAGGATCAGCAGAATAGGGACGGGCAGACGGGAAACGAGATGCGTAGGGGAGAGCCATGAGATTTGCAAGCTGCACCGAAAATATTGAAGTTTCAGCCATTAGGAAATGTTTTGAGGGAGCCAGACCCGGGTCGGTAAATTTGGGGCTGGGCCAGCCGGACTTCGACACGCCCGCGCACATAAAGGATGCGGCCATTGAGGCCATCCGAAGAGGCCAGTGCGGATACACGCCCAATTGTGGTGTGCCGGAGCTGCGAGATGCTTTGGCGGAAAAGTTCCGCTCCGAGAACAGGATGGAGTATGCACCGGAAGAGATCATGGTGACCAGTGGTGCCAGCGAGGCTCTCTTTCTGGTCATTGCCGCGCTGGTCGACAGAGGCGAAGAGGTACTGGTTGGCGATCCGAGCTTTCTCTCCTATGCTGAGCTGACCCGGCTCGTCGGCGGCAAGCCGGTGAATGTTCCCCTGGACGAGAACCTCCGGCTCGCGCCTGAGGCAATAGAAGAGCGAATAACGGACAGGACCCGTCTGATAATTGTCAACTCGCCATCCAATCCCACCGGATCGGTGCAAACAGCAGAGCAGATGCGGGCCATTGCCGAGATAGGTGACGATAGAGATATCGCCATCCTCTCAGATGAGGTCTACGAGCACTTCATCTATCGGGGAGAGCACGTCAGCCCGGGAAGGTTCTCGGACAATGTGATAACTGTTAACGCCGTCTCCAAGACCTACGCCATGACGGGCTGGAGGCTGGGCTATCTGGGGGCGAAAGGATGCGCACTGGAGCAGCTCCTCAAGATTCATCAGTATGTTCAGGCCTGCGCCAGCTCCATCTCTCAGGCGGCAGCTCTGGCGGCCGTCACCGGACCACAGGACTGCGTATTCCAGATGCGGGATGAATTCAAGAGCCGCAGGGATCTTTTGGTGGCAGGCTTCCGGGAGATGGGCGTCGATCTGATTGAGCCGGAGGGTGCCTTCTATCTCTTCCCGAAGGTGGGAGATGGAGACGCCGTCGCCGCCGCCCTGGGAAAAGCGGGCGTCATTGTCGTTCCGGGTTCGGCCTTCGGACCGGGTGGAAGAGAGCACATCAGGATCTCTTATGCTGTCGCGCGCTCACAACTTGTGGAAGCGATGACTCGCATGAAAGATATTCTTTAAATAGGAGAGTTGCATTCGTCGTCAGGAGTGATGAAATGAAGGAGCAGGTTGAGGTCAGAGAGCTGAAAGAAGGAAGATACGTTATCATCGAAGAAGAACCATGCATAATCAAGAGCATATCCCACTCCAAGCCGGGCAAGCACGGTTCGGCCAAGGCCAGGGTGGATGCCATAGGAATCTTTGATAACCAGAAGAAGTCAATCGTTCAGCCAGTTACCACAAAGATCTATGTGCCAAACGTTGAGCGCAAGACAGGTCAGGTTCTATCCATCGGCAGCACTTCAGTGCAGCTTATGGACCTGGGCACCTATGCGACAATCGATGTTCCCGTAACCGAAGATCAGAAGCCAAAGATTGAGGAAGGAAAAGAGGTTTCCTACCTATCGGTGATGGGCAGGACCAAGCTGGACATCCGCTAGGGAACTCTCCAATTAGTAAATTCACCTTTTGAGGGGACTGCTCTGCTGCCCGAAGACGCCGTGCCTATATTTTTTTGGGAGAGAGCATGCAAATCGGTGCACCAATTGTGGAGTGTCTGGCCCTGCAGAGCCCTTTGGGACGTGTTGGTACTGGATGCACACCTGGATCTGCGCGATGAATACGGATGCGCAGAGCAGAGACACGCCAGGCGCCAGCCGCAGAATCCTGGAAAGGATGTGTCAAAAGCCTCAGCCTCTATGGGCATTCATAGCAGTGCATAAGAGGAGTTCGCTTCTGCGGCCGGGAATGAGATCCCATCATATTGGTCAGAAAACCGATTTGGCTCTAGTTGCCGCAGATAATTCATCTTAGAATTTTATTTGGAGTCCTTTGCATATTTGCCTTTTGCATTGCGTATCTTAACGGCGGCATTTCTTCCTTAATATCTTTAATGATTTTCATAGAGGTCTAATTTTCCTGTGACGCCTATTAGCAGGATAACTTCGAATAAAGCCTTATATAGTTTAGAAAGAATTGAAACTTTTATGTATATTGTTAAGACAAACATTCAAAAGAGCATCATTGAAGGTGAAGGAACTTTTGCAGGAGAATTTATCCCTAACGGAACAATCGTATATTTTTATAGTACCGAGGAGATCTTTGTCCCAAAAAATAAATTTTCACTTCTATCTGAGGCTGAGAAGGATATATTTTTTAGATACAGCGTACAGGACGAAGCTGGTAATTGGCTGTATGGGATGTACAAAATCAACCACAGTTATG
>Ga0209748_1001411_pt1 | contig 11830 bp, 9 predicted proteins | sample BarGraIncu00421A_FD_185490 | JGI IMG/M metagenome (GOLD analysis project Ga0209748, IMG submission 185490) | Arctic peat soil microbial communities from Barrow, Alaska - Barrow Graham LP Incubations 004-21A (SPAdes) (version 2) | ecosystem: Environmental > Terrestrial > Soil > Wetlands > Peat... | reverse complement strand
GAGAGGGTGGCCACGGCGATCAGCACCTCGGACGGAGTCGCCCGCGCGATCGTCACCCTGCCGGGCGGGGAGGATCGCGTCGATGCGTTGACGGCGGTGTTCCGCGAGATGGCCGCCGCCGGGGTCTCTCTCGACATGTTCACGCCGCTGGGCGACGCATTGGCGATCTCGTTCGACGAGGCACGCTCGAACGATGTCAGGACCGTGCTCGACGCGCTGGGGATGCCGGCGGCCTACGAGACCGGGCTCGCCACGGTCACCGTGGTGGGAGCGGGGATGCACGGGGTCCCCGGCGTCATGGCGCGCGTCGCCGCCGCCCTGGCCGGCGCCGGCATCGACATCCTTCAGGTGGCGGACTCGCACTACACGATCTCCGTCCTTCTGGACGACACCGCCGGTCGGCGCGCCATCTCCGCGTTGCACGACGAGTTCGGACTCGGCGGGTAGTATGTAACCATGGCTCGGCGACGAGGGGGAGGTCGGCATGGCCGCGACAGGTACGAGCGTCGTTCTGATCCGTGAGGCGGGCGATCAGACGCTGTACGGCACCAAGGCGCAGTCGTTGGCCCAGCTGGCCGTGGCGGGATTCCCCGTACCTGAAGGCTTCTGCATCTCAGCCGATGCGTATCGCGAGCACGCCGAACGGGCGGGCGTCGCATCGCTCGTGGCCATCCTGCGCGGGGTTCCCGATTCGGCTCCGGCGGTCACGCTCACGCCGATCCTCCAGCGCATACGGTCGTCGGTCATCCACACACCGCTCGACCCGGCGCTCGTAGAGGCGGTTCGGACCCGCTTCGACGACATGGGCACCGGGCCGGTGTCGGTCCGCTCGTCCGTGACCGCGTCCGACATGGTCACCGGCCCCCTGGTCGGCCGACACGGCACCTACTTCGTGCCCGGCTTCCACGAGGCTCTGCACTCCATCACCCACTGCTGGACCTCGCTGTGGGGCGACCTGTCCTGGCGGGACCGCGAGGCTGCGGGCCTGGCGGACGTCGACGTCGCGGTCGCGGTGGTCGTGCAGCACCTCGTGCCGGCTACGTCTTCAGGAGTGGTGTTCACCGCCGACCCGGCGACCGGCGACCGCGAACGGATCATCGTCGAGAGCTGCTACGGACTGGGCGAGGCGATCGTCGCGGGTAAGGTCAAGCCCGACCGCTTCACGCTCGACCGCGCAGGCCTGTCGGTCACCGGTTCCGACGTTCATGCCAAGCCCGTCCACCTCGTCATCGACGACGGCGGGCGCGTGGTGCAGCGCATCGTGCCTGCCGATCAGGCCGCCGCGGCCAGCCTCACCCCATACGAGGTCCGTGAGGTCGCAGCGCTCGCGCTGAGCGTCGAGAGCCTCACCAGTGGCCCCGCTTGCGTCGAATGGGCGAGGGCCTCCGGGACCACCTGGCTGCTTCAGGCGCGTCCGTTGGTCGTGGGGCGCTAGCGCCTCGCACGGATGACAGCCCGGGAACGCCGTCGCCCGACGGGGCGTGTATGTCGGCGCCCTGTGGCACAATGAGAGCCACCGAACAGACGCACACACCCCGCGGGCCCGGATACGGCGCCCGAGAACCGACCAGGCAAGGACGAGGCACAGACCATGGCGAATCCCCGGTTCGGGCGCCTCATCACCGCGATGGTGACGCCCTTCACCCCCGATCTCGAACTCGACCTGCCGCGAGCAGGCGCGCTCGCGTCGCGCCTGCTCGACCAGGGCAGCCAGGCACTGGTCGTCTGCGGCACCACCGGTGAGTCGCCGACGGTCTTCTACGACCAGAAGCTCGAGCTCTTCCGCGCAGTCATCGATGCGGTGGGCGGCCGGGCGCCGGTCATCGCCAACGTGGGCGACAACTGCACCGCCGACTCGGTCGAGTTCGCCCGGAAGGCGACCTCACTCGGGGTCGACGCCATCATGTGCGTCGTCCCGTACTACAACAAACCGCCGCAGGAGGGCATCTACCGGCACTTCCGGTCGATCGCCGAGGCGGTCGACGTCCCGGTCCTGCTCTACAACATCCCGGGGCGCTGTGTCGTCAACATGACCGCGGAGACCACCCTGCGGCTTGCGAACGACGTCGAGAACATCGTCGGCGTGAAGGAAGCCTCCGGCGACCTTGCGCAGATCGCCCGCATCGTCCAGGGAGCACCCGAGGGCTTCGAGGTCCTTTCCGGCGACGACGTGATGACCTTGCCGATGATGGGCATGGGCTGCACGGGCGTGATCTCCGTGGCGAGCCATGTCGCGGGTCCGCAAATGCGCGAGATGGTCGAGGCGCACGCGTCCGGTGACCACACGCGGGCGCTCTCGCTGCACCTCCACCTGCTGCCCCTTTTCAAGTCACTGTTCATGACCGCCAATCCGATCATGGTCAAGGACGCTCTCGCACAGTGCGGTTTCGCCGTCGGAACGTGCCGTTTGCCGCTCGTTCCGCCCTCCACAGAACAGTCGGCCGAACTCGGGCGCGTGCTCGAGCACCTCGGCCTGCTCTAGACCCACGGCGGCGCTCGGCGCGAGGCGAAGGCTGCCCCGCGCCGAGACCGCTCCACCGATCGGCGACCAACGCGTCGTCCGGAAGAAGAACCCATGACCAGAGGCAAGACCAAGGACAAGAACGTACTGCGCGTCATCCCGCTCGGCGGGCTTGATGAGATCGGCAAGAACATGACGGTGCTCGAGTACGGCGACGACATGGTCGTCGTCGACGCAGGGCTGATGTTCCCCGACGCCGAGCTTCCGGGCGTCGACCTCGTACTGCCCGACTACTCCTACATCCTCAAGAACCGGGAGCGTCTGCGCGGCATCGTCATCACCCACGGCCACGAGGACCACACCGGCGCGCTGCCGTACCTGTTGCGCGATCTCGGCACACCCGTGCCGGTGCTCGGTTCCAAGCTGACCTGCGGGCTCATCGAGGGCAAGCTCACGGAGTTCAACATCAAGAAGGCCAAGCTCCGCGTGGTCAAGCCGGGCATGCACGTCACGCTCGGCGCGTTCGGCTTCGACTTCATCGCCACCAACCACTCGATCCCGGACTCGCTTGCGCTGCTGATCCGCACGCCGGTCGGCAACGTACTGCACACCGGCGACTTCAAGTTCGACCAGACGCCGATCGATGGTCGGGGCACGGATTTCGCGGCGCTGACGAAGGCCGGGCGTGACGGGGTGCTACTCCTGCTCTCAGACTCGACGGGTGCCGAGAACCGCGGGTACACGCGTCCCGAGCGCGAGGTGGGGGACACCTTGCACCGCATCATCGCCGCGGCCAAGGGGCGCGTCATCGTCGCGTCGTTCTCGAGCCACGTCCATCGCGTGCAGATGGTGTGCGACGCGGCCGTCGACGCCGGCCGCAAGGTCGTCGTCACAGGTCGTTCGATGATCAAGAACACCGGTATCGCGCGCGAGCTGGGCTTCCTCAACATCGACGCGAAGAACATCCTCGACGCGTTCAACGCCGGCGACATCCCCCCGGAGAAGATCGTCATCCTCTCGACGGGCAGCCAGGGCGAGCCCTTGTCCGGGCTCACCCGTATGGCGAACGGTGACCACCGCACGATCTCTGTGCGCGCCGGCGACACCATCATCATCTCCGCATCGCCGATCCCCGGCAATGAGAAAGCGGTGTCGCGCGTCATCAGCCGACTGGCCAAGACCGGCGCTGAGGTCTTCCACAAGGGCGTCGCCGACGTTCACGTCTCGGGCCACGCGGCGGCCGAGGAACTGAAGTTGATGCTCGTCATGACTCGGCCGAAGTTCTTCATGCCTGTCCACGGAGAGACGCGCCATCTCGTCGCCCACAGTCGGCTTGCCGAGTCCGTGGGCATCGCAGAACGTGACATCTTCGCCATCGAGAACGGCGACGTCCTCGAGCTCACCGCCACCACCGCCAAAGTCACCGAGCACATCAAGGACTCGGGCGTCGTCTATGTGGACGGTCTGAACGTCGGCGATGTCGGCGACGTGGTGCTGCGCGACCGCCAGCAGCTGTCCTCCGACGGCATCGCGACCGTGGTGGTCGCGATCGACGGCCGTACGCGCAAGTTCATCGGCGAACCCGAGCTGGTCATGCGCGGACTTCCCGTCGCGGAGTCCGACGCTCTGATGGACCAGGCGCGCGCCCGCATCAACAAGGCGCTCAAGCGCATGGAGAAGGAAGGCGTCACCGACCACAGCATCATCCAGCGCGCCGTTCGCGAATCGGTCTCCCAGTTCGTGTGGGAGACGCTGCGCCGCCGTCCGATGGTCATCCCCGTCATCATGGAGGTCTAGCGTGGGTCACGTATGGGCCGCCGTCCTCGGACTCGTGCAGGGCCTCGCCGAGTTCCTGCCGATCTCCTCGTCCGCGCACCTGACGCTGATCCCGTGGGCGTTCGGCTTCCAGCACGCCTACCCGGTGCTCGACAGCGCGCAGTTCGACATCGCCCTTCACGCGGGGAGCGCGGTCGCGATACTGATCGCGCTGTGGGGAGACTGGGCCTCCCTCGCTCGGGGCATCGTACGCCGGCAGCCGGCGGAGCTCCGGCTCGGCGGATTCCTGCTGGTGACCTCGGTCCCTGGCGCCATCTTCGGCGTGCTGCTCGAGGACAAGGTGCAGTCCGCCTTCCGCGCTCCGTGGCTGATCGGCTGCACGCTCATCGCCTTCGGCCTGTTGCTGTGGGCGATCGACCGCTGGGCGCCGCGCAACGAACCGTTCGAGAAGGTGACCTGGAAGCGCGCGGCGTGGATCGGCGTGGCGCAGGCAGCGGCGATCGTCCCGGGCGTCTCGCGCTCCGGGGCCACGATGACCATGGGCCGCTGGCTCGGCCTGTCCCGTGAGGCGATCGCGCGGTACTCGTTCATGGCGGCTCTGCCGATCATCGCGGGTGGCGCGGTCTTCGGCCTGCGCCACACCTCGATCTCCCAGCTTCTCTCCGTGGACTGGGCCATCGGGTTCACCATGGCCCTGCTCTCATCGCTCGTGCTGATGCGATGGATGCTCGCCTACGTGCGGAACCACTCATTCGCGATCTTCATGTGGTACCGCTTGGCGCTCGGCGCGGCCGTCATCGCGCTGTTCCTCATCCGCAGGTAGCACCGACCGCGACAGCGCATCGCGATATACTCTCGACACGGGCACCCGGGCGTTCGCGTGTCCGCAGGCGGGCGGGTTCGGGGACCGACCGCACGAATCCGATGAAGGACGGGGCAAGTGGCGAACAAGCGCACCACGGGGGGAGCGCGCGGAGGTTCGCGCAGCAAGGGTTCCTCGGCCTCCAAACCGCGTTCGCGCGCCTCGTCCCAGCCCGCGGTACCGGGTATCGCGCGTGACATCTGGGGGATAGCGCTCGTCGTCGTGGCCATCGCGGTCGCCATCTCGGTGTGGGTGCCGTTCGCCCCGCCCGTCCCGCCCGTGCCCGGCGCGATCAAGAGCCTTCTCGTCGCGCTCGTGGGTGTCGGTGCCAACGCCGTGCCGCTCCTGATGCTGGTCTGGGCCGTATCGCTGGTCTTCGACCGCCGTGAGGTGAGCGAGGTCGCGATCGGTGCCGGGCTTGCCCTGGTGTTCATGTCGGTCATCGCCATGTTCTCGACCGCCACTCCTGTCAGCAGTGCGGCGTTCTGGGGCGGACCCACGAGCGGCGGATACGTCGGCGGAGCCATCGCGTGGCTGCTGGCAAGCATGCTGGGAACACTCATCACCTACGTGATCCTCGCCGGCGCGACGTTGATCGGCATCGTGCTCGCCACCGGAGCGCGACTTGCGGACGCCTGGGAGGGCCTGCTCGGACTGTTCGAGCGCGCCGACCCCGAAGACGAGGTGCGCGAACCCCGTCGGCATCTGATGCCGGGCGCCAAGACCCTCCCGTTGGCCGACCTCGACGTCGAGGAGCCCGCCCGTCCCGGGCTGACCCGCGCGCGCCGTGCCGACCCCGAGGCCGCGCGTGCCACGGTCCCGGTCGTCCGGGCATCGGTGCCGCGCAGGGACACCGCCTTCGAACTGCCGTCGCTGTCGATGCTGCGCGTCTCTCCGGTGAGCGCCGCCGCGTCGCGCGCCTCGGACAAGGAACTCAAGGCGACGGCGCAGGTCATCGAGTCCACCCTGGCGACCTTCGACATACCCGCCTACGTGGAGACCTGGGTCGCGGGGCCGACCGTCACGCTGTTCGAGGTCAAGATCGCCAAGGGCGTGAAGGTCAACCGCGTGACCGCGCTCTCCGACGACCTGGCGCTCGCGCTCGCGACCCCCACCGTCCGCGTGCTCGCCCCGATACCGGGCAAGTCACTGATCGGCATCGAGGTCCCGAACGAGCACCGCACGACCGTCACCCTGGGCGACGTCCTGACCGGCGGCAACACGCCGGACACCAGCCCCATCATGCTCGGCATCGGCAAGGACGTCGGAGGGGACCGCATCGTCCTCGACCTGGCCGCGATGCCCCACCTCCTGATCGCCGGCTCGACCGGCACGGGCAAGTCGGTGTGCATCAACTCGCTGCTGATGTCGGTCATCATGCGCTCGACGCCGGACGAGGTCCGCATCATCCTCATCGACCCGAAGCGCATCGAGCTCGCACTCTACAACGGCCTCCCGCACCTCTATGTCCCGGTCGTCACCGAATCGAAGGAGGCGGCGAGCGCTCTGGCGTGGGCCGTCACCGAGATGGAGAGCCGTCTGCGGCGCCTGCAGAAGGCAGGCGCGCGCAACATCGCCCAGTACAACGCTGCGTCGCGCGATGGCAAGCTGCCCGAGGGCATGGAGCCGATGCCCTACCTGATGATCGTCATCGACGAACTGGCCGACCTCATGATGGTCGCCGCTCGCGAGGTCGAGGACTCGATCGTCCGGCTCGCGCAGCTCGCACGCGCGGCCGGCATCCATCTGGTGGTCGCCACGCAGCGTCCGTCGACCGACATCATCACGGGGCTCATCAAGACGAACATCACCACGCGCATCGCATTCGCCGTGTCCTCCGGCATCGACTCTCGCGTCATCCTCGACCAATCCGGTGCGGAGAAGCTCGTCGGACTCGGTGACATGCTCCTGTCGACCCCCCAGCTCGCCAAGCCGAAGCGCGTCCAGGGAGCGCTCGTCTCCGAGGACGAGATCACCGCCGTCGTCGAGCACCTCAAGAAGCAGGGCGAGCCGGAGTACCACGAGGAGATCCTGCACCTGAAGCCGACGGCTGCCGGCGGAGGCTCCGGAGACGATAATGACGACGACCCGCTCACATGGGACGCCGCGGACATCGTCGTGACCTCGCGCATGGGCTCGACCTCACTGCTGCAGCGCAGGCTCAAGGTCGGATACGCGCGCGCCGGGCGCATCATGGACATCCTCGAGCAGAAGGGGATAGTCGGCCCGCCCGATGGCAGCAAGCCGCGGGAGGTGCTCGCCGACATCGAGGAACTCGAGTCGATCAAGGCGTTCGAGCGCAACGACGCGCGCGAGGACGGCTGACGCTCGTCACGCCTGCCCTACGCTACAATCACACCCTGAACCGCCGCACGCACCGAGACCAGGGACTGACCTGATGACCACTGTCGGAGAGATACTCGCCGCCGAACGCCGCCGGCAGGGCAAGACCATGGCCGACGTCGTCGACGGGACGAAGATCCGCTCCCGCCTTCTCGACGCGCTCGAGCAGGGCGACTTCGACATCCTGCCCAGCCCGGCCTACGTCAAGGGCTACATCCAGAGCTACGCCCGCTACCTCGAGATCCCGGCTGCGCCCCTGCTCGAGCAGTACAAGAAGGACACGGCCGACCAGGTCCACGTTCCCGGCCAAGGCGGCCGCCCCTCGTACCTCGACGGCATCCCCGCCGAGGCGGTCGTCCCGCGCAAGGAGCGGGCGCACGAGATCCCGCAGCGGGTCTGGGTCATCGCCGCCGCCGTGGGCGTTCTCATCCTGCTCATCGCGTGCGTGGTCATCTATGTGAGCGGGAACTCGACCGGCGCGAACACCAACCCGACCTCGACGCCCAGTACGGAGACGACCGCGACCTCTCCCGGAGCCGCCACCGGCGCGACGACCACAGTGGTCACCGCCACGGGCGGGTTCAAGCTTCGCGTCTCGGTCCGCGCCGGCCTCGCGTCGTTCGTGAAGGTCACCTATGACGGGCTCACCGGCGTCAACGGGACCATGCAGGACGGCCAGAGCAAGGAGTGGCTCGTCACGCAGCAGGCGGAGATCACGGTCGGCAAACCGGACGCGGTCGTCGTGACCCGCGACGGACAGCCCGTCACGATCCCATCCACGACCAACGCCAAAGTGACCCTCTCCGCGAGCGATTAGTCCCTCCTTCGCCCCGGCTCCGATGCCGGCGGGCGAGGTCGAAAGGAGTACCTTCATGGCAAAGGACGAGAGTTTCGACATCGTGAGCGAGGTCGACATGCAGGAGGTCGACAACGCGGTCCAGCAGGCGGACCGCCAGATCGCCCAGCGCTTCGACCTCAAGGACACGAAGTCCGAGGTCACGCTCGACAAGCACGCTGCGACGGTCCTGGTCAAAGCCCCGTCGGACTTCGTCGCGCGGCAGGTGATCGACATCCTCGGCACCGCGGTCGTCAAGCGGGGCATCGATCTCAAGGCCCTGACGTGGGGCAATCCCGAGGCCGCGAGCGGCGGATGGGTCCGCATGACGGCGACGATCGTCAACGGCATCGAGGAGACACTCGCCAAGCGCATCAACAAGGACATCCGCGAAGAGAAGTTCAAGGCGAAGGTGCAGATCGAGGGTGAGAAGTTGCGCGTCTTCTCACCGAGCCGCGACGAACTTCAGAACGTCATCGCGTTCGTGAAGAACAAGGACTACGGGATCCCGCTTCAGTTCACGAACCGCCGCTAGCGTGGGTGTTCCCGTGCCCCGCGTCGGAGACCGGCCCCCCCGCGTCGCGTTCGTGACCTTGGGTTGCCCCAAGAACGAGGTGGATTCCGACCGCATGGCCGCATCGCTGTCGGGGCGCTTCGACCTCGTCACCGACATCGACGACGCGGACATGGTGGTCGTCAACACCTGCGCCTTCATCCGTGAGGCCACAGAGGAATCGATCGGCGTCGTCCTCGATGTGGCGGGGGAGTGGAAGGCCGGCGCCGAGGGGCGCTCACTCGTCGTGACAGGGTGCATGCCCTCCCGCTACCGGGACGACCTCAGCGAAGCGATGCCCGAGGTCGACGCGTTCGTCCCGGTCGCGGAGGAGGGCGAACTCGCCCGCGTCCTGTGCCGCCTGGCGGGGCTTGCCGAGGGTTCACCCGCGCCCGCGCCGGGACGGCTCGCTCCCGGGCCGTCCGCCTACCTCCAGGTCGCGGACGGATGCCATCGCGCCTGCACCTACTGCATCATCCCGTCCATCCGAGGGCCCTACGTCTCGCGCCCCGCGCGCGAGATCGTCGCCGAGGCCCGCGCACTGGTCGCGGGGGGCGCGCGCGAACTGATCCTCATCGGCCAGGACATCTCCTCGTGGGGCCACGACCTGCCGGACACACCTGCGCTCGCCGACCTGGTACGCACGCTGTCCGGGGTCGAGGGGCTCGCATGGTTGCGGCTCATGTACGTGCAGCCCGACGAGATCACTCCCGACCTCCTCGCGGCGATGACAGCCTCGCCGGTCGTGTGCCGCTATCTCGACATGCCGCTCCAGCACGCATCGCGCGAGGTGCTTCGCCGCATGGGCCGCCGCGGTAACGCGCCGGAATACCTGCGCCTCATCGGCGCGATCCGTGACCTCGTTCCCGGTGTCACCCTGCGCACGACACTGATCTCGGGATTCCCTGGTGAGACGCGGGAGGACTCGAAGAAGCTCCTCGACTTCGTGCGCGACGCCAGGCTCGACTACGTCGGCGTGTTCCCCTACTCGGCGGAGGAGGGCACGCCCGCCGCGGAGATGCCCGACCAGGTATCGAACCGTACGCGGATCGCGCGCGCCCAGCGCCTGCGTGACACGGCCGACGCGATCGGCACAGAACGGGTCGCCGACCTCGTCGGCCGCACTCTGGAAGTGCTCGTCGAAGGCGTGGACGAGGACGGCCGCACCTTCGGCCGCCACCGCGGACAGGCACCGGAGATCGACGGTTTCGTGTTCCTCGACCGCGAGTGCGCGCTCGGTGACATCGTCTCGGCAGAGATGGTCGACACGCTCGGATACGACCTGATCGGCGAGGTCCGATAGATGGAACGCCTCGGACTGGCCAACACGATCACGCTGCTCCGGATGACCTTCATACCGGTGTTCCTCGTGCTCCTGCTGGGCCGGTTCGGCTCTCCGGCGGCATGGGACGACTGGCGGCCCTGGCTCGCGGCGGCCGTGTTCACCGTGCTGGCCGCCACCGACGCCGTCGACGGCTATGTGGCGCGCAGCCGCAACGAGGTGACCACGTTCGGCAAGTTCATCGACCCGCTCGCGGACAAACTCCTCGTCACGGCCGCGCTGGTGGGTCTCGTCCAGATCGGCAGCCTGCCGGGCTGGGTGGCGATCGTGATCATCGGACGCGAACTGATCGTATCCGGCCTGCGTATGGTGGCCGTGGCTGAGGGTGTGGTGATCGCCGCTTCGCGCTGGGGCAAGATCAAGACGGTCTTCCAGATCATCGCGCTCGTGGCGTTCATCCTGAAGACCGCACCGATCTTCGAGCCGTGGGCAAGGCTCATCAACGTGGCGTCTTGGGTCGTCATGGCGATCGCCCTTGGGCTGACGGTGCTCTCGGCGGCCCAGTATTTCTACCATGCCCGCGACGTCATCGCAGGTCCGTGGACCACCGGTCGCACCGAGCCGTCACGCGCGCCGGGCGACGGAGATTCCGGGAGATGACCGCGTTCTCCACCGCCGCGATCGTCACGGTCGGGACCGAGCTCGTCCGTGGCCTGTCCGTCGACACGAACACCGCTGAGATCGCGCACGTGCTGTTCGGTGCGGGCATCGAAGTCGGCGAGACCGTGAGCCTGCCCGACGATGAGGCCGCGCTGACCGGCGCGCTGAGGCGCTGTGGCGCCGCCTACGACCTCGTCGTGGTCACGGGGGGCCTCGGACCCACCCACGATGACGTCACGCGACAGGCGGCCGCTGGAGCGCTCGGGCTCGCCCTGCGACGGGATGATGCGCTTGTGGCGACGCTGCGCTCGTCCTCCGCACGCCACACCGACGCGCGCGCGGCCGAGCGCATCTTCCTGCAGGCCGACGTGCTGGAGGGCGCGACCGTCCTTCCCGCGGTCCGCGGGACCGCTCCCGGACAGATCGTCCCGACCCGCCGCGGAGCGCTCGTCCTGCTGCCCGGGCCGCCGCACGAGATGCGCCCGCTGCTCCACGCGCTCGCCGCGTCGTGGGGCACCGGTTCCGTCGAGCCGCGCGTGCTGCGCTGCACGGGCGTCTCCGAGTCCGACCTGCAGATGGCCGCGCAGGACGTCCTCGCGGGCCGGACCGACATCGAGTTGACCCTGCTCGCCAAACCCAGCGACGTGAGGATCGTACTGTTCGATCGCGGCGCAGGGCCGACGGCCCTCGACATGGCCGCTGCGACGATCGCGGCCTCCGTAGGGGACGCCTGCTATTCGACCGACGGATCGAGCCTGGCCGAAACCGTGCTCGCCCGCGCCACCGCGGCGGGCCTGACGATCTCCACCGCCGAGTCGTGCACGGGTGGCCTGATCGGCGCGGCCATCACCGAGGTGCCCGGCTCCTCTGCCGCCTATCTCGGCGGAGCCGTCTCGTATGCGGACGAGGCCAAGGTCACCCTCCTCGGAGTCGACCCGGGACTGATCGCCGCGTGTGGGGCCGTCTCCGACGCGGTCGCCCGGGCCATGGCGGCCGCAGCGCGCGACACGCTGGGCGCCGACTACGCGGTCTCCGTTACCGGCATCGCCGGCCCCGAC
>Ga0209748_1001410_pt1 | contig 11831 bp, 8 predicted proteins | sample BarGraIncu00421A_FD_185490 | JGI IMG/M metagenome (GOLD analysis project Ga0209748, IMG submission 185490) | Arctic peat soil microbial communities from Barrow, Alaska - Barrow Graham LP Incubations 004-21A (SPAdes) (version 2) | ecosystem: Environmental > Terrestrial > Soil > Wetlands > Peat... | reverse complement strand
TGAAGCCCGGGGTGTTCTCAGCCAGCGGTGACGGGGAGTACACGTACCTCATCATGCCGGTCCGTCCCTAGGACCCCTGAGGCGACGACGAGACGAAGTGCGGATAACAAAACTCGAGATCACAGACTTCCGCAACTACGAGAAGTTCATCCTGGAACCCTCGCAAGGGCTCACCATCCTGGTGGGGCCGAACGCGGCCGGCAAGACGAACATCATCGAGGCGATCCAACTCGTCACCGCAGCGAAGTCCTTCCGGCGGCCTGAGTTCAGCGACCTCATCCGAACAGGTTGCACCGAGGCGCGAGTCGCTCTGAAGGCCGAGGACGGGCCACGCCTCCTGGAGACGACACTCAAGCTCGAAGAGGGCGGTAGGCGTTCATACCTGGTGAACGGGCAACCTCGGCATCGCCATACAGAGGTCGCAGGCCTTCTGCCGTCGGTCGTCTTCTCACCAGACGACCTCACGATGGTGAAGGGTCCGGCCGAAAGACGTCGCGCCGCGATCGACGACCTCGGAGACCAGATCTCACCGACGTACGGATCACTCAGACGCGACTACGGCAAGACGGTGAGACAAAGGAACGCACTGCTTCGGGAAGGGGTCCAAGGCGCTGCGCTCGAGGCTTGGGACGAGCAGGTCATCGCTCTCGGCTCGCGACTGGTGGTGCACCGGCTAGGCCTTCTGGAGAGGACGATGGCCCACGCGTCTGTCCGCTACGCGGAGATGACAGGCGGAGAGACCCTTGACTACCTGTACGTCGACCGGTGCGGGCTGGGCACCTGCTCGTCGATCGAGCAGAACGAGGTGGCCGACGCGATGAGGAAGCAGTTCACGGCGCGACACGGCGAGGAGCACCGTCGCGTGACGACACTCGTCGGTCCACACAGGGACGACATCAAGCTCCTTGTGGATGGCAATGACGCCCGTTCGTTCGGCTCCCAAGGCCAACAAAGGACGATCGCATTGGCCTGGAAGTTGGCGGAAGTCGAGATAGTGGAAGAGGTGCTCCGTCGCAAGCCGGTGCTGCTGCTGGATGACGTGATGTCGGAGCTCGACGCCGATCGACGGGAGGCACTGTCGCGAGTCGTGGCCGGCGAGATCCAGACGGTGGTCACCACGACCACGGTCGCCTACTTCACACCAGAGACACTCGAACACGCTGAGATAGTGCCGATCGAGAGGCGCGGCCGATGAAACGGGTAGGCGAGGCCGACGTCACAAGCATGGCGCGGGGACTCCTCGACAAGCTCGACCGAACCGGCGAGGGACGAGCGCGCGCCGACGTGATTCGGTTGTGGCGGATGATCGCCGGCCAGGAAGTCTACTCACACGCCCGCGGCTTCGCACTCCGGGGCGGGGAGCTGGTCGTGTTCGTGGACTCGCACGCCTGGGCGAACGATCTCGCACTGATGAGCGAGCACTATCTCGCGGCGCTGCAGCAAGGCGCCGGCAAGGAAGCGGTCACATCACTGCGGTTTGCTGTTTCGCGCAAGGTCGCTGAAGACAGGGCGAAGGACGACGAGGACTCGGCCGACTTCGAGGCGGCCCACCAGCGATCGGTGGTCCCCGGGCGGGCCACGGAGACCGAGTGTCAGCAGTTGATGATGATGGCGGCCGCGATCCACGACATCGAGCTGCGTGACGCGGTCGTAGCGGCCGCGATAGCCCAACTTGAGTGGCGCAAGGGTATCGAAGCCGCGAACGCGGCGGAGCGGGGCGTACAGCGCGCGAGAGACGCCAATCCATCCGCTCAACGATAGAAGCTTCTGGTAGACTGAGGAGTGTCCCCTCTCGGCACCCCGACGGCACCGTATCCTCGCGCGCGTGCGCGCGTGTGGCAAAGCGGCGGGACCCATACTGACGAAGGAGCATGCGCGGGTGGCTCAGAAGCCGGGTTCGTACTCAGGCAAGGACATCCAGGTACTCGAAGGCCTCGAAGCGGTCCGCAAGCGGCCCAGTATGTACATCGGCTCCACAGGGCCCAAGGGCCTGCACCACCTCGTGTACGAGGTGGTGGACAACTCCGTCGACGAGGCGCTCGCCGGCTACTGCAATCGCATCGACGTGGTCATCCACAACGACGGGTCGGTCACGGTGACCGACAACGGGCGCGGGATCCCGGTCGACAACGTGCCGAAGTACAAGAAGCCCGCCGTCGAGGTCGTCCTCACGATCCTGCACGCAGGCGGCAAGTTCGGCGGCCAGGGATACAAGGTTTCCGGCGGGCTCCACGGTGTGGGCGTCTCGGTGGTCAACGCGCTGTCGACCCGCCTTGAGGTCGAGATCAAGCTTGGCGGGAAGATCTACACGCAGGAATACGATCATGGCAAGCCGGTCCACCACCTCAAAGTGGGCGGCTCGACCAAGACCACCGGCACGGCCGTGACGTTCTGGGCCGACCCGACGATCCTCGAGACGATCGACTATGACTACGACACGATCGCGTCACACCTGCGCGAGACCGCGTTCCTCAACAAGAACATCCGGATCACGCTCACCGACGAGCGCGAACTGGAGCCCCGCAAGGACGAGTTCCGCTACGAGGGCGGCATCAACGACTTCGTGAAGTACCTGATCGGGACGAAGGAGACGATCAACTCCAAGCCGATCTACTTCGAGTCAGCCGGCGAAGAGGGCTCGGTCGAGGTCTCGATGCAGTGGAACACCGGCTACTCCGAGACCGTTCTGGCGTTCGCCAACAACATCAACACGCACGAGGGTGGCACCCACCTCGACGGATTCAAGAACGCCCTCACCCGCACGATCAACGACTATGCGCGCCGCAACGGGATCCTCAAGGAGAAGGAAGACAACCTTTCCGGCGAGGACATCCGCGAAGGGCTCGTGGCCATCATCTCGGTCAAACTGCGTGATCCCCAGTTCGAGGGCCAGACCAAGACCAAGCTCGGCAACACCGAGTTCCGCGGCTTCGTCCAGAGCATCGTGACCCAGGGGCTCGCTGAGTACCTCGAGGAGCACCCGAAGCCGGCCCGGGCGATCGTCAGCAAGTCGACACAAGCCGCGAAGGCCCGTGCAGCCGCCCGCAAGGCGCGCGAGCTCACGCGCCGCAAAGGGCTCCTGGAGTCATCGACGCTGCCGGGCAAGCTGGCGGACTGCTCCATCAAGGACGCAGCGTTCGCAGAGATCTACCTCGTGGAGGGCGACTCTGCAGGCGGCTCGGCGAAGCAGGCTCGCGATCGTTCGTTCCAAGCGATCCTGCCGCTGCGCGGCAAGATCCTCAACGTCGAGCGCGCGGGACTCAACCGCGCTCTCGCCAGCGAGGAGATCCAGAACATGATCACCGCCTTCGGCACGAGCGTGGCGGAGGAGTTCGACCTGTCCCAGGCGCGGTACCACAAGGCGATCATCATGACCGACGCCGACGTGGACGGGGCCCACATCCGCTGCCTCATCCTCACCTTCTTCTATCGCTACATGCGCGAGATGATCGAAGCCGGCTACGTCTACATCGCCCAGCCGCCATTGTTCAAGCTCAGCCACGGCAAGACGTCGGTGTACGCATACAGCGACTCACAACTCCAGGATGAGTTGAAGAAGCTGCCGGCGACAGCCAAGCCGTCGATCCAGCGCTACAAGGGTCTCGGCGAGATGAACCCGGAGCAGTTGTGGGACACCACGATGGATCCAGCGCGCCGCACTCTGCTGCAGGTCAACCTCGACGACGCACTAGCGGCCGAAGAGTCGTTCAGCAACCTGATGGGCGACCAGGTGGAGCCGCGCAAGGAGTTCATCCAGCGGCACGCCCGTGATGTGCGTTTCCTCGACATCTGACGCAGCTAGCGGCGAGAGGGTGGGGTTCGGGGCAGCATGAGCGACAAGGACGCAGAGGCCAAGGGCAGGTTCGAACCACCACCGTGGGAGCGCGAAGCGTTCGAGGCTCTTGCGGCAAGGCGAGCGGAGGAGCAGGCTGCGGCCAACATGCTCGCAGCCGCAGCCTCTGCGGCAGGAAGACCCGGTGACGCCGCGCTCGTCGCGATGGAGGAGCAACCCGACCCGTGGTCCGAGGAGCCAGCGGTCAAACCGACTGAGGTCCTCTCCTTCCAGGTGTCCGATGGGCCGACGATAGCCGGTCCGGTCTCCGTCAGCGTGGACGACAAGGCGGTCCAGGCGATGTTGTCGCAGCTGCAGGCCGAAGAGCGTACCGACGGCGCCGCGACGAAGTGGGTGGGCTGGATCGCCTCGGCGATCACGTTCGTATTGGGTGCAGGGATGTTGACCTTCGGCCTCCTCGCGGCGCGCGACTCCGGCGGCAAGTTCGCGAACGTGATCGGAAGCGGAGTGCTCTCCGTGTTCGGGCTGTGTTTCATGGGCATGGCGCTATGGGTTTGGATCACAACCAGTCGTTCGAGAGGACGTTGATAGGTGCCGGACGAAGAGCACGACAAAGTCATCGGGATCGATATCGAGAAGGAGCTTCGGGACTCGTTCCTCGAGTACTCGATGTCGGTCATCGTCGCGCGCGCCCTTCCGGACGTCCGCGACGGCCTGAAGCCGGTGCATCGACGCATCCTGTACGCGATGAACGACATGGGGCTCAGCCCCGGGCGCGCGTACAAGAAATCCGCGACGACCGTCGGTGAAGTGCTCGGCAAGTACCACCCGCACGGTGACACCGCGGTGTACGACACGATGGTGCGCATGACGCAGGACTTCTCCATGCGTCTGCCGCTCGTGGACGGCCACGGCAACTTCGGCTCGGTCGACGGCGACTCCGCGGCTGCCTACCGCTACACCGAGTCGCGCCTTGGCAAGGCCGCGATGGAGCTGCTGCGGGACCTCGACCGCGAGACGGTCGACATGATCCCGAACTACGACGAATCCACCACCGAGCCGAGCGTGCTGCCGTCCCGCTACCCGAACCTGCTCGTGAACGGCAGCTCCGGCATCGCGGTCGGCATGGCGACGAACATCCCGCCGCACAACCTCGGCGAAGTCATCGACGGCACGATCATGCTGATCGACAACCCGGACGCGACCATCGAAGACCTGATGACGGTCGTGAAGGGGCCGGACTTCCCCACGGGCGGCGCGATCATGGGCCGCGAAGGGATCATGGACGCGTACACCACGGGACGCGGCTCGCTCAAGGTGCGCGGCAAGGCGCACATCGAGCAGACCTCGACCGGCCGGATGCGGATCATCATCACCGAGATCCCATACATGGTGAACAAGGCGCGGCTGGTGGCGAAGATCGCCGAGCTCGTCCGCGAGAAGAAGCTCACCGAGATCTCGGACCTCCGGGACGAGTCCGACCGCAAGGGCATGCGGGTAGTCATCGAACTCAAGCAGGCCTGCATCCCGCAGGTCGTGATGAACAAGATCTTCAAGCATACGCCGCTGGAGACCGGCTTCGGCGTGATCATGCTCGCGCTGGTGGATGGCGTTCCGCGCACGCTCACCCTGAAGCAGATGCTCGCGTACTACATCGCCCATCAGGAAGAAGTGATCGTCCGCCGGACCAGGTACGACCTGCGCAAGGCGGAGGAGCGCGCCCATCTCCTCGAGGGCTACGTCATCGCCCTGGACAACATCGACGAGGTCATCCGCATCATCCGCGGTTCCGAAGACGACACGGAAGCGAAGGCCGGCTTGATGGCGGCGTTCGCGCTCTCAGAGATCCAGGCAGACGCGATCCTCGAGATGCGCCTGCGCCGGCTGGTCGGACTGGAACGCCACAAGATCGAGGCCGAACTCGCCGAGCTGCGCGAGAAGATCGCCTGGTTCCAAAAGGTGCTCGCGGACGAGTCGCTCGTCCTGCAGGTCATCAAGGAGGAGCTCGGGGAGATCCGCGAGAAGTTCGCCGATCCCAGGCGGACCGAGCTCGCAAGCACCGCGCACGACCTCGACGTCGAGGACCTCATCGCTGAGGAGGACATGGTCGTCACGATCACCAAGGCCGGCTATGTGAAGCGCCTGCCGGTCGCGACCTACCGCCAGCAGAAGCGGGGCGGCAAGGGGCTTTCAGGTGTGAACCTGAAGGAGAACGACTTCGTCGAGCACCTGTTCATCTCGTCGACCCACGACTACGTCCTGTTCTTCTCGACCAAGGGCAAGGTCTATCGGATGAAGGTGCACGAGCTTCCGGTGGGTAGCCGTCACGCTCGCGGGACCGCCGCCGTGAACCTTCTGCCGTTCGAGCAGGACGAGAAGATCGCCGCAGCGATCACCACCCGGGACTTCTCCGCTGACGACTTCCTGTTGTTCGCCACCCGCGACGGCATGGTCAAGAAGACGGCGCTGCAGGCGTACGACAGAAGTCGCCGCGACGGCATCATCGCCATCGCGCTCAAGAACAAGGACGAGCTGATCTCGGTCCGCCGCGTGAAGCCGGGCATGAAGGTCATGATGGTCTCCGCCTCCGGCAAGGCGATCAAGTGGGACGAGATGCAGGCTCGCCCGATGGGGCGCGACACGATGGGCGTCCGTGGCATGAACGTGAAGACGGGCGACGACCACGTGCTCGGCATGGAGATCGCGCCGGCCGACGCCGAGCTGTTCGTCGTGACCGAGAACGGCTACGGCAAGCGCACCTCGGTCTCCGACTACCCCGAGCAGAACCGGGGCGGCATGGGCGTCAAGACGATCCAGGTCACGGAGAAGAAGGGTCGCCTCGCCGGGATGAAGATCGTGCTGCCGCAGCACGAACTGATGATCATCTCGCAGGAGGGCGTCGTGATACGTGTCAAGGCCGAGGACATCTCACGGCTCGGGCGCTCGACCCAAGGCGTGAAGGTCATGAACGTGGCCGACACCGATCGTGTGAGCGCGCTGGCGCGAGTGACCGCCAACAAGAAGAAGAAGAAGGTTCCCGAGGGACAACAGGTCCTCGTCGCCGACGACACGGTGCCGCCGGGGATGGACGAGCGTGAGTACGAGGCCGAGGAGCTCGTCAGCGAGGAGTTCGACGAAGAGGAGTAGGCCGAGGACGCCTCACACCAAAGGCCCCGGAGCGACCCTCCGGGGCCTTTCTCGTTCCGGGATCGGAGAACGCTACCTCCGGCGCAGGACGAAGACCGCCTCATCGGCGAGCAGGTTGGGCAGCGCGCGGACCATCCTCGGACGTCCGTCGTCCCGGCCCACGAACGCGATCTCGCGCTCGACCACGGCACCGCAGTCGGCGCTGAAGTCGCGGAAGTCGGCGATTGTGGTGTGATGGATGTTCGGGGTGTCGTACCAGGAGTACGGGATCGCGTCGGAGACCGGCATCCGGCCCCGGAGCGCAAGGTGCGCGCGCACGCGCCAATGGCCGAAATTGGGGAACGACACGACGCTGCGCTTCCCGACGCGGAGCATCTCGGACAGGACGAGGCGCGGGCGCTTCACGACCTGCAGCGTCTGCGACAGGATCACGACGTCGAAGCGGTCGTCGGGCACGTCGCTGAGGCCCTCGTCAAGGTCGCCCTGGTAGACCGGAACGTCACGCTCGATACACAGGGCGATGTCGGCGAGATCGATCTCCACGCCGCGCACGATCGCGCCGCGCTCGTCGCGCAACCGTGCGAGCAGGGCGCCATCGCCGCAGCCGAGGTCCAGGACGCGGGCGCCTTCGGGGACCAGCTCGGTGATGAGCTGCTGGTCCGCGCGAAGCAGTTCGCGGGGGGTCACGAAGCAACCTCCGTCCCTGGGAGCTGCGACGCGGGAGCGTCGTCCGCGGCTGCGCGCGCGTGCGCGAGTGCGTTGGTGAGGAACGGAGCGATCAGGCGATGCTGCGCCTCGGGCTCGAGCAGGAAGGCGTCGTGCCCATAGCCGCTGGGGATCTCCGCGAAGCTGACCTCGTTGCCGTTCTCACGCAGCGCCGAGACGAGCTCCTTCGAGCGCGCCGTCGGGAAGAGCCAGTCGCTCGAGAACGAGAGCACGAGGAACCGCGCGCTCACGCTGAGCAGCGCCGCCGCCAGCGACGGCGCATCGCCCTGCAAGTCGAAGTAGTCCATCGCCTTGGTCATGTACAGGTACGTGTTCGCGTCGAAACGCTCGACGAACCGCTGCCCTTGGTAGGCGAGGTAGCTCTCCACCTGGAACTCGGAGACGAAGTCGTACGCGTAGTCGGCGCTGCTCTGGAGCCGGCGGCCGAACTTCTTGTGCATCGATTCGTCCGAGAGGTACGTGATATGTCCGATCATGCGCGCGATGCCGAGGCCGGACTCCGGTTGCCCGACGGCGTAGTAGTCGCCACTCGAGAACGCCGGGTCCTCGAGGATCGCGCGGCGTCCCACCTCGTTGAACGCTATCGCCTGAGGGCCGAGACGCCAGGTGGTGGCGTCGGCGACGACCGAGCCGACGCGCTCCGGGTACCGCTTCGCCCACGCCAGCGCCTGCATCCCGCCCATCGAGCCGCCGACGACCGACGCCAGACGACGGACGCCGAGCGCATGGAGCAGCCGCGCCTGCACGTCCACCATGTCCTCGATCGTGACCATCGGGAACCGCAGCCCGTACGGAGCGCCCGTCTCGGGGTCGAGTGAAGACGGGCCCGTGGTGCCGGAGCACCCGCCGAGGACGTTCGCGCACACGACGAAGAAGCGGTCGGTGTCGATCGCCTTGCCGGGGCCGACCATGACGTCCCACCAGCCGGGAGTCGCATCCCCAGGCTGTCCGGGCCGCAGTCCCGCGAGGTGGCTGTCGCCCGAAAGAGCGTGACAGACGAGCACCGCATTGGCGCCGAGCTCGTCGAGTGTGCCCCAGGTCTCGTAGGCGACCACGACCCTGTCCAGGGTGCGTCCGCTTGCGAGAGTGAGGGCACCGTCGAGCGCGAGCGTCTTCTTTTCCGAGACGCCCGCGCTCGCGGTCTCCTCCCACGGGCGACGGATCGTGTCCGTCTCACCCATGGCTACACCTCCTGAAGGGCCTGATCCAGATCGGCGAGGATGTCCTCGATGCTCTCGATACCGACCGACAGACGCACGAAGTCGGGTCCGATCCCTGCGCGTACGAGCTCTTCGTCGGAAAGCTGCGAGTGCGTCGTGGTCGCGGGATGGATGATAAGTGATTTCGCATCGCCGACGTTCGCGAGGTGCGAGAAGAGCCTGACGCCCTCGATCAGCTTCTGCCCGGCCACCGCGCCGCCCTTGACGCCGAACACGACGACGCCGCCGTACAGGCCGTGGCCGAGGTATGTGTCCGCGTTCGCCTTTGTCGGGTGGTCGTCGAGCCCCGGGTAGGTGACCCATGCCACCTTCGGGTGCGACTGAAGGTGCTTCGCGACTGCGAGGGCGTTGGTGCTGTGGCGTTCGACCCGCAACGACAGCGTCTCGACGCCGAGGAGGATCTGCTGCGCGTTGAACGGCGACAGGGTCGGACCGAAGTCCCGCAGCAACTGTGTGCGCAGGCGGATGGCGAAGGCCACGTTGCCGAGGCCGGGGAAGTCACCGAAGACCTCCCAGAACTTGAGGCCATGGTAGGAGGCGTCGGGCTCTGTGAACTGCGGGAAGCGGCCGTTGCCCCAGTCGAAGTTGCCGCCGTCTACGATCAGCCCGCCGAGCGAGGTGCCGTGGCCGCCGATCCACTTGGTGAGCGATTCGATGACCACCGCTGCGCCGTGCTCGATCGGACGACAGAGGTACGGGGTGGCGAACGTGTTGTCCACGATGAGCGGGACCCCGATCGCGCGGCCCGCGTCGGCGAGTCCCCTGATGTTGGGAACGTCGAGGCGCGGGTTGCCGATCGTCTCGACGAACCACGCCTTGGTCGTGTCATCGGTGGCGTCCACGAAGCCCTGGACGTCGGTGGGCTCCACGAAGCGGACGGTGATCCCGAGCCGCTTGAACGTGTGCAGGAAGATGTTCCACGTGCCGCCGTACAGCGAGGTGGACGCGATGATGGAGTCGCCCGAGCCTGCCAGGTTCAGCAGCGCAAGGTTCTCCGCGGCGTGCCCGGAGGCGACGGCCACGGCCGCTGTCCCGCCGTGCAGCGCTGCGAGTCGTTGCTCGAGCACGTCGGTCGTGGGGTTCATCAGTCGGGTGTAGATGTTGCCGAACTCCCGCAGGCCGAAGAGGTTGGCCGCGTGGTCGGTCGACTTGAAGTTGTATGCGACCGTCTGATAGATCGGGACGGCGCGGGACCCAGTGGTGGGGTCGGCGGAAGCGCCTGCGTGCACGGCGCGGGTGTCGAAGCCGGGGCGAGTCGAGTCGCTCATGGTGTCACTCCTGATCGTGTCGTCTTGGATGCGATAGTACGGGACTTCCACGTCCCTGCATCTTCTAGACCGATGCGGGACGGCTAAGCCGCCCGGTTCCAGCGCAGCGGCGCTCGGACCCGGGCTGGGCCATCAGCATGTCCATCGCCATCGACACGTTCAGGCGAACCATGGGGATCTCGTCTCACCTCCATCTCTTCGATCGGACGGACCCACGGGGCCCGTGAACCTGCTCGCATCCGGCGTTCGCCGGGTGGTGTCGGGCACTGTAACACAGCCGTTCGGGCCGCGCACGCACGGATGCGGTGCGGAATCAGGGTCTCAGCAGAGGGTATGCGTTCCTGGGCGGGAACTATGCGCTACCGTGTGAGGGCCCGCGCTCCGGGGGGCTGAGCGCGTGGCTGGGAGCGACCGAATGGAGGTCCGGCGTGCTTGTCCGTTCGAAACGCGCGATGCGCGCCGTCGTCTCCGAGTACGCGCACGCCATCCGCGCGTTCAGCCGCAATGCGCGGCTGTTCCTGGTGGCGCTCGGGATCCAGTCGTTCGGGATCGGCATCCTGGTCACCGTCTTCGCGATATATGTGAAGAGCGCCGGCCTTTCGGAGGCGGTGATCGGAGACGTCGAGGGCTCGCTCGCGCTCGCCTCGGCTGCCGTGTGCCTGCTCGCCCCTCCGCTTATAGCGGTGTTCGGCTATCGCCGGCTGCTCGTCATGGCGGCGGTACTGTACGGTGTCGCCCGCCTGGGTCAGGCCGGAGCGCCCGAGATCGGCATACTGCTCGCGTTCGGGGCGATGTATGGATCGGGTGACGGCCTCATGCAGGCGGCACCGGTCGCGTTCCTCGCGGAGAACAGCACACCGTTCGAACGGAGTCACCTCTACACCGCGGACCTGTTCATACGCGTGCTGTGCGCGATGGGCGGCGGGCTCGTTGGCGGGCTGCTGCCGTCAGCGCTCTCGGGACTTCTCAGCGAGGTCGACACATACCGGGCCACGGTCGCGATCGCGGCGGTGCTGCTGCTCTCGTCATCGATACCGCTGCTCATGATGCGCGAGGCGCTGGCCCACCCGCGGCATTCGTTCGCGCGCTACCTCGAGACGATTCGCGGGTTCCGGTCATGGGGCCACGTGGGCAGGCTGCTCGTACCGCAGGTACTCATCTCGCTGGGTGCGGGGCTGATCATCCCGTTCCTGTCGCTGTACCTGAAGCAGCAGATGCACGCTTCGATCGGCGAAGTGGGCTTCATTCAAGGCGTCTCGCAACTGTCGATGGGTATTGCCGCGCTCGGCGCGCCTCTGCTCGGTCGGCGGGTCGGCTTCGTCAAGGCCACGGCGCTCACAGAGGCCGCGAGCATCCCGTTCCTGGCCGCGATCCCGTTCGTGACCAGTCTTCCGTTGGCCGCGGTGATCTTCTGGTTCCGTAGCGCGTTCATGAACATGTCGTGGCCGACCTGGAACCAGTACGCGATGGAGCACGTGCCGGGCAGAGAGCGCCCGGTGGTGGCGGGCATGGTCTCGTTCGGCTTCAGTTTCGGATGGCTCGCGGGTAGCGCGACTGCTGGGCGCCTCATGGCCTACTCGTACACGGTCCCGTACGCGATCGCCACCGGTCTCTACGCGGCAGGCGCGCTCGCGACGTGGCTGATGCTGCGCCGGCATCAGGAAGCGCCGGCGTGGG
>Ga0209748_1001409_pt1 | contig 11832 bp, 11 predicted proteins | sample BarGraIncu00421A_FD_185490 | JGI IMG/M metagenome (GOLD analysis project Ga0209748, IMG submission 185490) | Arctic peat soil microbial communities from Barrow, Alaska - Barrow Graham LP Incubations 004-21A (SPAdes) (version 2) | ecosystem: Environmental > Terrestrial > Soil > Wetlands > Peat... | reverse complement strand
GCTAACGGTTGCCTTAAACAAGTTCCGGTTACAATTTCACAACTTGGACAACTAAATGGTACTGTTTCAAAAACAGATGTATCATGTTTCGGTGCTAATGATGGTACAATAACAATAAGCTCACCATCGGGCGGGTCGGGAAACTATCAATATTCTGTCGATGGAGGTAGCACCTGGGTCGCAGCAGGCAATTTCTCTAACCTGGTGCCTGCAACATACGACGTACGTATACACGATGCAGTTAACCCAACATGTGCGGTAACTCTTTATCCGAATATGGTGATAACAGAACCGGTTTTACTCGGAGTAACTTCAACGGGCAACATACTTCTCGACTGCAACGGAGATCTGGATGGTATGGTAACTTTCTATGCTTCAGGCGGAACGTTGCCTTACAACTTTCATGGGGTTTTTAATGACACAGGTGGAACACCAGCCATCCAAGGATTCAACTCGCAGACATACTCCAATGCCGGAGCCGGGACAATAACTGTAGCGGTTACTGACTTACATGGTTGTTTTGATCAGGTTACAATTAATGTAACACAACCGGCGCCGCTGACACCGGGAACAATTGCAGCAAATCAGGTACTCTGTGCCGGAAGCAATCCCGCACAGATCACTGAACCTGTACCTGCAACCGGAGGCCCGGGTGCATATATCTATCAATGGCAGTATGGCTCAACAGCTGTTGGACCGTTCATCAATATTGCCGGAGCTAACGGGAGCCTCTACACACCACCAGCCGGTGCAAACAATACCTTGTACTACAGGAGGATGATAACATCAGGAATCTGTCTACCGGTCTATAGTAATGTAATTGAGGTTCTGGTTAATCCGAAACCTGTTGCAATACTTACGGGCGGAGAGACAATCTGTCCTTCCCAGACTTCAATTCTGAAGGTCAACATGGTGGTCGGAACACCTCCGTTCGAGGTCGATATCGCGAACCATGGTACTGTTTTGGGATATATTAGCGGAGCAGATATAGTTGTCTCGCCAGCCGGAACAACCACCTACAGTCTGACGAGAGTCAGAGATGCCAATGGTTGTGAAGTATTGAGTCCTTCTGCAAATCTTATGGGTTCAGCTGTTGTAACCGTAAGAGCTTTACCGGCAATTACCGTATCGCCGGTAAACAAAACGTCATGCGAATTTGGCATGGTTACATTCGGTGTAACGGCTACAGGATCGGATCTTACATACCAGTGGTACGTAAATACTGGCAGCGGATTTAATCCTGTTGTTGACGGAGGTATAAATTTCGGGGCCAACAACTCAACGCTCAGTCTGTTTGGTGTAACACGGTTGATGAATGGTTATATCTATCATGTTGTGGTTTCAGGATGTTCTTCAACCTTAACTTCGGCAGATGTAACACTTACTGTGAACACGATACCTGAGATTACTCTGCAACCAAAAGATACAACTGCATGCACCGCCGCAGGAGCCAACTTCATAATTACTGCAACCGGAACAGGCCTTACCTACCAGTGGCAGGTTAACAAAGGCACAGGCTTCAATAATGTAGTTGATGATGCTAACTTTAGCGGGTCGAACCTGAACACTCTTATGATTATAAATACCCAGGCTGCCTTCAATAACTATATTTTCAGGATAATTGTCAGCGGAACATGCGGGATTCCTGTTTACTCTAACTTTGCTGTACTGAGAGTGAATATACCTCCGACGGTATCTCTCAACCCGGTTAACAAAGCAGCATGCGACGGCACGGGACCACTAGTGTTCAGCGCCAACGGATCGGGTCTGATCGATTCACTCAGATGGCAGGTATTCAGCGGAGGAGTATGGTCAGATGTTCACGACAACGCAATCTACAGCGGATCAACGTCACAGCAGCTGACCCTTTCCACGGTTCCGATTGCACTGAATGGCAACCAATACAGGCTTGCACTGAAAGCAAAATGTGAAACAGTTAATTCAGGCAGCGGAACGCTCACCGTTAATCCGAATCCTGTAGTCAACTTCAGCGCCATCGATCCGATACGCGCCTGCGGAAACGTTCCGCTTCCTGTCAATGGCAATCCTACCGGCGGATCAGGTATATGGTCCACTCATCTGTGGACAGGAGATATAGGACCTCTGAATAATTATTTTGTTCAGACGCCGACATTCACATCGCAGATCGCAGGCTCTTATATCCTTAACTACAAGGTAAAAGACAACAAAGGATGTTTCGGGAACGGAGATGTCACAGTGATTGTTGATGCTCCTGATGCCACCTTTACCCAAGATTTGTTCAATGGGTGTACACCAGCGACTGTAACCTTCACAAAAGACATGACCGGTATTGCTAAATTCTGGTGGGACTTTGGTGATGGTTCACCTAAAGACTCGGTTAATGCCAATCCTGTACATATATTCACAAACGTCAATCCATCATCGATTGAATACCATAACGTGAAACTTACGGTAAGGTCACCGGGAGGATGTCTGGATTCATTCACATCGACAGTTACTGTCTATCCTGCAATAAATGCAACTTTCACTGCTGATCCGGCAATCGTTTGCAGCGGTAATCCGATCTTCTTTACAACCCTGCCTGGAGCAAGTAAATACTTCTGGGACTTTGGCGACGGAGTGAGCGGTTATTTTACGAATACGACCAATCACCTGTATACCAATTTCACAGCTGCTCCGGTTGTTCTTACGGTCTCACTTACAACGACATCGTTCTACAACTGCACAGACGTGAAGACACTGACTATAACAGTGATGCCGGTACCGCTTCCGCAGTTTACCGCAACACCTGTGTCGCAGGTATACAATGCTGCCGGTAATCCTGTAACCTTTACCAATACCACAAACGCCGGTACCTGGTCATGGTTATGGGACTTCGGAGACGGAGCTACATCAACTGATCAGAGTCCGACACATATCTATACATCACTGGGGATCTTCAATGTACAACTTACTGTAAGCAATGCAAATTGTTCTGATCATGTTAATCATCCGGTAACTATTACACCAATTCCGCCGGTTGCTGACTTCGATCTGATACCATCGGGTTGCGAGCCGTTGAATATTGTTATCAACAACACCTCGTTGAATACAAATACCCCCGGTACAACCTACAAGTGGGACTTTGGTGACGGGAGCACTTCCACAGCGAAGAATCCGACATACACCTACTTTGATCCGGGTACTTACCATATCGAGTTGATAGTAACAGGTCCGGGCGGAACATCAAGCAAGTCACAGGTTATAAATGCTTATCCATCGCCGAAGGCATACTTTGAATTGTCACCGGCCATCGTCTTTGTCAATGATGAAAAGGTAAGATTCTTTAACCTTACCCAGGGAGGAGATTCATATCTCTGGGAGTTTGGCGACGGGGATACCTCGAAAGTCAAAGAGCCGTTCCACAGATATATGGAAGAAGGAGTATTTGACATCACACTATGGGCATACTCGAACAATGGCTGCAGTGACAAATATCTACTGTCGCCGGGTGTAACGGTAGAGACTTCCGGAGTGTTAAGGTTTTCAACGGTATTCATGCCTAATCAGAGCGGACCAATTGAGATGGATCATCTGCCGACAGGAGGTGTGGAAATTGATCAGTTCTTTTTCCCGCCGATAAGGGAGAAAGTGATCAACTATAAGCTTCAGATCTTCAACAGGCTCGGAGTGCTGATCTTTGAAAGTCACGATATCAATAAGCCGTGGAATGGTTACTATCAGAACAAGCTTTGCTCACAGGGAGTCTATGTATGGTATGTTGAAGGCAAGTATGCTAATGGTAAGCCATTCAAGAAGGTGGGAGATGTGACGTTGCTGCATTAGAAATACACCTCATCCCCTGTCCCCTTCTCCTAAAGGCGAAGGGGTTATAAGAAAGATAATCAGCCAGATAAGCCTCTCCCGCAAGGAGGGAGGGGCTGGGGTGAGGTAAATAAATTGAAGCCTGTTGAGAGACGGGCTTTTGTTTTGGTGGTTTTTGCCTCGCACCGCATGTCGCACACCGCACACCGGTACTATATAATATAAGGTATATCTGTTTCGGAATTTTTTAAGTTCTGCTTTAAATAATTCACATTATTATATCTATTGATTGAAATAATTCATATATTTGGTTAGCTGCATTTATAATTCGTGAATTAATGTTTTTTTATTAGTGCCTGAAGTTAGGAGTACCTGAAGTGCCTAGAGTGCCTAAAGTGCCTAGAGTTGGGAGTGTTTAAGTGCTAGAAGTTAAAAAAGTGGATAATATGGAACTGATTCCTTTTTCAATATCGGAACACAGTCTTGAGACTTACCTGATAAGCGTAACGACCAGAAGCAGGATTATCTACTGGATAATTATAGGTATGGTCGTGATAAGTATTGCCATCCTTCCTTTTGTTTATGTTGATGTCTCAGTGCAGGCCAGAGGGTATTTTCAATCAGATATCGAAAAACAGGTTGTCAGTACTCCTTTTCAGGGAAAGATCATCTATTCATCAATCCATAACGGAAAAACTGTAACAAAGGGCGACACGCTATTAATCATAGATTCGGAAACTATCAGGGCCCAGCATGCCGCACTTATTCAAAGGATAGCGGAAAACGATGCATCAATAAACGATCTGGAGAAACTTGTAAAACTAAATTCTTTGGAAAGTCAACCGGTTCGTGACGGACTGGTTACCCCGAAATATCAGGACGAGTTTGCAAATCTCAGAAATCGGCGCATAATACAGTATCAAATATACAGGAAGAAAAAAACGGAACATGACCGGAATGAACTTCTCTTTCATCAACAGATCATTCCAAGGATCGATTACGAAAACAGCCTCTTTTTGCTTAATTCCGAGAAAAACAATCTCGATCAGATATTAATATCTCAGAAATCATTATGGCAGAGCGATTTAACCGTTCGAAAAAATGAATCAGTCGGGCTTCTTGCCGATTTGAAGCAGTACTCCGAGGAGTTAAGTAACAGGATAGTCCTGGCACCTACCGGCGGGGAGATAATTCAAAGTTCAGATATTCAGACTGGAAGCATTGTATCACCCGGGATGAAAATTGCAGAGATATCTCCGGAAGGTGAACTGGTGGCAACCTGCTTTGTAAAACCTGCCGATATCGGGCTTATTCACGAAAAGCAGAAAGTCAAAATTCAGGTAGATGCTTTTAACTTCAATGAATGGGGTATGCTGCAGGGAGATATAATTGATATTTCGGATGATATGATTTTCGAAAATGGTTCTGCAGCTTATTTCAGGGTTAAGTGCAAACCTGAAAAAACATTCCTTTCATTAAAGAATGGGTATAAAGCAGATATCAAAAAAGGAATGAGCCTCAATACAAGGATCCAGGTGATACGACGAAGCTTGTTCCATTTATTATTCGATAAAGCAGACAAATGGTTTAATCCATATACCTATAAAAGCAATAGTAAGTAAATGACCATAAAAGTAAAACAGAGGGATATAACAGATTGCGGGGCAGCCTGTCTTGCCTCAGTTGCCGCCCATTATAATCTGGCATTACCAGTTGCCCGTATAAGGCAGTTGGCAGGTACCGATAAAAAAGGGACAAATGTTTTAGGACTTGTGGAAGCAGCAGGGAAGATGGGATTTCTGGCAAAGGGAGTGAGAGGAGACTGGGACAGCCTGTTCAAAATTCCAAAACCTGCCATCGCGCATGTCATTGTGAAAGAGGTGCTTCATCACTATGTTGTTGTGCTTAAAGCAACAGATAAAAATATTGAAATAATGGATCCGGGTGATGGTGCCATTCATAAGCTTGAACATGAAGAATTTAAAAAACAGTGGACCGGAGTGCTGGTTCTTATTGCTCCCGGTGAGAAATTTACCATAAGAAATGAAAAAGTCTCAACCAATGTTCGTTTCTGGAGTCTGATAAAACCCAGCAGGAGCATTCTGTTACAATCTCTGGCAGGCGCCCTGGTGTTTTCGGTATTAGGTCTGGCAATGTCAATATATGTAGGGAAGCTTGTTGATAACGTATTGCCCGGGGGAAACCTGAGCCTGCTGAATCTGCTTGGTGTTGCAATGGTTATCATAATTATTTTGAGGTTATTGCTGAGTTTTTTCCAGACGATCTTTATTCTTAAGATAGGACAAAAAATTGATGCTACATTAATTCTTGGATACTATCAGCATCTGTTGAAGCTACCACAGTCCTTTTTTGATAATATGAGAACAGGTGAAATAATATCAAGAATCGGTGATGCGGTTAAAATACGGGTATTTGTGAATGATGTCTCCATTAACTTTATTCTTAACATCTTCATTCTGATTGTTTCGTTTACACTGATGTTCACCTTTTTCTGGAAACTGGCGCTTATCATGCTTATTGTGGTGCCTCTCTATATACTTATCTATTATATCTCAAACAGGTTTAACAGGAAAGTTCAGCGAAAGGTCATGGAACGGTCGGCTGACCTTGAAGCACAACTGGTGGAATCTCTCAATGCTGCAGGAACGATAAAAAGGTTCGGGCTTGAGGATTTTTCAAATCTGAAGACCGAGACAAGATTTGTAAGTCTTCTTGAGATTATTTACAAGTCGGGATTAAATGCCATTTTTTCATCAAGCTCAACAGGTCTTGTTTCACAACTGATTACAATTCTTGTTTTATGGGCAGGATCGGGATATGCAATCGGCTCACAGATAACACCGGGGGAGCTACTTTCATTTTATTCAATTGTCGGATATTTTACCGGCCCGGTAACCTCTTTAATCGGGTTTAACCGTAACCTGCAGGATGCCAGAATTGCGTCAGACAGGCTGTTCGAAATTTTTGATCTGGAAATAGAGGATGAAACGAACAAAATAGAACTTAAACCCGATATGGTCAATGACATACATTTCGAAAATGTAAAGTTCCGGTATGGTACCAGGGTTGAGGTTTTTGACTCATTGAGCCTTTCAATTAAAAAGGGAGAAATAACAGCGGTAACCGGTGAGAGCGGTTCCGGTAAAACAACGCTGGTTTCGTTACTTCAAAATCTTTATCCGCTCCAGTCGGGCCATATCCGCATAGGGCGATATGATCTTCGTCACCTTACAAATCAGTCGTTGAGGAAAATTGTCTCTGTAGTGCCACAGAGAATTGATCTGTTTTCAGGGAACGTGGTGAGTAATATTGCAATAGGTGATTTTGATCCGGATATGGACAGGGTAATTGAAGTATGTGATAAGCTCGGGATGATGAAGTTTATCGAGCAATTACCTCATGGATTTAATACCTACCTTGGAGAGAACGGAGCAACGCTGTCAGGAGGACAACAGCAGCGAATAGCAATTGCCAGGGCGCTTTACCGTGATCCTGAGATACTGATCCTTGATGAAGCCACCTCTTCACTCGACTCACTGGCTGAGACATTTGTACAAAATACTCTGAGGTTATTAAGGGAGGAATCTAAAACTGTAATTGTCATTGCCCACCGGCTCTCAACAATCAATATGGCTCAAAGGATCATTGTGCTCGATAAAGGAGTGGTTGTTCAGGACGGTACGTTTGCTGAACTATCAGTTATTGACGGGCCATTTCGAAGGATGTGGACACATCAGGCAATTAATATTAACGAAACTTTAAGAACATAACACACTATATATTATGAAAGTCTTTGAATATCTCGATCGCATTAGCATGATGCATAAGCTTGTAGTAAGGCAGAGAACAGGAACACCTGAAGAGTTCGCAAGGCAACTGGGAGTGAGCCGGACCAGTCTCTACGAATTAATTGATGAGTTAAGATCGCGTGGTGCCCCAATAGCATATTCAAAATCGGCGAAGACATTTTTCTACCGGCAGCCATATGATATAGCTGTAACCTGTTTGCTCCGTCCCCTGACCTGCAATGAAGAGAAAGAAAATTCCGGAGGGTTAAAAATTTTCTCCAAAATCCTTTTTTTCCGGACGCTGCTCTCCGAACTTAGTATGGTGACGTTACCATGCTAAAGCCCCGGGCATGAGAAAGAAATGGGGAGAAAGAATAAAATACCAATTAAAACTTAAAGTTATGGAAAACAATTTTGGCTTAATTGATTTAAGTGACCATGAGCTAAATGAGTGTAATGGTGGATCGGTTATGTTAATAATTTCCGCCTTAATGGCCGGACCTTGCTTAAAAAGACTACATGATTTTATAGATGGAGTAAGGGCTGGTTATGAACAAGCAACAAAAGTTTAATTAAAAAACTTAATTATGGAAAAATTTGGAGTTGTAGAACTTACATCAAAAGAGATGATTTCGATTGATGGAGGGAAATCAATCAGTTATTATCTTGGACTGGTTATTGGAGCAACGGTTGGAACAGCTGTTGCTTTGATTAAAGGTATTCAGGATGGTGTTGACGGGCATCACATGTAATTAAATAATCAAACAATTATTATTATGGAAAATTTAAAAGAATTGGAATTCTCTGAAATGGTACAAATTTCAGGAGGTGTAAATGTTGCATATGAAGTTGGATACGCAATAGGAAGTGGTCTTAAGAAACTGTTTTTTTTAAGAACACTTGTTCAACTTTTATAGTTCTTTTATAATAGAGAAATGCAATTATTCAATTGCATTTCTCTATATTAGCTTAAGATATTTTTTTGTTAGTTGATTTTCATCTTGATAATGTTTCATTTTAGGGATTTTATTTTATTTCTAAAAAATCCCAGTTTTGGGAAACAATTTGATATTAAATCCATATCTTCTTTTTTAAAACTAATATGGATTTCATTTCTTATTATTCTGCTTATTGACATTATCACAGGGATACTAATAACAACTCCGTTAAGATATTTTAATTTATTTCCTTCCTTCAAGGAACTTAAATTCACTCCTCTTAATATTTTAAAGATTACATTGGTTTTGCCCATAATTGAGGAATTAATTTTCAGACTTCCATTACGCATTTCTAAGGCTAATTTTATAACCTCATTTAGCATAATAATATTTATGTTTTTGTATAAACTATGTTTATCCAAAGTCTATTTGGCTATATCCCTTTCACTAATATTATTTTTGCTCTTGTATTTAAATATTAAAAAGGAATCTAATTTTCTTAATAAATTAAGTATTTTTTTCACTAAATATTTTCGAGTGGTTTTCCTGCTTCAAGCTTTAATATTTGGTTTTTTACATTTAATAAACTTCAAGTTAGATTTTAAGTATTTCTATTTATTTCCTCTTTTCGCAATTAGTTATATATCTTCAGGATATTTCTGGGGTTATATTAGAGTTAGATATACTAGTGGAATCTATGTATGTATTGCTTCTCATATTGTAGTAAATAGTATTTATTGTCTAATATTATCTTGATAATTGAGGATTATTTATTGTTATATGAAATCCAATAAATCCATTTGTCTGTGATACAAAAAAATAAATATTCCAGTGCTCTGCACCTCTGATTATTATTTCTCAAATGCGATTCTACAAATATTTCGCAGCGCTGCTGCTCATAATTGAATAATTGGAGGATTTGTTTTCAAATTTGCTTCTACAAATATTCTTAGATAATTATTTGTCAGGAATATTGAAGGTGCAGCGCACCGGAATATTTGTAAAAGAATGTATCCGGAAGATATCAAAGGTGCAGCGCACCGTAATATTTGTAGAAGAATGTATCCGGCAGATGTTAAAGGTGCAGCGCACCGAAATATTTAATATTCAAGACTATGGCTAACACGTATACCCAATGTTATTTCCATCTGGTATTCGCAATGAAAAACCGTGATGCCCTGGTAAGAAAGGAGTGGAAAAATGAAATGGAAATGTATATCACAGGGATAGTTCAAAACCATCAGCATAAAATGCTCGCAATAGGATCAATGCCCGACCATATCCACATATTAATAGGATATAACGTAAATCACTTGATCCCTGATCTGGTAGAAGAAATTAAAACATCATCCAATAACTGGATCAAAGGGAAAAGGCTCTCAAAATTTAAATTTCAGTGGCAAATTGGCTACAGTGCTTTTACCCATTCCCACTCCCAAATTGATAAGGTTGTTAAATATGTTCTATCTCAGGAAACGCATCACAAAAAGAAGTCATTCAAAGATGAATATTTGGAAATGCTGGAAAAGAACGAAGTTGTATACACTAATGAATATCTCTTTGATTTTTTTAATGATAATGATTTAGAAAATTAAATATTCCGGTGCTCTGCACCTCTCATTTTAATTTTTGAATTCGTTTCTATAAATATTTCGCAGCGCTGCTGCTCATAATTGAATGATTGGAGGATTTGTTTTCAAATTTGTTTCTACAAATATTCTTGGATAATTATTTGTCAGGAATATTGAAGGTGCAGCACACCATAATATTTGTAGCAAAACGTCGAACGATAGAAATGTTAAAGGTGCAGCGCACCGAAATATTTGTAGAAGAATGTATCTGGAAGATGTTAAAGGTTTCTACAAATATTTCGCAGCGCTGCTGCTCATAAAGGAATAATGATTGTTGATGTCAAGGCTGCTCCACGGAGATGGTTATTTAATAAACTTGTCTTGTGTTCCCTGAGATTGCTTCGTCTCCCGATTTCACGCTTTCGCCAAGGCTACAGCGTGGGATCCATCGGGATCCTCGCAATGACCTCCTGCTGTATCATGTGCATTGTCATTGCGATCTCGCGAAGCGGGAGCGACAATCCCAAACTACCGTTCGGAATTTAACTTAATTCATCCCATTCCGGGTTCATCTCATTTATCAGGTCAATTTTTTTATTCCTGCTCCCAGCTTTAATCAGCTTTTCTCTTTTTATAGCTTCCCTAATCGTTTCAAAACTTTCAAAATAGACCAGTTTACTTATGTTATATTTTGCAGAAAAACTATCCATGTACTTTTTTGTTTTATGCTGGAGTACACGTTCCTTCAGATCACTTGTAACTCTGGTATAGAGAACGGAATTATTTTTATTTGTCATTATATAGACAAATCCTTTCATTTATTGCAGAGTAGAAACACATTTAATATTACTTTCAATTGTACATTTCACTGGAATATTGATTGAAGATGTGTCTTATTTAATTAAATTAAAATTGATAGCCCCAAATGGGGGGTTGAAAAACCGATGCAATGTATCCCCCATAAAAAAATCCCCGGAAGATAATCAACTATCACCCGGGGAGGGGGGTCTCGGTCAGGACGACCTACAGTTCATAAGAACGAGACGAAAAGCACGAAAAACGCAACGAGAACAGACATTAAATCGGTTAGTCCTGAATAGCCGGAATTCCTATAACTCCTTTTATTGGACCATTTTCCGATGCTGATATTTGCTAAATTAAAACCCATACTAGTGAAAATACAATGACTTTATTATACAAGTTTAAAAAACGACAGGGACAGAAAAATGGATAATCGATATGTTATACAACATATTATTGATAATCTTCTTCTGTCACATATGATCTTCTTAATTGACTGTACCTGATATATGTTCCCTCTTCACGGATCTCTTTAACAATTCTCTTTACACTTCTTTCACTGATCTCAAATCTTAAAGCCAGATCAGCAGGCGCCCCTGTGCTTTTTAGGGTAGCAAGTTTTAGTAACCTCATTTTTAGAGTCTCTTTCTGAAACTTGTTCATTAGTATCAGCATTAATAAAATTATATAACAGACAGTAGCTATAAAATTAAACAAAAAAGAAGGAAATAACCAAATGTTTTTATAGTTATTTTATGTTTTAATTGAAAATAATTCATTTTTATTCGATTTTTCTTGAAATAGATGGTTATAAATATAGGGCGCTGCCCATATCCCAGTTACTTTGACTTCGTCGAGCTCGTCACAATGAATAGTTCTTCGGTTCTTTTTCTTTATTTTCTGTTCATTTCTTTTGCTCCTCCAAAA
>Ga0209748_1001406_pt1 | contig 11842 bp, 12 predicted proteins | sample BarGraIncu00421A_FD_185490 | JGI IMG/M metagenome (GOLD analysis project Ga0209748, IMG submission 185490) | Arctic peat soil microbial communities from Barrow, Alaska - Barrow Graham LP Incubations 004-21A (SPAdes) (version 2) | ecosystem: Environmental > Terrestrial > Soil > Wetlands > Peat... | reverse complement strand
TCGCCACGTCCGAAGAGGTCGCCGACCTCCTCGATGCCGCGCACGAAGCCCTGGTCGAGGATGTCGCCGGGGGGCAGGCCGGCGTCGAGGCCCTTGCGTGCGAGGGCTGCGGCCTCTTCGGCCTCACCGTCGATGACGGTCTGCTTCATCAGTTCGTAGAGCTCTTCCGCCACTGGATCCTCCTTACAGTTACGCTGACTGTCTCTGCAGATTCTGGAGCGCATTCTGAGTAGTGTGGGTTAGGCGAGGACGGCGCCTGAGACGATGTTGTTCAGCCCGTCACGGACTGAAGGGTCGAGCTCGAAGGTAGGCGGTTCCGACCGTAGCTCAATGGCCCTGGCGGTCAGGCGCTCGAGGAGATGCTTTTCGCCCTCCGCCTGCCAGTGATCGTGAACCCACTGATCCAGCAAGGAAGGCTGCCAGAAACTGCGGAAATGCTTCCGCGTGTAGGGCCGCCGGAGATGATCCCCGCCTGGACCAGAGGCGCGGATTTCTTCGACGGCAGCCTCCAAGTCGTCGAGCGGCGCCCCGTCGGCATAGGCTCGAAAGTACCCAACGAGCTCGTCGGCGAAGAGCACCGATTCGTGCGAGCCCTGCAGCCCCGATTCGAGATACCCCAGATCGTGCACCAAGGTGCAACCGGTAAGACCTGCCAGAGCGACGGAGACTGCAGTTTCGGCCGCCCATTGGCCGTCCAGGGTTTTCGAGTCGCTGCAGCCGCCGAGTGTGAATGTGGGCAGCTCGTAGAAACGCCCAAGATCGCACATCGCCTGTTGCATGGCCATGCTGTCAGGGGCTACATACACGAAATTGGAGGTGCGCATGCTCATCGCCGGTGCGAGCGCGCCGTAGATGAACGGAGTGCCAGGCTGTGCCAGCTGGTGAATCACAAGTCCGCTCAACACCTCGGCATTGTTGTTGACGGCCGTGGCGGTACGCGAAGCCGGGGCGGAGAATCCGGGGCATGCTGCGGCGCTGTACACCACCGGGATGCGCAGCTCAGCGCAACCCATCAAGCGGCCGAGTGCACCGTCACTGTGCATCAGGGGGGGCGAGGACATCGCGTAAATGGCGAAGGAATCGGGCTCCCCGGCCAGATCCGCCATGCGACGCAGTACACGAAGTGTCTCAGACTCGCACACGGGGTCGACAATGAGTGGCTTGCGCGTCCCCCGCAGGAGCGCTGCGAAGACAGCCAATTCGGCGCCGGGCTCCGATACGTCTTCCGGGAGACCCATTGACATGACGAAGTCGATGCTCTGCAGGCGCTCGCTGAGGCTTGCTAGTCCCTCCACGTCGGCGAGACGGGCGCGGCGTCGTTTGCCGCTATCGAGATCGCGCGTATAGAGGCAGTCGCCGCCGGTTCCGAAGTAGGTGTTACCCTGCGACATAGCGAGGGGTTCATGGCCGCCGCGTGACTTCACGTCAAAGGTCTTCGGGGAACTCGCCAGGGCCTGCGCGACGAGCTCCCCGGGAATGGTGACGCGTGAGCCGGTGACTTCGGCCCCCGCCCCTGAGAGCAGCTCGCGAGCCCGGGTGTTCTGCACTTCGACTCCCGGGTCGGCGAGCACAGCAAGCGTAGCCTCATGTGCCCGCCTGCACTCGTCGTTGCTCCACATTTCCATCCTAGCCTTGGTCATGACTCCCTCCTGACTGGTCGAGTTGTCCGAGGAACGGCAACGCCTCGTTAGTCTCGAAACACCCGCCCTTCCGCAGACCTCACATCGTGCGGCGTAGCATCATCTCGGTGAACCCGGAGTGGCGCCGGGCGATCTCCTCTGCTCGTGCTGCATCGCCCGTCCGGATGGCCTCGAACAGGGCGTTGAACTCGTCCATGGCGTCGATTAGCTCCTCCACTGGCGCCGTGCGCAGGCGTTGCGTCGCGGCCAGCACCAGGCGGAAGGACAGTGTGAGATACCAGTTCAGGCTCTCGAGAAGATAGCTGTTGCGCGCCAGCCGATAGACGACGCGGTGGAGGCGGTAGTCGATGGCGAGCAGGGAGATCAGATCACTGGTGCTGTGGATCGCGGCGAGGTCCTCGGCGATCTCGGGCGGCATCGTGCCATCGCCGAAGCGCTCCGCTGCAAGACGCGCGGCGAGGCCCTCCAGGGTGCAGCGCACCTCATAGATCTCCCCGAGGTCGGTGATGACTATCTCGCTGACCAGCGTGCCGCGACGAGGGAGAACCACCACCAGTCGCTCGGAGGCGAGGCGCTGCAGGGCTTCGCGAATAGGGCCGCGGCCGAGTGCGAGGCGACCTCGCAGCTCCTCGTCAGCCAGCAACTCGCCCGGTTGCAGCCTGAGGGTGACGATATCCTCGAGGAGGGCACCGTAAGCCCGGTCGGCCTGCGACGAAGCCGGCTCGTCGAAGATGCGCTGTCTGCCCGTCATCCCGGTGCTGATCATCGTCGGGTGCCTTCGTCCACAGGTAGTCGCCTACACATGTCATTTACATGTCAGTAACTATGATATAGACTTATCATGGTAGTCGCAACTGTGATGCACGCACAAATGCTGGCTGACATGTGAGCGAAGGGGACTCGCATCGATAGGGCCACTGTCGCCGCCCTCCTTGCCGCCACATGCAGGGCTAGGAGTTGGGCACCCTTCGAGTACTTTCTTATCTGAGGCAACGCGCTTGCTTGACTCGCAATTGTACGGACGTTATGATGCACGCACAAATGCTGGCTGACATGTGAGCGAAGGGGACAGCGATGGTGAGAACAAGCGCCACAGCGAAAGGGGCATCGGCGGGAGAGTTGAGAGAGGTGCCTGGTCCCAATTCGCAACACATCGTCATCGGCTACGGAGACCACACGGCGACTCTGCTCGCGCTCTGCAAGATTGTGGGGCGTGCGGGCCGTCGAGCAACCGAGTCAATGGATGATGTTGAAGGAGCGGAATGTGCTCCAGAACGTGCGCGAGCGGCAGCTTACGCCAACGTGCGCATTGCCGAGTTGATCGCCCGGCATCGCATTGTGGGTGAAGGCAAAGCAGCGAGTCTCGCCATTGGCATGGAGCTCGTGAAGGATCGAGGCACGAAGCGGCCGGCACCGGACGAGACGCTGATGCTGGCGAAGGAGTGCATGAAGCGCGGGCTCCTGGTCCTCAGGCTCGGGTACTTCGGCAACCATCTGAACATGATGCCCTCGCTCGACTCGAGTCGCGCAGAGATGGAGTTCATCTTCGACACTCTCGAGGAGTCGCTGAGCGAGACAGAGCGCGAGGCGTGATGGACGAGCAAGTAGCCGCCGAGCCAGGGGAGTTCGCTGTCGTTAGGGGGCTGCAAGGAGAGTTGCAGGCGGATGGCGCGGGGACGTTTCGTGGGAGCGTGGGCTCGGACAAACCAGTGCGCGACTCCTACACGCTCTTCGTCGCGGATGACGAGTACGGGCTCACCTTGGGCTACACCATCGTCTATCCAGACTGCACCACACGCGGACACGCGCACGACGATCTCGAGGAGGTCTACTTCTTCACCGGTGGCGGAGGCGAGATCGTGATCGACGAGCGCGTCGAGAAGGTCAGGGCCGGCTGCGGGGTGCGGATCCCCTTCGGGAGCTTCCATCAGGTCCGCAACCCTGGCGTTGAACCCCTAACCTACTCCTGGGTGACCTCGAGACGCCGCACTGGATGAGCGCAATCCTTTCGATTGACCAGGGCACGACGCGGACGACAGCGGCCGTCATTGACGCCCATGGAAGGATCTTGGCCAAGGAGTACTCAGAGGTCCGTTCCTCGTGGCCTAAACCAGGATGGGTTGAGCAAGATCCAACGGAGATCTGGGAGGGTGTGCTGCGTGCCGTGCGAGGCTCCCTGGATAAGGCCGAAACGCGGGTCTCCGGTGTTGCCCTAACAGGCCAAAGGGAGTCGGCTCTCCTATGGATGGACAATGGCGAGCCGGCCTCGCCCGTCATCGTCTGGCAGGACAGGAGGACGACCGCATACGTGGAGCAGCTGCGGCGCCGGGGAGCAAGCGAGCGTGTGCACGAGCTAACCGGGCTCGTCCTCGATCCTTACTTCTCGGCCCCGCTGCTGCATTGGCTGCTTCACGACGATCCGCAGCGCACGGGGCAACCCGTTCACTTCGGCAACCCGGTCTCCTGGATGCTCTATAAGCTCACCGGGATTCATGCCGTCGATGTCTCGAACGCGGCACGCACGCTGCTCTTCGATCTGCGCAAGCGGGCGTGGTGCGAAGAGCTGCTCGAGCTCTTCGAGATACCGGCAGAGGTCCTTCCGCCCGTTGTCGACTGCGTCGGAGAGTTCGGCCTCGTTTCCGGGGTGAAGGGGCTCGAGGAGGTGCCGGTCGTCGCCATGGTCGGCGACATGCAGGCCGGCTTGATTGGAGCAGGCGGGGGGCGCGAAGGAGTCTGCAAGGTCACCTACGGAACGGCTGGCAACGCTGGTCTGGCTCTCGGGCAACAGCCGATTTTGGGCAGCACGGTGCCAGTGACCGTGGAGTATGCAGCCGGCGGACAGGCCTACTACTGCGCCGAGGGCAACGTCTTTGTCGTTGGTGGAGCGCTCGAGTGGCTCAAGAGAATGGGGGTGCTGCCTTCAGTTGCCCACGTCGATAACCTCGCGACACCGTTGCCGGAGGAGTCCCAGCTCACAGTGGTGCCGGCCTTCGCCGGACTAGCCACCCCCTTTTGGGAACCGAGAGCCCGAGCCGCCGTTTTCGGTCTGGACCTCAGTGTGACCCGAGGCCACCTCATTCACGCCATGCTCGAGGGGATCGGCCTTCGTGTCCAGCAGTGTCTCGATGCGTTCCAGGACGAGCTAGCCATGCCTGTCGAACAGATCCGCGCCGACGGGGGGGCAGCGCGCAGCGGAGTGTTGATGCAGCTTCAGGCCGACTTGTCCGGACTGCCGGTGGAGCGGCTCGTTGCGACTGAGGGAGCGGCTTTGGGAGCAGCCTTTCTGGGTTTCTTTGGCCTGGGAGTCTACGACGCCGAAGATCTCGCCTCACCGCCGCTGGTTGTCGATCGATTCGAGCCACAGCGGGATACCGGCTGGCGCGAGTCGAAGCGTCGTCGCTTCGCTGAGGCAGTTGGCGGGACTTTGGAGGCGGCAGCTTTTCTGCGACCGTCGGAGGTGGCCAAGGCGACATGAGCACGATTCTGGTTACCGCGCGCTCGTTTCGAGCGATTCCCGGTAGGCACATGCGTTTACTTGAGGAGTCGGGACATCGGCTGATACTGCCCGAGGCCGACGGTCCCTTCAAGGCGGATGAGCTGGTTTCCATGGTCCTCGGCGTAGACGCGATCATCGCAGGAAACGACCAAATAGATCGGTCGGTCATTGAAGCTGCTGACAGGCTCATTATCATCGGGAAGCACGGGACTGGCACCGACAACATCGATGTCGAAGCCGCCCAGGCAACCGGGGTGGCAATCGTGACTGCTCCCGGGGCCAATGCTGAGTCGGTGGCTGAACTCGCGGTGGCAATGATGCTTGCCGCACTGCGTCGGCTCAAGTGGCACCATGAGGTCGTCGCTGGCGACGGCTGGTCGCGGAGTCTGGGGAGGGAACTCGGAGCGTGCACGGTAGCCCTGGTGGGCTTCGGCAAGGTCGGCCAACATGTCGCGAAGCTCGCTAGGTCGTTCGGCGCGGCCGTCCGGGTCGTAGAACCATCGCCAGACTTGGAGCTGCTGCACGAGCTGTCTTGTGTGCTGATGCCTTTGCAGGAAGCCGTCCACGGTGCCGATGTACTCAGCCTCCACTGTCCGCTCACAGAGGGAAGTCGGGGACTAATCGATGCCGCCGTGCTCTCTCGCCTCGCCCATGCGGCGATCCTGGTGAACACTGCTCGCGCCGCTCTGGTCGACGACCAGGCGGTGTTGGATGCACTCGAGTCGGATCGGCTGAGCTGCTATGCGACGGATGTGTATCGCGAAGAGCCGCCGAAGGACAGGAAGCTGGCGGGTTTGGATGGAGCCTTGTGCACGCCACACATCGGGGCCTACACCGTGCAGGCAGTAGAGCGTACGGGGACCGCTGTGGCTCACGCGGTGCTCGACGCACTGACGAAGGGACAGCAATGAGGAACCGAGTCAAGACGGTCCAGACAATCGCAGACACGAAGGTCGTCGCCATCATCAGGACGGGCAAGCAAGCAGCTCTAACGCAAATCGTCATGGCCTTGGTTGAGGGCGGATTCCGAGCGGTGGAGGTGACGGCGACAACGCCCGGTGCGCTGGACGCCCTTGCCGAAGCGAGGGCCGAGGTCCCCGACGACGTCGTGATCGGATGTGGGACAGTGTTGGATGTGGCGACTGCAGCTGCGGCGGCGAGGGCGGGAGTCGACTTCATCGTCTCGCCATCACTTGAGGCGTCGGTTGTTCGGACCGCCCACGAGTACGGCATCAGCTGCATGCCCGGTTGCTTCACCCCAACAGAGATCGTCGTCGCCATGAAGCTCGGGGTCGATTTCGTCAAGCTGTTTCCGGCGGCCGTGGTGGGGCCCTCGTATGTCAAGTCAATCCTCGCTCCCCTACCCACCGTGCGGCTCGTCCCTGTGGGGGGCGTTGAGGCCGATACTGCGCCAGCGTACCTCGCAGCAGGTGCCGCAGCAGTGGGCGTCGGAGGCTCAATCTGCAACGATCGCATCCTCGACGAGGAGGGCCTGGATGGAGTCGTCAAACGCGCTGCCGCTCTGATGGAGAAATTGTCGGCGAAGGGAGTGGGTCATGCTGTCTGATCAGCTGGCGTCGGTCGCAATCGCCACCGGCGAGCCCTTCGAGATCATCGACCCCTCGACGGGTCGGCCCTTCGCAGCGCTGCCATCCTCCACGTTGGAAGACGTGCAGCAGGCTGCGGCCGGGACGCGTGCGGCGTTCAGCGAGTGGCGCAGAACGAGCGCCGGAGAGCGGGCCACGATTCTGGAACTGGCAGCCGACCTGCTGGTCGAAAGAGTGGAACCTATCGCCAGAGTCCTGACACAGGAGCAGGGCAAGCCCCTTTCCGAGGCGCGTGGGGAGGTCGCAACCGCAGCCGATTCGCTGCGCTTCTACGGGCGCGAGGCCAGTCGCCTTCTCGGTGAGATTATCCCCGCGAAGCGCGACATCCGCAGCCTCATTGTGCGAGAACCCGTGGGCGTCGTGGCGGCCATAACGCCCTGGAACTACCCGGTTGTCCTCGCCTCGTGGGCCGTCGCCCCGGCTCTAGCCGCCGGCAACGCGGTGATTCTCAAGCCGCCCTCGGCGACGCCGCTGTCGGTAAATGCCTTCGCGGAGTCACTGGCCGACGCCGGTCTGCCAGAAAACGTCCTCACTGTCGTGCTCGGGAGCTTCCGCGTGGGGGAGGCCCTGGTCACCGATGCCAACGTGGACCTGGTCACGATGACTGGGTCGGCGTCAACGGGTCGCCGCATTCTCGAACTCGCAGCGCCGACGGTGAAGCGCGCCTTCCTCGAGCTTGGCAACAACTCGCCTTTCATCGTCGTTGATGACGCAGATATCGACGAAGCTGCACGCCTGGCGGCCTACAGGTCCTTCCGCAACATGGGACAGATCTGTAACGCAGTGAATCGTATTTACGTGGGCGGGAAGGTCTACGATCAGTTCGTGGAAAAGCTCTGCGCACACGCAGAAAAACTGCGCATCGGCCCAGGCATGCTCGATGAAGCCGACCTCGGGCCCATGGCGACCTCGGAGCAGCTGAATGCCGTGCTGCTCCACATAGAGGACGCCGTGGCCAAGGGGGCGCGCATCGCGGTCGGGGGCAGGCGGCCCGAGCGGGAGGATCTCCGGGGCGGGAACTACCTTGAGCCCACCGTCTTGACCGACGTTGATCACACTATGCTCACGATGACCGACGAGACGTTTGGCCCGGTGGCTCCGGTCATGGCCGTCGAGTCCTTGGAGCAAGCTGTCCAGCTCGCCAATGACACGATCTACGGCCTGACGGCCTACGTCTGCACACGCGACTTAGGGACTGCCCTTCGGCTTGCCGAGGAACTCGAGTTCGGCACGGTCAGCGTCAATAACGTGGCTGGCGGTGAAGTCGAGTTTCCGTACGCTGGTTGGAAACAGAGCGGGCTCGGCGTGGGGCTGTCCCATAATGGACTCGAGGAGTACACTCGAGTGAAGCATATCCGCTTGGCGGTGTGACAAGGCGACGTCGAGAGGAGGCGTATGGAGATCTCTCTGCCGTTCAGACTCTAAAAGGAGATGCGTGTTGCACACGCAATCCACATCCCCGAACCCAGTTCCGTGGACGTCTACGAATCGCTACACCGTGTTTTCACTTCCGCCTATCGAAGTCTGGAAGAAACCAATGAGGCCCTCTTCGCTCTGGTGACGAGACAAGAGGCGCGGCTGGGGTTGATCGAGCATGAGCATGATTGATCGAAGCGCGGCCACACCTCTCTACTACCAGCTCCGTGAGAATCTGAGGAGGAGGATTCTCGCCCAGGAGTGGAAGGATGGCGAAGCCCTTCCCCCCGAAATGGGGCTGTGCGAGGCGCATTCTGTTAGCAGAAGCGTGGTTCGGCAGGCCATCGGCGACCTCGTTCACGAGGGCTTGCTCGAGCGCCGCCAGGGATTTGGGACGTTCGTCGCACAGCCCAAGATCAAAGAAGCCCTGGCGGCCCAAGAGGTGGGCTTCTTCGACGACATGACCAACAGCGGGTACACGGTGACGACGGTCGTCCTCCGGCAAGCCATAGAGAGGCCTTCACCCGAAGTGGCCGCTGATCTTGCGCTCGCACCGGGAGAGCGAGTCGTGGTGCTTAGTCGACTGCGCGCCGTCGATGGTGTTCCGTTGGTCTACGTCGAGTCGCGGCTGTCCGCAAGCCGCTTTGCCGGCCTCCTTGCTGAGGACCTAAGGACCCAATCTCTCTACGGCGTCCTGCGAACCCGTTATGACATCCGGGTTGGAGGCAGTCGACGACTCATCGGTGCCGTGGCTGCAAGTCGTCGCATCGCACGCCTCTTGGAGATCGAACCGCGCAGTCCGCTGGTCGTTCTCGACAGCGTGAGCTACGCGGAGGGCCAGGGAGATCCCATCGAGACCTACCTCGCCTATCACCGCGGTGACAGGACGAAGTTCGAGGTGCACACGAGGGCGGATGGTGTGACGTTAAGCAATTTGCGTCTTGTGGAGGGAGAGTGAGTTGGTGGCCATGACGGCACAAGATGCTCGAGTCGGGGTCGTCATCGTCTCGTTGCCCAACGAGCGGTTGGACCTTTGCGAACCCCTGCAGGACGGCCTGCGTTGCGCGTTGAGTGAGGCCGGATTCGAGGTTGTGTGTGCTTCGGAGACTGCCCTCTCTGAGGAGGGTCTCGTCGCAGCCATCAGACAGTTCCTGAACCGCCCCAGGTTCAGTGGAGACTCATTTGTTTGAGTAGTTCCTGCTCCCTCAGGGCAGCCTGACGATAGTACTCCTCCTCGTACTCTGCCGGTGGGATGTCGCCGATCGGCTCCAGCAGGCGGCGATGGTTGAACCAGTCCAGCCATTCCAGGTGGCGAACTCGACGTCGTCGAGGTTCTTCCACGGTCCCTGCTTGCGGATCAGCTCGGTCTTGAAGAGGCCGATGACCGACTCGGCCAGGGCGTTGTCGTAGCTATCGCCGCGTGAGCCGACGGAGGTCACGGCGCCGGCCTCCTGGGCGGCCGTCGCGCCGCATCCCTTGGTCGCACACGCGTTCCGATCGTAGAAAGGTTGCCCGTATGTCAAAGAAATACATTCTGGCCCACGATACCGGCACCGGCGGCGACAAAGCGGTATTGACCGACCTTGAGGGCCGAGTGGTCGAATTGGCCTATCAACCCTACGAGGTCTACTACCCTCGGGCAGACTGGGCTGAGCAGGACCCAGAAGAGCTGTGGCAAGCTGTCGCAGCCACCACCCGCGAGGTGATCCAGAAGTCCGGGATCGATCCGGGCGAAGTGCTCGGAGTCGGCGTCTCGGCGCAGATGTTCAACCTGCTGCCGGTGGATGAGAACTGCCGCCCGGTGACGCGCATGTTGAGTTGGCTGGACGTGCGCAGCATCCATCAGGCCGACCGACTGTTGTCGGAAGACATGCGGGCTTTCCTTTACCAACACACCGGCAACATGCCCACTGCCAAGGACGTGGTGCCGAAGATCTTGTGGCTCAAGGAAGAGCGCCCCGACTTGTGGGAGCGCACCCGCTGGCTGTTCGACTGCAAGGAATACATCTTGTTCAAGCTGACCGGGGTGGTGGCCATCGATTGGCACGGGGCGAGCACCTTCTTCCTGTTCAACCCCCATGAGAAGACCTGGGACGAGGAAGTCTGCGCCCGGCTGGGTATCCCGGTGGAGAAGTTGCCACCGGCCTTCCCTTCAACGCACGTGATCGGCGAGGTCACCCCGGAGGCGGCAAATCAGACCGGCCTGCTGGCGGGCACGCCGGTGGTCATCTGCGCCGGCGATGTGGCGGTAGCGCAATCCGGCTCGGGGGCAAACCAGGAAGGCAAAGCCCACCTGTGCATCGGCACCGCCACCTGGGTAGGCGTTTCGAGCAAGACGCTGCGCAACGACCCTGAAAAACCCTTCTGGGCACTCAACCATATCGACCCGCACAAATGGGTGATCGCCGGCGAGATGGAGACCGGCGGTGGAGCCCTGCAGTGGTACCGCAACCTTCTCGGCGACGAGGAAGCCCGCCAGGCCAAGGAGCGTGGCGTTTCCACGTACTTGGTCTTGGACGAGCTCGCGGCTACCGCGCCGGCGGGCAGCGACAATCTCTGCTTCACCCCCTGGCTTTCAGGTGAGCGTGCGCCGGTGCTCGACCACTACGCCCGCGGCGGGTTCCTGGGACTATCCCTGGGTCACACCCGCGCCCACCTGGCTCGCTCGGTGATGGAAGGGGTTGCTTACCACATTCGTTGGATCATCGAGGCGATGGAGAAGGTGGGCTTTGAGATCGACGAGATGCAGGCGATCGGCGGGGGCAGCGTCAGCCCGGTGTGGACGCAGATCATTGCCGATATCACTGGGCGGCGGCTGAAGATCGTCGAGCATCCGGTGGAAGCTGGAGCGATTGGCGCGGCTTTGGCAGTGGCAGTAGGGTTGGGCGTCTATCCGAATATGGATGCGGTGGACGAGCTGATCAAAGTGAAGCGTATAGTCGAGCCGCAGGAGGTCAACCAGGCGGTCTACGAGCGCATGTACCTGACTTTTCGTCAGTTCTACTCGGCTCTGGCCCCGATATACAGATCCAGCGCAACGGACGCCTAGAACGCACGATCAGAAACGCGGCCGCCAAGGGAACCAGCTCTGCTGAGAGCCGTCAGCCGCCGAGCTCGCTTCTCCATTGGTAGAACATACTTAACGGCTGGCCATGGCCGGGCGCGGTCGACCGCTCAAACCGATCAAGCGTTACGAAGATGAGGACGGCCGGCCCGAGCTGACCTGCACTCCCGACGTCGGTCCATCCGCACCGTATGGTTCCTGGCCCGAAAGAGCACGACCTGGTCTCGCCTCAGGAGCGGTACCGCCCGGAAGAGCTCACCGCCAAGCTGCGCGGGGCCGACGTGCTTTTCTGGCGACCATGTCAGGATAGGAGCGGTGTCTGCCGCCACATTGCCGACGGATGAAAGTCAAGTGACCTGGACCACTCGGGCCTCCTGTGCGAACGTTGTCGTGCGGGCGCGGGCGACCGCGAGCTAAAGCGCAGACGCCTGGGGCTTGCCCGTCTGCCGCGCTGCTGGGCTCAGTGAGAGCCCGTCCGACGGATGAAAGTCAAGTGACCTGGACCACTCGGGCCTCCTGTGCGACGGATGAAAGTCAAGTGACCTGGACCACTCGGGCCTCCTGTGCGAACGTTGTCGTGCGGGCGCGGGCGACCGCGAGCTAAAGCGCAGACGCCTGG
>Ga0209748_1001405_pt1 | contig 11847 bp, 14 predicted proteins | sample BarGraIncu00421A_FD_185490 | JGI IMG/M metagenome (GOLD analysis project Ga0209748, IMG submission 185490) | Arctic peat soil microbial communities from Barrow, Alaska - Barrow Graham LP Incubations 004-21A (SPAdes) (version 2) | ecosystem: Environmental > Terrestrial > Soil > Wetlands > Peat... | reverse complement strand
CCACCGCCCTCCATGATGGTTGGTGTTCGAGGCCGACTACCAAGGAGAAGACGATGACCAGGAAAGACGCTACGACCCCGCTCGCTGCGACGCAAGAGGCACTGATGGACGCGTCCGATTTCATGCGCGAGCTCATGCACGCCGCGCTGCAAGAAGTGCTCGAGGCCGAGATGACCGAACACATCGGCGCCGAGCGCCACGAGCGCACCGATGCGCGCACAGGACAGCGCAACGGCTACAAACCTCGCACGCTCTCGACCCGCGTGGGCGCCATGACACTCATGGTGCCCCAAGACCGTGACGGCACGTTCTCCAGCAAGCTGTTCGCCCGCTACCAAAGAAGCGAGAAGGCGCTGGTGCTGGCACTCATGGAGATGTATGTGGTCGGCGTCTCGACCCGCAAGGTCTCCCGGGTCACCGAGGAGCTGTGCGGGACGAGCTTCTCCAAGTCCACGATCTCCGCGCTGTGCAAGCGACTCGATGTCGAACTCAACGCGTGGCGGACGCGGCCTTTGTCCGATCACGCCTGGCCCTACCTGTTCGTCGACGCCCGCTACGAGAAGGTGAGGCGGGCGGGACGCGTCGTGAGCCAAGGCGTGCTCATCGCCTACGGCGTGCGAGACGATGGACTGCGCGAGATCGTGGCCGTGAGCTGCGCCGACACCGAGAGCGCCGCGACCTACCAGGAGCTGTTCGCGGACCTGAAGGCCCGAGGGCTTGCCGGTGTCGTGCTCGTGACCTCCGATGCGCACCCAGGACTCAAAGCCGCCATCGCCCGCCACTTCCAAGGCGCGAGCTGGCAGCGGTGCCAGGTGCACTTCGATCGCGATCTGCTGGGCTGTGTCGCCTTCAAGCACCGCAAGCGGCTCGCGGCCGACCTCAAGGAGATCTGGAGCGCGACCACGCTGCCAATGGCACTCGCCACCGCTTCTCGCGTCGCCGGCTCCTGGCGCGACACGCATCCCAAGGTCGCCGACTCCATCGACGAGCAGTGCGAGGAGTGCCTGAGCGTGCTGCACTTCCCGGCCGTCCGCAGACTCTCCCTTCGCACGAACAACGCTCTCGAGCGTTTCAACCAGGAGATCAAACGCAGGACGCGCGTCGTGCGCATCTTCCCGAACGAGGAGTCGTGTCTGCGGCTCATCAGCGCCATGTGCGTCGAGACCAGCGAGGTGTGGATGACCAACCGGCGCTTCCTCGACATGGACGCACTTCGAGAGATGCTCGACGCCGAGCGGGAGGAGGGACCGAGACTGGCGGCCGTCAGCTAGACTGGAGCCAGCATGGAGGGCTACTTACAGAACTTTCGGGACACAACCCACCTGTTCAGCTTCATCACCCGTAACTGGCGCGGACAGCCGCTCGTCTCGCGCCAGGCGATCGTCTCGCTGATCGGCGCCACCACCTCGAGCGCGGGGCTCGAGGTCTATGCCCGGCTCGACGAGCGCTCCTACCAGCGCGGCGTCAAGGTCTCAGACGCCCAACTGGCGGCAGTCAACCTCACGCGGGATGAGTTCCATCCCGAATGGAACTATGTGATCCATCCTCAAAACCGCTCAGTTGTTGTTTGACGCTGCCTTAGGTGATGAACCGCTCGTCAGGCAGCCGTCTTCTTCATCGTGGTGCAGACCTTGGGCACGGTGCCGCATCACACGTTGAATCCGGATTTCGACGTCATCAAGATACGCGACAACTACCGCTCGGCAACCGCACATGCCGAGATCCTCAGTCGTCACGGTGCAGCTGCAGAGCACACAGCATGGCGGCGGATTGAGCCCTGAGGCGTTGGCCCGTCCGTGTTCCCGGTGGGGCTCAATTCTCACAGCGATGGTCAAGCGGCCCCCAGTGGGCGTAGCGGTGCGGCACCCCCGAATTGAGCGCGACCAGCTCAGGACTCCGCCTCAGAAACGCCACGATCTCCCCCAGCCCCGCGTCCGGCCCCAGCGCCGCCACCACAGCCCGGATGATCTCCAGATCCGCGGGCTCATCCAGCGTCAGCCGCAACTGGGGCCAGACGGCCCACCCAGGTGCCTTCGCATTGCGCAGTCGGAACAGCTCCGGATGCTGGTAAAGGTAGGGCGTGACGTGCTCGCGTTCATGCGGCTGTGCGGCCTCCGCCAGCGCCCGCTCCAGTACGCGTCGAGAGAACACCTCGGTATCCATGCCGATCGGATATGTACGGACGAGGGAGTTGCTGCAGTAGTCGACCTCCGGTGCCGCCGAGAACGCGTCCATGGTCGCGTCGATGATCGCAGGATCGATCAGCGGGCAGTCGCAGGTCACGCGCACGATCGTGTCGGCCCCGGAAGCTGCAGCAGCATCGCAATACCGGCTCATTACGTCGTCCAAGCTGCCACGGACGTACGGAATCCCGATCGAGGCCAGATGCGCCGCAAGCACGTCGTCCGATGGGTCTGTGCTCGTCGCGACCCAGACCGCGTCCGCGCGCCGCGCGCGCGCAGCCCGATCGATCACGCGCTCGATCACCGGCTTGCCGCCTAGGTCCAGAAGGACCTTTCCCGGCAGCCGGGTCGATGACATGCGCGCTTGGGCGATGATGACGGTGCGGCCCACTACTCGACCATCTCCCAAGAGACCGGCGTGCCTTTGGGCATATCGCGATTGACGCGCTTCCCCAGCATCTCCTCGTAGTGCTTCGGCGGCAGTCCGAGCCCGGGGCGCACAACGCGAAGGTTCGTCGGGGTGAACGCGTCGCCCGCCCGCATATCCTCGGCGACGTACAGCGAGCGCCGGAACTGCACCGAGGGCCTCTCGGCTTCCGTCGGGCCGTACGCAACGCGCCCCAAGGCCTGCCACGCACGCTCGGTCTCGACCACGAGCGCGCGCATCTCATCCGGCTCCATGGAGAACGCCGCATCTACCCCGCCGTCGGCGCGTGCCAACGTGAAGTGCTTCTCGATGGCCACGGCACCAAGCGCGACTGCCGCCACAGAGACCCCGATCCCCATGCTGTGATCGGAAAGACCGACCAAGCAACCGAACCGCTCGCGCATGTGCGGGATGCTAGCGAGATTGGTGTTCGCTGGAGTGGCTGGATACGTGCTCGTGCACTTGAACAGCAGGAGGTCAGCGCAGCCAGCGCCGCGCGCGGCATCGACCGCCTCGGCGAGTTCGGCTTCAGTGGCCATCCCGGTGGACATGATGAGCGGCTTGCCCGTTGCCGCAACCTTACGGATCAGCGGCAAGTGCGTGTTCTCGAACGACGCGATCTTGTAGCAGGGCGTGTCAAGCGCCTCGAGGAAGTCCACCGCGCTCTCGTCGAACGGCGTAGAGAACGGGATCATCCCCCGCTCGCGTGCGCGAGCGAAGATTGGCTCGTGCCACTCCCAAGGAGTATGAGCCTCCTCGTAGAGCGAGTAGAGCGACCGGCCCGACCACAGCGAGTCTGGGTCGCTGATGACAAACTCGTCGCGTCCGATGTCGAGCGTGATGGTGTCCGCGGTGTAGGTCTGGATCTTGAGGGCGTGAGCGCCGGCATCCGCGGCGGCATCGACGATAGCCAGAGCGCGGCCGATCGAGTGATTGTGGTTACCGCTCATCTCAGCAATCACAAATGGTCGTGCCGAAGGCCCGATTTCGCGACCGGCAACGAACAATCCGCGGCCCGGGGTCACAGTCCAATCACCTCCATGGCTTCCATCACATCGGCTACCACGTGCCTCGCCTCTGACTCAGGCGAAGGCGCGGGACCGCCAAACGACCACTTGAGCGGCCGATCAACCATGACCGTCACCATACCCAATGCGTTGGGAGCGCCGAAGTCCTTCGACGCGTCGTCACCGATGTAGGCGCAATCGCCCGCGGGGACGTCGAGCAGATACAGCACTATCTCGAACGGCAGCGGGCAGGGCTTCCACGCTTCCGGGCCAATCTCGTCGGTTACAACCACGAAGTCGACCACATCGCTGGCGCCGTCGGGTTCGAGACCCAGGGCGGCGATCTTGCGGCGCTGTACACTCCCCATCCCGTCGGTTAGGACGGCAATCAAGCTCTCGCGCCCACGGAGCCGCGCGAGGGCGGCACGCGCGTCGGGAAACAGCGCGACGGACGGCGCATGGGTCCGGTACAGGTAGACGAGCAAGCGGGGATCGACGTCCAGTCCGAGGTCCGCGACCACCCTGTCGAACACGCCGGAACGTCCGCCTACCTCCAATGCGGCGACGAATCGCTCATGAGCGTCGGTCGCGTCGACCCCGCAATGGTCCGAAAGGAAGGCCGCAGCAGCACGAAAGCCGCCCGCAACGAACTCGGCTTCGGGGTAGAGCGTGTTATCGAGATCGAAGACGACGGCCCTCATGTGAGATCCCGCTGGACGCCGTCGCGGGTCACAAAGACGTCCTGCGCATAGCGCAGCATTGTGAGTCCGTCCTCAAACTCCCCGACGCGCCGCTCGACACGTTCGCCGAGGGCCGAGCGAACGAGGTACTCGGGTGTGGGATGGCCGGCCGCGAAGCCGAGGTTGGCTGCGCCGCCGAATCGGGGGTTAACCTCGATGAACGACGGCTCTCCGTCACTGGCATCCTTGCTCCAGAAGCACTGTACGGTCAGGTGACCATAAAGCCCGAGCGCAACCACGAGATCCTCTCCTCGCCTGATCAGCCGATCGTTCTTGACGGTGGTCGAGATGTACGACTCCCCGCCGACAACGAGCGTGCGTGTGCGGGGGAGTACTGAGAGCACTCGCGAGTCCCGGTCGACGAACACATCCAACGTCAGCTCCGGCAAGTTGCAGTACACCTGAACTAGAGCATCATCGACGGCGCTCAACGCGCGCAGTAGATCCACCCGTGAGTCGATCCGCTGCGCCCCCCGCCCGCCCTTGCCTACCCGCGGCTTCAGGAACACTGGGAAGTCGCCTTCCGCGAGGTCGTCGGGCACCAGAACGTCCGGCGTGGAAAAGCCATTTGCCGTACAGAAGGCGAGAAACGCCCCCTTGTCCTGACAAGTCGCAATCGCCGACGGGGAAGAGATAGCCACCGCCACGCCGCGCTCCTCGAACCGCTCGCGCGCACTTGCGAACACCGGAAGCTCCTCGTCGCGCGTCGGGACCACGAGCCCGATGTTCTGCTCTGAGCACAGTCTGATTATCTCGCTAACGAAGTCATCGGCATCGCTGCGGGGCAGTATCACACCACGATCGGCCAGATACAGAGCCGCCGCGGACGCGGACGCATCCCCGGCGACCACGATACCGCCACCGGTTGCCGCCAATGCCCGCTGGAAGGCACGAACAAGGGCGACCTTCCTGGAGGCACTTGTGATGAGGACGTTCACCGATCGGCCGCTCGCGCCATCAAGATGATGTCCCGTCCCATGCCAGCTCCCGCGAGGCGCCTGCTCAGGTTGCGCCGGTCCTCAACCGTCATGGTGAGCTCAATCTGCCGACGACGCTCATGACATCGCGGACCGAGCGACGGATCCTTGACGTAGTCGAGCCCCGACAAGATGAAGAACTCCATGGGGAAGGTGGACGTACGCTCAACAACCGAGAACCCAGTGTCCTCGAGCAAGAGAGTCAGCGACGCGGCGTCGAAGTAGTTGATGTGGTCTGGAACGGCGACCCACCAGTCCGTCTCCCCGTTGACCGCTTGCGCTGCTCGTTGCAGGGCGCTGAAGTCGTTGGGTACGATCACACCCACGCCCCCCGTTGCGCCGAGAACCTCGCGCACAGCGCACAGCATCGCACGCGGGTCGGGCACATGCTCCAACACGTGCAGCATCGTGACCATGTCGTAGGGTTCGACTTGGCCGGCAACGACAGCCGCCGCACACTCTTCGAGCGGCTCCGCGCGAACACTCAGCCCCCGATCGCACGCCGACGCAACCGCCGCCGCTGAGGGCTCAATCCCGTGCGCATCGTACCCACGCCCGGCAAGGTAGCCAACGAACTCCCCGGTTCCGCACCCCACGTCGAGCACGCGCTTGCCAGGGGCAACCCCAGCGAAGGCGTCCGCAAGATCGCGGTACAGCGTGCGATGCATCCATTCCCGCTCGCGGCTCGCTTCGTCGCCACCTGCAGCGAGCCGAGCGATGTCCGGCGCTCGCGAACCGGAATTCAACAGTTCATAGTAGCGACTCTCGTAGAAGTCGTCGAGCTCAGCCTTCGCGGGCACAGGATCGAGCCGGCGGAAGCCGAACATGGGGTCGACCGTAGTCCGCTGCTCACTCATGCCTTGACCCGTTCGTATGCCGCGATCATGGCCACACCCTCCTCGAGGGTCGTCGGTGGTACCCAACCGAGGACGGCGCGAAGGTGATTCACATCGGCGCAACTGTGCTCGTACTCATCGGTGCCGCCCCGGTCATCTAAGCGGTTGGCGAAACCCGGGAACTCACGGTCCACGGCGGCCACGAGGTCGTGGACGCTGCGCGCCGCTCCGGTAGCCAAGTTAATCACCCCTTCGGCCGAGTCGCACTCGGCCATCCTGACCAAACCCTCCGCAACGTCTCCGGCGAACACATAGTCGAAACGGTTTGTGCCGTTGTAGAGCTCAACTGGCTCTCCGGAGATCGCCGCACGGATCCAGCGCGAGACGACGTCGCGACTCCCGCAACCGTACGACCGATAGATTCGCGGCTTCACCATCCTGACCTCGGAGTTCATGTACTCCTCGAGGAAATCGACTTCCGCCTCCGTATACAGCTTCGCCGCCCCGGTTACATTCCTCGTGCTCTGCGGGTCGATCTCCCGAAGACGCGTCGCGGTTCTCACAGAATCGTCCCCGATGTACAGACACGGGTCGTAGATCAGATACGAGGACGCGAACACGAAGACCCTCAGATTCCGCAATCCGGCGGCCAGATCTACCACTCGATGGGCGCACACCATGTTGTCGTGCCAGTTAACCGGCCAGAAGCCAAGTGACTCCTTGGAGCGCTCGAATGCTGCAGCGAGATGGAGGACGACATGCGGGTCGAAGCTCATCAGCTCGGAGAGATCGTCGTCGGCCAGATCGAGCCGAAGATGCCGGACTCCGCCCAAGTCAGCGTCTTGCAGTGCCTCGCGATCGACGGACAACACATCGGCGCCGCGGACGCCTAGCAGACGAAGTGTCTCCCGTCCGATTACGCCTGCCGCACCCGTTACCAGAATCCGCACATCGCGGAGATCACTCACTCGGCATCCCTTCTTCATGGCGTCCCATCATGCGGCGCCCGACAGCATCTCGTCGACAACTCGATCGGCGCCCTTGCCGTCAACGAGAGAGCGTGCAGTGTCGCGCATGGAGGCCCGATGCCTCTCGTCACGTGTGAGCCCCTCGATGTGCCGTGCCAAGTCCGTCTCGGACACATCGCGGAACCAGCCAATCCCCTCGAATAGGTCGAAGCGTCGGAGCCCTCGAAGTAGCGTGACCTCCAACTCCGTCACCGCTCCGACGATACTTGGGACTCCCATCGCGGCGAGTTCCCACACGGTTGTTCCACCCGACGTGACCGCCAGATGCGCGTCCTGCATACGTGACGCCATGTCCTCGACGTCCGCACAGATGCGCACTTTCGCGCTGGACCGGCTGCATGCGCTCTCCAGTTCGTGCAGCCGGGGATTGGCCCCGCCCACCACGATGGAAGCCGTCAGCCCCTGCACTCGCACCAGGTCGATCGCATTGATCACCTTGATGGTAACGCCTTCTGGGTCCGCTCCCCCGAGCGTGACCAAGAGCCGCGTGGCAACCGCGGGTACGTCTGTCTCGCCGAGCGCGGCATCGCAGAACTCACGTCGCAGTATTGCGTACCTTGGCCCAAGCAGCAGATGCACCGAGGGGCCCACCTTCCGGTACAGGTCGGCTTGCGCGTGAAGATTCTGGTTTAGGACCAGCTGGGCGTTGTAGTGATCGGCCCGCCCCCCATCGTCCACGCACAGCACTAGTAGGCCGCCTTCCACCAGACCATCGCAGTAGCCTGCATCGAACCAGTAGCCGTCCAGCGCAATCCACGACGCACAATGGGCGTTCGCAGCAGCAATGGTCTCGACTAGGTCGGCGTCAGTTCCGCTACCCGCCGATAGGCGCTCGACTATGACTCCCTCCGCGACGAAGCGCCGCTCGATCGCCGGAGCTAACTCGCACGCCGCAAGGACGACGGAGCCTCCTCTGTCGCGCCAACACTGGGCAAGCGCAAGCAATCGCATCGCATGACCGGTTCCGATAGACGGACCCGCGTCGGTGCGGAGGAGGAGGACACCGACCGCAAGCGTTCGCGCTTGTACGCCGGGACGCGTCACGACAGCATCCGACGAACGGCTCCGACAACCGTCCCTAGGTCCTCGCCCGTCATCTGCGGATACAGCGGCAACGTGATCGCCCGCTTGTAGTACGCCTCGGCGTTCGGGAAGTCCCCCGGGGCGAAGCCGAGATTGCGATAGTACGGCTGCAGATGCACGGGGATGTAGTGCACGTGGGTGCCCACGCCAAGCTCCCGCAGAGCGTAGAAGACCTCTGCGCGGTCGTGGTGCTCCACTTCGATCATGAAGAGGTGGTACGCGGAGAGAACATCCTCGGGTATGACCTGGACTCCCAGCCGCAGCCCCGTGAACGCGTCGCGGTACGCGGCAGCGATCTCGTTGCGGCGGGCCACAAACTCGTCGATCCGGCGCATCTGGCTGATGCCGAGAGCCGCCTGGATATCGGTGATCCGGTAGTTGAATCCCAGGTCGACCTGCTGGTAGTACCAGAGACCGTCGGACGCACCGTCCATCAAGCTCTCATCGCGCGTGATGCCGTGGGTGCGAAGGAGGCGCACACGCTCCGCCACGGCATCATCGTTGGTGAGAACCATGCCTCCCTCTCCGGTGGTGATGATCTTCACCGGGTGGAAGCTGAACACCGTCGCATCGGAGTACCGGCATGAGCCCACAGGCTCGTCACGATATCGTCCACCGATTGCATGCGCTGCATCCTCCAGCACCTTGAAGCCGTAGCGATCAGCGAGCCTGCGGATTCCCTCGAGGTCGCAGGATACTCCAGCGAAATCGACCGGAACGACCACGTCCGGTAGCCGGCCCTCGCGTTCGGCGACTTCGAGCTTGGCCGCCAGCGCATCCACGCTCATGTTGTACGTCGCGGGGTCGATGTCGACGAAGTCCACGTCAGCGCCCACGTACCGCGCGCAGTTAGCCGATGCCACGAAGGTGTTCGGCGACGTCCACAGCAGACCGCCTGGGCCGAGGCCAAGCGCCATGCACCCGAGATGGAGTGCTGCTGTGCCGTTGCATGCGGCCACCGCATGCTTTGCGCCGCAGTACTCTGCGACCACTCGCTCGAACGCTTCGGTCGCCGGCCCCTGAGTGATCAGGTCAGAACGGAGCACAGCGGTCACAGCGGCGATGTCTTCTTCCGAGATTGACTGCCTGCCGTATGGGATCACTTCATGCCCCTACCCCGGACGTCGAGTCTGCGTGTTCTCCAGCGAGCGCCTGCAACTGCTCCACGGCAGGCGAGCGGCCGTTCTCGCCACTCGAGTACTTGAAGTCAGGCTCGCATATCATGTCGCCGAACGCACGGACGAACCGGGCGGCGGCGCAAAGCCGGGTGGTCCGCAAGACCACGCACGTGTCAGCAACCGTCACGCAAGCACCTCCCGAACCGCCGCCACCGTCTCGGCGACCTGCCCGTCGGTGAGCGCGAGCCCGGACGGCAGGTAGAGCCCTTGCAGCGCCAACCGCTCGGCCACCGGGTAGCTCTCGCCCGTGAAGAGCTCCATGTCGCGAAACACCGGCTGCTCGTGCATACCGGTGAAGAACGGCCGCGTCTGCACGCCGCGCTCCGCCAGTCTACGCGCGAACTCCGCCGCGGTCATCCCCGTCGATCCATCCAACACCACACCGTACATCCAGTAGACATTCGTCGCCCACTCGCGCTCGACGGGCAGCTGCAGCGGAAGGCCCGCGAGCGCGCGCGTGTACGCGTGGCCGACCTTGCGCTTGCGCGCCACGAGCTCGTCAATGCGCTCCACCTGGCCGACCCCGAGTGCGGCTTGCATGTTCGTGAGCCGGAAGTTGTGGCCGAGCTCGGTGTGCCAGAAGCGGCGATCGTCGCGGAAGCACAGGTTGCGCCGTGAGCGCGCGGACTCCGCGTACTCGTCGTCGCTGGTGAGCACCATGCCGCCCTCGCCGGTGGTGATGATCTTGTTGGCGTAGAAGCTGAAGCAGCCGATGTCGCCCAGTCCGCCGCACGTGCGCCCCTTGTACTCGGCGCCGTGCGCCTCGGCGGCATCCTCGATGATGATGAGTCCGCACCGGTCCGCGAGCTCGCGAAGCGGATCCATGTCCACGGGATGGCCGTAGATGTGTACCGGCATGATCGCCCGCGTGCGGGGTGTGATCTTGGACTCCACCTGCCCGACGTCCATGCACCAGGTGTCGGGATCGCAGTCGACCAGAATAGGTACCGCCCCGTTGTAGATCGCGGCGAGCGCGCACGAGACGATCGTGAACGTCGGCATGATGATCTCGTCGCCGGGCTCGAGATCGAGACACGAGACGGCGAGTTGCAGCGCCACGGTCCCGTTCGACACGGCGATGCCGTGCTTCATGCCGCAGTACTCGGCCCACTTCTCCTCGAACTCGTCGATGAAGCGGCCGGAAGACGAGATCCAGCCCGTCCGGAGGCACTCCTCCACGTAGGCCGTCTCTTGCGCCCCTATGACGGGCTCGTTGACCGGGATCATCGAGGACGTGCCTCGAATCTGGTCTTGTCACCGTCGCCGGCATACGGACCCTGCTTGGCCTCGACGATCTCGCTGTCCTCGAGGATCTCGAATCCATGGCCGCCCGTGGCGAGCAGGATCACGTCCCCCGTGCGGAGCACTCGCGAGAGCAGGAACTCACGATCGGCGCGGTAGAGATCGACCCGCACGGCACCCCGGCGGACGAACAGCGTCTCTTGCGTGAGGGTCACTTCGCGCTGCACCTCATTGTGCACGTGCGGAGGGATCACGTGCCCGGCCGCGTGCTTGATGAATCCGAGCTGCTGCGAGAAGTTCCCTCGCGAGAAGAAGTGGACCCCGGGCTCCGAGTAGGAACTCCGCAGGATGACCGCCAGGACGTCTTCGCCGTCACGGATCTCCTCAACCGGCATGTCATGTGGCTCGGTGATACTCATGATCGCTCCTGACTGGTTAGCTCACGTGACCGGCGTGGCTGGCCGTTGGGCTTGCTCGTGTCCCAGACGATCCCGCCTTCGCAGCCGACGTGCCTGGCGATCGTCTCGGCAAGCTCTTTGATCGAGATCTCCCAACCGGCGCCCAGGTTGACCGGCTCGGCGCCGCGCGATCGCAGCTCGGCCTGCACGAACCCTCCGAGGAAGCCGGCGCCGATTGTCACGCACACGCGCTCGTCGGTCCAGAATAACATGCTCGATCTCCTAGGTTCCGAGTCTGAGCCGCTCGAGATCCGCATCGACCATGAGAGCGACGAGTTCCTGGAAGCTGACCTTGGATACCCACCCAAGCTGTGTCTTGGCCTTGATCGGATGACCGAACAGCACGTTGACGTCGACCGGGCGGAAGAACTCCGGGTCGACCACGACGTACTCCTCGTAGTCGAGGTCCAGACGCGAGAAGGCCGCCGCGCAGAAGTCCCGCACCGTGTGCACCTCGCCCGTGGCGACTACGTAGTCATCCGGCCGCTCCTGTTGCAGCATCAGCCACATCGCCTCGACGTAGTCTCCGGCGAACCCCCAGTCCCGCTTCGCTTCGAGGTTGCCCAAGTGCAGCTCGTTCGCAAGCCCAAGCTTGCAGCGCACGGCGCCGTCGGTGATCTTGCGCGTCACGAACTGCAGCCCGCGAAGCGGCGACTCGTGGTTGAACATGATGCCGTTGCTGGCGTGC
>Ga0209748_1001401_pt1 | contig 11859 bp, 7 predicted proteins | sample BarGraIncu00421A_FD_185490 | JGI IMG/M metagenome (GOLD analysis project Ga0209748, IMG submission 185490) | Arctic peat soil microbial communities from Barrow, Alaska - Barrow Graham LP Incubations 004-21A (SPAdes) (version 2) | ecosystem: Environmental > Terrestrial > Soil > Wetlands > Peat... | reverse complement strand
GAACTCCTTCCTGCGCGCCGACTACCCGGCGGGGTTCTCCTTCCCGGACGACCTCACGCGGATCGCCCCGCTCTACTTCGCGGCCCTCGACCGGCACGGCATCGCCAACGTCGACATGGCGGCCGTCTTCGAGAAGCACCGCGCCGAGAAGCTCTACTACGACACGGACCACCACTGGACGCTGACCGGCGCGTACCTGACCTACGCCTCCATGCTGGAGCGCCTGGGGGCCCGGCCGCTCCTGCTCTCCCAGCTCGATGTCACGACGCTGCCGAACAAGTTCGTGGGTTCGTTCAACCGAAAGGTCGCGATGACCTTCCCGCAGACGGAGAAGATCTCCATCGCCTCCCCCCGCGTCCCGATCCCCTACACGAGGGTCCAGGACGGCGTCGTCTCGCACGACTTCTTCCGGGCGCATCCGGCGAGTGCCTCCGTCGCCTACGGGATCTACGACCAGGGCGACAGAGCCGAGGTGGTGGTCGACACTAGCCGGCCGGAGCTGCCGTCATTGCTCCTCGTCGGGGACTCGTTCACCAACGCGGTCGAGACGCTCGCGTGGACGGGGTTCGACGAGAGCCGCTATCTCGACCTGCGGCACTACACCGCGCTGTCGCTCTACGACTACATCGCGAAGTACAAGCCGGATGACGTGGTCATCATGGTCAGGGACGAGCGATACCTCTACCGTCTCGGCAACGGGTTGTTCTCGGGGAGTACGCCGGCGGCCGACACGGAGGAGTGAGGCGCCGCTCGCGGACTGGGCCCGCAGCGTGCCTCGCGGGCGCTAGACTGTGCGAAGGATGCGTACCGGGCAGCGGTACGCGACCGCAGAGCGGGGGGTGACCGTGGTGCGCCGTGCCTGGGTGTTCGTGCTGGCGTTCCTGCTCGCGCTGGGCGTCGCGGTGCCCAGCGCCTTCGCCTGGTGCAACGGCCCGGACGATGGCGACGGGTTCGGGACTCACGACTGGGTGCTTGACCAGGCGATCCGTCTGGCCGGATCCGACGCATCGTGGGTCGACGCGCCGACAGCCCTCACGGCCACCGACGACCCCGATGAGGAGGTCGTGCACTTCGACCACATCTTCCTGAACCGGCCCCGGTACGGCGGCGCGCCCCAGCGGGTGACGGATCTCTACTACGAGTCGGTCATGGCGTATCGCGCGGGCGACACGGTCCGTGCGAGCCTGTGCCTCGGACTGCTCTCCCACTACTACTCGGATGTCCTCAACCCGTTCCACACCTCGTACGCGGCGATCGCCCGGTCCGCGAACCACCTTCCGTACGAGCGGGCCCTGATCCCCTACACCAGGGCGCCGGGACAGAACCAGCAGTGGATCGTCGCGGCGGCGCGCAAGCCGATGGTCGACGTGCGCCTCAAGACCGTTCTCGCCGCACGCTTCTCCCGCGCACGGTTCGCCCGGCTCTTCGCGGGGCTCGCCACCACCGCGACCATCGATCTCGCCCAGCCTGACGTGTCCGCGGTGACGACCCAGGTCCTGAGCCGCGCTGCGAACGACTTGGCCGACATCATCGGCGGTATCCGGCGCGGCGAGGGGCTGTCACCCGCACCGGCCACGATGAGGGTCACGATCTCGGATCGCCGGCCGTCGCGGAGCTCGCGCGTCTACGTGTACGCGAAGTGCGCGGACGCGACGGGGAGACCCGTCGAGGGAGCGCGCGTGACGTTCCTGTGGCCGCTGCCCTCCGGGCAGGTCGCCACGGCCACCGCGATCACGGGATCGTCCGGCGTCGCGTACGGCAGTCGTGTGGTCGGTACGCTCCGACTGTGGGCCAAGGCGCCGGTCCGGCTGGAGGTCCGCTCGAGCGGGACCGTCAAACGCGGCTCGACGTGGTTCGTCCCGAGTGTCGCGCTCCACTCCGGTTCGGCCGGGTTCCGCACCGGGGTATCCGTCGTCAGGCCCGCACGCGAATCGACGGTGACGGCGTGGACGATCGCGCGCGACCGGTCCGGCAGGCGCGTACCCGGACTCAGGGTGTCGTTCTCGTGGCAGTTCCGCACGCGCACGGTCACGCGCACGGCCGTGACCGACGCGGCCGGCGTCGCGCGATGCCCGCTGGACATCGGGCCGGCCAGCCGCGGGTACCGCGTACAGGTAGCGGCGCGCGCAATCGCGACGACGACCCGACGGGCCCGCGCGTCGTTCGTCCCGCGGTAGGCGCCCGCACTAGCCCCGGAAGCCGAAGACCGAGCGGACGAGTTTGACCAGCCGGCGGCCGCGGCGCAGGACGCGTCTCGGCTCCAGTTTCTCGATGCTGATGACGAGCCTGGCCGCGGGAGTCGTGATCGCGGTCCGGATCGGCCACAATCCTCGCCACGCGTAGAGCGTTCGAAGGTTGGTACTCGCCGGGATCGAGACGATGTGCGACGTGTCGCCAGCACGATGCTCCAGCACCACGTCCCACGTTCCGTCGTGGATCGGTCGGCCCTTGTGCATCGACCTGAGCGGCAGCAGCACCTCGAAGCGACCCGCGACGACGTCGACGTCCAGTCGCATCTCCCCGCCGTCGCGACGCATGAGAGCGAGTGAGAGCGCCGAGCGCCCGTCGGGAGACGGGTCGCAGCGACCCGCGATCCGCAGGGTCGCCGGCTGTCCCTCTGCCCATGTCACCGATTCGGCCAGTACCGGGCTCTCGGCTCCCGGAGCGACGGGGTCCGCGTCGACCTGGCGCAGGAACAGGTCGCCGAGCTCGGAGACGCGGGCCTTGACCGCGCACGACACGCTACCGAACGGCGCCTCGCGGGTGACGCCCTCCGAGGCGATGCGCAGGGAGAGGTCCCACGTGCCGGCAGGGAGGGCCTGCCCGTTCGCCGCGGTGGACGGGTCGATGCGGACCTCGAACCCGGAGTTCTCGCGGAGGATGCGACGGTTCCACTCTTCGGTGCCGAAGCCGAGGCGCGGCAGTAGCGTCGCCTGCACGGCGTATTCCGCGCCGCCGCCGCGCCGGCGAAGGACCGCATGCACCTGCATCGCGACGGTCTCGATCATGTCGATGAAGCCGTAGCCGGTGATGGTGGCCACACCGTCGCGCCGAGTGACGCTGTCGATGTGGCAGTGCGCCTTGAGCCGGCGGGTGATCTCGTAGCAGTCGTCCGGCACCGCCAGTGCGGGGTCGCGGAAGTAGGGGTAGTCCGCGAACACCCGGTCTCCGTCGACGATCACGCTCCAGGGTTTGCTGGGCGGCCACTCCGGGAACAGCGCCAGTGTCTCCTCGAGCATCCCGCGGCGCACCAGGTTGAGCGCGATGCGGTGCAGCGGGGAGAGGCGATAGGCGATGGGCTTGGTGTACCAGCGGTCGGCCCAGCTCTTCACGGTCTCGAACCCCGCGCGCTGCGCGACGGGTTCGGGCTCCGCGGCGAGACGCGGCAGGATGTTGATGACCTCCAGCTGGAAGATGCGCGTCATCAGGTAGTCGCGCTTCCGTCCGGGCCCGACGTACTTCTCGATCATCTCGAGCATCCGGGTCGGGCAGGGGAGGCGTGACGCCGCACTGGTGATGCGCTTGGTGAAGTTGTTGCCGTCGTCCCGGTAGGTCAGATACACGCAGTCGTAGTCGGCAACGATCGAGATCACGGAGGAGTTCAGGTACGACTCGGTCACGAACGGCATGTCCTCGCCCCAGGGCAGGTCCAAGGCGAACCTCAGGCCCAGGTCCTCGAGGTGCTGCCGACGGAACAGCTTCATCGGGTTCAGCGACCAGTAGACGCGCGACTTGAACAGGTCGGCCCGCGGCTGGTTGACGCGGAAGATCGATCGCGGCGCCTTCCTGCCGCCCACTCCGACCAGCCTGCCGAGCACCATGTCGGACCCGTTGGCGTCAGCGGCGCCCACCATCCGCTCCATCGCCTCCGGCCCGAGGTAGTCGTCGGCGTCGAGGAAGAACACGTAGCGGCCCGTGGCGAGAGCGAGCCCGACGTTGCGGGGTTTGGCCGGCCCTCCGGAGTTCTCCTGATGGACGACGTGCATCGAAGGGCACTCTGCGGCGAGCCGGTCCAGTTCGGCCCCGGTGCCGTCGTCCGAACCGTCGTCGACGGCGATGATCTCGATCCGGTCCGTGCCGCACGTCTGTGCGAAGACCGAGGAGATGCAGCGCGTGACGTACGGCATGGCGTCGAACGCCGCGACGATGATCGACACGTCCGGAGTACTCACCGTCGACGCGCCGCGAGGGTCGCCCGTCACGGCTGACTCGTTCCGGAGGCGGTGCCGGTGGCGTCACTGCTGTCGTACGCCTTCGAGAGCGCGCCGGGAAGCTTGCTCGCGATCGCGACCCGGTCCCCGTTGACCGCGATCACGCTGGCCAGCTGGGTGATCGCGTTGTTCTGCGCCTGAAGGAAGACCGGCTGGATGTAGGCGACGCTGTCGGCCACCGGTATCACGAGCATGTTGCCGAACACGACGGAGTTGCCGGGTTGGTTCCACAGCGTCAGCTGCTGCGAGATGCTCGGGTCCTGGTTGATGCGGGCGCTGATGTTCCGCGGACCCAGGATGACGCGGTCCTTGGGGAGCAGGTACACGGTGCGCGTGCCGTACGCCCCCGGGTCGCACGCGGTGGCCATCCAGCCGACGAGGTTGTCGCGGTTGGGGAGGGAGTAGGGCTGCAGGAGGTACATCGCCTTGCCCGTGGACTTCATCGCCGCATCCGGGAGGTCGAGCATCAGGTACGACGGCTTGATCGGCGTCCCGGTGGCGTCCATCGGGACCGCCCACAGGTCCTCACGGTTGTAGAACACCGTCGGATCGGTCATGTGGTAGGCCCGGTACACCTCGGCCTGAGCCGAGAAGAGCCGCTGGGGGGCGCGGACGTGCTCGGCCACCGACGCAGGCATGTCGCCCTGCGGCGTGATGACCGAGGGGAAGATCGCGGCCCAGGCGTCGCGGATGGGGTCGTCGCCCACGGCGTAGAAGCGGGTCTCACCGCTGTAGGCGTCCACGACGACCTTCACGGAGTTCCTGAGGTAGTTCGTGCCGTCGGCCAGCGGCTGCGAGTTCGGGTAGTGGTCGGACGAGGTGTACGCGTCGAGGATCCAGACGATGCGGCCGTCGACGATGGCGGGATACGGGCTGGGATCATAGGTCAGCCAAGGTGCGATCTTCGCGGCGCGCGCCGCGATGCCGCGATACAGGAGGATCTGGCTGTCAGGGCGTATGTAGCCGGAGAACACGATCTCGCTTGAGCCCAGCCGTGCCGCCCACGCGAGACGGGACGGCCATGACCCGACCGGGGTGCCGCTGCCCGTGTAGCGGGTCGTCGCGTTCTTGTCGCCCATCGGGTAGTCGAACTCGTCGACGCCGGTGTTGACGACCGCGTAGCCCGTCATCGCGGGGTCGAAGTAGATGCGCGGCTGGTCCATCACCAGGTCGGGGGCCGAGGTCGCGACATCGGAGGAGAGAGTGGGAGGGACGCCGCCCTCGAAGAACGTCGGGAAGCCCTGTGTGGTCGTCTGGCTGGCGGAGCTGATCGCGAGCCCGTATCCGTGCGTGTAGACGAGGTTGCTGTTCACCCATGTGCGCGCGTTGGACGGGAGGCCGGCGGGGGAGATCTGGCGCGCAGCGACCAGTACCTGGCGCAGCTCGCCACCGATCCGGTACCGGTCGAAATCGATCGCCGACAGCTTGTAGTAGGGCCGGATCGTCTGAAGCTGGTCGAACGCTCTGCCGACGGAGCCCGGGGTCCAGACCGGTGCGTCACCGAGCAGGCGCTCGGCACTCGCCGCGGCTGAGGCCGGGGCCGACTCCAGGCCCGCGTACTGGACGCCGTTGACCGAGGTGAGGTCGAAGGCCGCTCGCGTCATCGCGATGTTCCGCGCACGATACGGCTGCTCCAGGGTCGCTTCGTTCGGCGTGGCGACGTAGGTCTGGACCAGGTAGGGCCACACGGCGACGATCAGCACTCCGGCGACGGCCCAGGCCGCGGACGCGACGATCACGAGCTTCCAATCGCGCCGTGCGGCGTTCGCGAGCAGCACGACCGCGAGCGCGACCGACAGGGCGAGCATGATCCAGTCGCCGGGGAGCGCCGCGTATATGTCCGAGTACGACGCGCCGAAGATCTGGCCGGCGGGGGAGTACGAGATGCGCCAGACCGATATCCAGAAGTTCAGGCTCACCGCGAGCATCAGGAAGCCGGCCAGCGAGAGCAGCACCTTCTTGAGCTGCCACCAGCGGACCGGGATCGTCCCGGTGACCTGCAGGCGGCTCGAGGCGGTGATGGCGCCGACGGTCACCATCGCGACGATGAGCACACCGTTCAGCCACGCGTAGAGCAGCTCGAACGCGGGCAGAAGGAACACGAAGAAGCCCACGTCCGCGCCGAACTGCAGGTCCTTCACGCCGAAGGAGGGCTGCGCGAAGGCGAGACGGAAGGTCATCCACTGGTTGGACATCGTGAGCGCCATCCCTGCGGCCAGCAGGAGGCAGACGACCGCGGTCACGCGCGGGTACTGGACCTTGACGCTCGCCACGAGCCAGGCCGCTCGAGCGCACCAGTACAGCACCGCGAAACCCAGGGTGGCGAAAGCCAGCCACACCGCGATCTGCGACAGGGAGGCGGTCCAGAAGACGCTCTGCTGCCCGACGCTGACGTACCACTGGTAGTCGGTCCAGACACCGGCGACCCAGTTCAGGATCGCAAGAACGCCGCCGGCCGCGAGCACCGCGCCGCCCCAGATCGCTAGCCGCTTCGACAACCTGCGCTTCTTCATTCCGCTCCTGTTCTTCGGACGCCGATTCTAGCATCACCCCGTTTCAACAGGGCCGCGACGACACCGAACCGACACCCGTGGGCTTGCTCACGGCCTCGGACGCGGTGCTATCATGCAGCCTTTGGACGCCGTCTACCTCCGTTGACACCGATCACCCCGAGGTGTTGCGTCGATGCGCTTTCTCATCGCTCTGGCAGATCGGCTCGCCCAGGCCCTGTATGCCGTCATCAAGGGCATCGTGCCGAGTCGCCGGAAGGTCGTCTTCCTCAGCCGCCAATCAGACGCTCCGTCGCGGGACTTCGTCCTGCTGGCCGAGGAGCTGCGGTTGCGCGACCCCTCGCTCGAGATCGTCTGCAGATGCCGGATGATCGGCGGCTCCCTGTGGACGCGCGCGGCATCGATCCCGGAGATGCTCGTCCAGATGTACCACCTGGCGGGTGCGCGGGTGTGCGTCGTGGACGGCTACGTCATCCCGGTGAGTCTCCTCAGACACCGCCCCGGCATGCTCGTCATACAGATGTGGCATGCGTTGGGCGCGGTCAAGAAGTTCGGGTACCAGACCCTCGATCGGCCCGGCGGTCACTCCTCCGCGCTCGCACGTGCGATGCGCATGCACCACAACTACGACGTCGTGCTGTGCTCCGGTCCGGACACGGTCAGCGTCTACGCCGAGGCGTTCGGGACGAACCCCACCGCGGTCCGCCCGCTCGGCCTGCCACGCCTCGACTACCTGTTCGAGCGCGCGGGCGACCGGTCGGCCGGGCGTCTGCCGCCGGCCGCCGTCGAACTGCGCCGGCGTTTCCCCATCCTGACGGATATCGGACGCACGACGGTCCTGTACGCGCCGACGTTCCGTCGCACGGGAAACCCGGGATACGCCGCGGTGATCGACCGCTTCGCCGGCGACCGCTACGCCGTCATGGTCAGGCCCCATCCGCTCGAGGCGGTGCTCGCCGAAGGGCCGAACGTCGTTGCCGCACAGGGACACGACATCCTCGATCTGCTGCCCCTGTGCGACGTCGTCATCACCGACTACTCCGCCGTCGCCTTCGAGGCGGTCGCGTTCGGTGTACCGGTGTACTTCCTCGTGCACGACATCGACAGCTACCGCGAGGAATACGGTCTGAACATCGATCCGCTCGCGGACCTGCCCGACGTCTCGTCGCGCGACGTCGGCCCGATCGCCGTCTGGATCGAGTCAGGTCACACAGCGCCCGAGACCATGCAGCGCCTGAGAGAACGCTATCTCTCCGCTCTGGATGGCCGCTGCACCGGGAGGATCGCGGATCTGATCATGCCGCATCTGGAGGCGGTCGTCCGATGACCGCGCAGGCCGGACGTATCCGGAAGCGCGCGGTCGCAGCACTCGGTCTCCGCATCCCCGCTTTCCGCAGGCTCACCGAGCGCGTGCGCGCCTCCCGGCGTCGCGCGGCCTACCGCGAGATCTGCCGTCGCAACCCGGTCGAGCCGACGACTGTCCTCTTCGAGTCCTACGCGGGCGCGAGCTACTCGTGCAGCCCCAAGGCCCTGTACGAAGGGATGCTGCGCGACCCCCGGTTCGACGCTCACGACCTGGTCTGGGCGTTCAAGCACCCGGAGAAGTACGCGGACCTGCCCGTGCTCGGACGCGCCGCGCTGGTGCGGTCGGGCTCTCCGGAGCATCTGGCCGCGTACGCGAGGGCCGGGCACTGGCTCGTCAATTCCGGGGCTCCCGCGCAGGCCGTTCCGCGGGAAGGCCAGGTCTACGTCCAGACATGGCACGGCACCCCGCTCAAGCGCTTCGGTTGCGACGCCCCGGCCGCGCCGGGAGTCTCGGCGCGGGACACGGCCGCACGGGCGCGGCGGTGGAAGCTGTCAGGCAGTCGCTTCACGTACTTCCTTTCGCAGTCACCCTTCGCCTCCGAGAAGCTCGCATCGGCGTTCGGCATGGATGCCGAGGCGGCGGCGGCCGTGATGCTGGAGTTGGGCTACCCACGAAACGACTTCCTGTGTACTCACTCCGCATCCGATATCGCCAGGATCAAGTCCGGTCTGGACCTGCCGGACGGCAAGCGGGTCGTGCTCTACGCGCCGACGTGGCGCGACGACCAGCGCGAGCCCGGGCTCGGCTACACTCTTGAGCTCGGCCTCGACTTCGATCGCCTGCGCCGGGAGCTCGGCGACGATCACGTGATCCTGTTCAGGGCCCACTTCAAGATCGCCCAGGCGTTCGACTTCGCGCGCTACGATGGGTTCGTACGCGACGTGTCGGGCATGGACGACGTCAACGAGCTCTACGTGATCTCCGACGTGCTGGTGACCGACTATTCGAGCGTGTTCTTCGACTACGGCAACCTCGAGCGCCCGGTGGTCTTCTACATGTACGACCTCGATCACTACGCGGACGACCTCCGCGGCTTCTACATGGACCTGAAGGAACTGCCGGGTCCGATCGTGCGCAGCCAGGACGGCCTCGCGTCGGCCATCCGGTCCGCGAGCGACATCCCGCTCGAACGCAGGCGCGCCTTCCGCGAGCGGTACGCACCGCGGGACGACGGCACTGCGAGCGAACGTGTCCTTGACCGTATCTTCAAAGCGAACGAACAGGATCGACACACCCGATGAAGACCGACAACCCGCACACACGGTCGGCTCCGCGGCTCGAGGTCGGTGAGCCCAAGGGACTGATCAAGCGCACCATCCGGGATGCGAAGCGAGTCGCGAGCAGGACCATCATCGCGCTGAGCAAGCGGAGCGAGATGTTCCGGCTGCTGAGCCGGTCCGCGCTCGACACCTGGCGACAGGCGAAGTACCGCAAGCACCAGCGCGACACCGCGGTCGACGACAAGTTGATCCTCTTCGAGTCGTTCCAGGCACGGAGCTACTCGTGCAGCCCCAAGGCCCTCTACCGGGCGATCGCGGCGGACCCCCGGTTCGACGACTACAAGCTGGTGTGGGCGTTCCGGAGCCCCCGGGCCTATGCCGAGATCGCCGAACTGGGACGGGCGACCATCGTGTCGTTCGGCTCCGCCGTCTACAACAGCTACCACGCGCGCGCCAAGTACTGGATCGAGAACTCCATCGTCCCGGTGCACCTGAAGCCCCGCGAAGGGCAGGTGTACGTCCAAACCTGGCATGGCACCCCGCTCAAGCGCCTCGGATGCGATATCCGCGAGGAGTCGTCCGGCAACGTCCTGTTCTCCGCGAATGAGATCCACGAGCGCTACATGCGGGAGGGTGGACGCCTCACCTACCTGCTGTCGCCCTCCGCTTTCGCCACCGAGAAGCTCGGCTCCGCGTTCGGTCTCGCGGCCCTGGGCAAGACGTCCGCGATCATCGAGGAAGGCTATCCGCGCAACGACTTCCTCTCCACGTTCGATCCGTCCGACGTGGCCGCCATGAAGGAGCGCCTGGGGATCCCGGAGGGCAAGCGGGTGATCCTCTACGCGCCGACGTTCCGCGACAACCAGCATTCGTCGGCGACCGGCTACCGCCTCGATCTCGGCCTCGATTTCGCCCGGCTGCGCAAGGACCTCGGCGATGACTACGTGGTGCTGTTCCGGGCCCACTATCTCGTCGCCAGGACGTTCGACTTCGCGGCGCACGAGGGGTTCGTCTATGACGTGTCCGACCTCGACGACATCAACGACCTCTACATCGTGAGCGACGTGCTGGTCACGGACTACTCGAGCGTGTTCTTCGACTTCGCCAACCTGAAGCGCCCGATCGTGTTCTTCATGTTCGACCTGGAGGACTACGCGGAGAACCTGCGCGGGATCTACCTCGACCCCGCCGAGCTGCCGGGTCCGATCGCCCATGACTACGACGAGCTCCTGTCCGCGATACGGTCCTCCGACTCGCCCTCTCCCGAGCTGCGCGAGCGCTACAATGCGTTCAGCGAGCGCTACGACTACCTGGATGACGGGCATGCGAGCGAGCGCGTGATCGAGCGCATCTTCGGCTCCGTGCTCTGAGGACAACGGTGCCGCGCACGGCTGGCGGGGGGTGCGCGGAGTTGTCGGGCGGTTGTCAGATCGCTCTCCGTGCTGTCCGAAGCCGGTCGGAGCGCGGATAATCGCACGACACGCAAGCCGCCCGCGACGATCCGTCAACGGTGAGCCGCCCGAGGGTCGGGGGCTCCGGCCCGAGCAGAGCGCACAGGAGGCTACCCACGTGAGACGCGTGCTGACCTACGGCACATTCGATCTTCTCCATCACGGTCACATCCGGCTGCTTCGGCGCGCCAAGGCGCTCGGAGACTACCTCGTGGTCGCGGTCTCGACCGACGAGTTCAACGCCGGCAAGGGCAAGGAGTCCTACCACGACTACGCCCTGCGCAAGGAGATCGTGGAGTCCATCAGATACGTCGACCTCGTGATCCCCGAGGAATCGTGGGAGCAGAAGCTCGATGACGTCCGCAGGTACGACATCGACGTCGTGGTGATGGGCGACGACTGGAAGGACAGCGACCGCTTCGACTACCTGAAGGAGCACTGCGAGCTGGTCTTCCTCCCACGGACCGAGGGCGTCTCCACCACCGACATCAAGGAGGATCTCGGTGGCGCAGGCTAGGCAGGCGCCCCTCGACCTCCTTCTCGCGCGCGTGGGGCGCTATGGCGCGACGTTCGCGGACATCGTCAAGGAGCACGCGGGCTACAAGACGCAGATCCTTCAACTGGCAGTGGTCGACCTGCTCAAGACCTATCGCGGCTCCGCGCTGGGCTGGTTGTGGGCGGTCATCAAGCCGTCCGTCACGATCTCCGTCTACTGGTTCGCGTTCTCGGTCGGCCTGCGCGCCGGCAAGGACGTGAACGGTTTCCCGTTCTTCCTGTGGCTCCTCGCCGGCATCGTGCCCTGGTTCTACATGCAGGAGATGCTCACGCAGGGCTCGACCAACTTCAAGCGCTACAACTACCTCGTGACGAAGATCAGGTTCCCGATCTCCACGATCTCGACGTTCGTGAGCTTGTCGAAGCTCTACGTGCACACGGCGCTCCTGATGATCGTGATCGTGATCTTCATCATGTTCGGCCGTCCGATCGACGTGTACTACCTTCAGCTGCCGGTCTACACGGCCCTGATGTTCCTGTTCTTCACGATGTGGTCGCTGTTCGCGTCGCTGCTCTCGGCGATGAGCAAGGACTTCTCGAACGTGG